>Ga0209157_1001293_pt1 | contig 20983 bp, 21 predicted proteins | sample GraSoiAngelo_135_FD_185892 | JGI IMG/M metagenome (GOLD analysis project Ga0209157, IMG submission 185892) | Grasslands soil microbial communities from the Angelo Coastal Reserve, California, USA - 14_0929_05_40cm (SPAdes) (version 2) | ecosystem: Environmental > Terrestrial > Soil > Grasslands ...
TGTCGAGTTCGTAGAGAACAAGTAGGAAGAAGTACCCTCTCCCAGAGGGAGAGGGTATCTCGCCTGCAGAGGTGATTCAGTGGAGGCAGGCGTCCTATGCACTTCATCGCCTTGATGTCATTTATTGCAATGGCGCTCCATTCCCCTCTTCAGGAAAGCTATTCAACAGAGTGGAACAAAAAGTCCATTTTGAATACAGACAGGCGGGTCGAATTTCCGGGTGTCGTCCTTGAACCCGGCACATATACGATCCGGCTGAAAGAGAGCCGAGAAAAGCGCAGCATCGTTGAAATTCGAAATCAGGATGAGACACAAATTCTCGCTACCGTTCTCGCCATACCTGATCACCGGCAACGGACCGACGACAATTCAGAATTTGCTTATTTCAATGCCGCCACTGGACAGCCTCAGCCCGTTAGAACGTGGTTTTATTCCGGCGACCTGATCGGCCTCGAATTTGTTTACCCGAAAGCTCGAGCCAGAGAAATCGCCAAAGCCAGCGACGATCATGTTATGGCGTCTAATTCCAATAGCGAGGATGCCGTCATCGTGGCGATGACCCCCAGCGGCAAAGAAGTCGTCATCGACGAGCCGCGTCCGACATGGACGGCCAGACAAAAACCAACGCAAGGTGCAAACAGTTCGCAGCCGTGAATAATTTGATTCAGAAAATTTTGGTGATTGTTGGCGTGGCGTGCCTGGGCCTTTGGGCTTTCTTCATACTTCAGGCACGACTGGAACAGTCGATTCTTCAGGAGCAGCTCTACCTGCCTCGTCCCGCTCAAGCGAGTGCTGCTACTCCTGGACGAAGTCTTCAGGAGGGCGATCTTTTCGGACGGCTGGAGGTTCCCCGCCTCAATATGTCCGTCATGGTCATGGAAGGCATCGGAGCCGCAACATTGAGGCTGGGCGCCGGCCATATTCCCGGAACTCCAATGGCGTTTGCTGCACATCGGGATACCTTTTTCCGGCCGCTCAAAGATATTCAATCCGGCGACATCATCCGGCTCACAACGCTTGAGGATGTGAAAGAATATCGCGTCGTTTCTACGAAAGTTGTTCCGCCTACAGATACGTCTGCCCTCGATGACGCGATTTCCGGCAAAACACTCGTGCTGGTCACGTGTTACCCGTTCTACTACATCGGTCCTGCCCCCAAACGTTTCGTCGTTGAAGCCGTTAGGAACTAGCAGTTAAAATTCGTGTTTGTCGCGTGAAGCGCAAACGCGCCAGCGCGGCGCCTCGAGCTTTGTCCGGTTGTCCCGTTCGTCTAGCCCGGTCTAGGACACAGCCCTTTCAAGGCTGCAGCACGGGTTCGAATCCCGTACGGGACGTTGTGTTGAAGATCTATGGGGTGAGGGTCTTCGAGATTTGAAGAGACTTGCCACCCTCACTCTGCGCGCCAGCCCGCTGGCTGTCGCGCCGCCCTCTCCCAGAGGGAGAGGGTATATGAAGAAGCGCCTCGGCCAACACTTCTTAACCGATCCGTCCATCCTCCGGCGTGTTGTGCAATTCGCGCACCTCGATCCTGAAGATACCGTCGTGGAGATCGGACCGGGTGCCGGCTCTCTGACGCTCGCGCTTGCTGCTGTTGTTCACCGGGTCATTGCAATCGAGATCGACAGAGATTTGATTGCGAAGCTTCGCGCCCGCGTACCCTCCAATGTTGAAATCATGGAGGGCGATGCGCTCGAGGTTGCGTTCCCCCAGGCCCCGTTTCACGTCGTTGCGAATCTCCCCTACAATGTTGCAACCCCGCTATTGAAGCGATTCATCGATCACCGCGATCAGATCACCGACGTAACGGTAATGATCCAGAAGGAAGTCGCTGACCGGCTGGCCGCAAAGCCGCGCACCCGTGACTACGGGCCCCTTTCCGTCTTGATTCAGTATTACGCGACGGTGGCTTACGGCTTCACTGTTCCGCCCGGCGCATTTAAACCGCGGCCTAAAGTCAACTCTGCTGTCATCCGCGCCCGGTGGAAGCCGGACATACCTGAGGACAAACGTTTCACCGGCTTTGTGCACGAAGCGTTCTCCTCACGCCGGAAGAAACTCGCAAACAACCTTCAACTCATGTTCGGTACACTGTCACGTTCGCAGATCGTTGAGAGGCTCGAACATGCGGGAATCAACGCCAACGCGCGCCCTGAAGAGCTTTCGGTCAGCGAATTTTTGCGTGTGTATAATCAATTCAGATCATGACACTCGAAGTCGTCCCCCTTGGCGGACTCGGTGAATTCGGCATGCACATGATGGCGTTCCGCTCGAACGGCGCCATGATTGTCGTTGATGCTGGCGTCATGTTTCCCGATGAGGAGCTGCTGGGCATCGACATCATCATTCCGGACATCACCTACCTGCTCGAAAACAAGAACGAAGTCCAGGCCATATTTCTCACGCACGGCCATGAGGACCACATCGGCGCATTACCTTTCATTCTTCCTTACCTGAATGTTCCCGTATACGGTTCCAGCTTCACGATGGCCCTCGTGAGGAACAAGCTGGAACAACACGGGATGCTGGACGAGGCGCAGCTTCGAGTCGTCAAAGACAAGGACGAGGTTACCGCCGCCTGTTTTAGCGTGCAGTTCTTCCACGTCACCCATTCGATTGTGGACGCGTTCGCGCTGGCGATCAAAACGCCTGCCGGAACTGTGATCCACACGGGTGATTTCAAGATTGATCCGACGCCGACGGATGGAAAACTCTTCGACCTGCACACGCTCGCCGCATATGGAGATCAGGGTGTGCTGGCTCTCTTCTCCGACAGCACAAACGCCGAACACTCAGGATATACGGCGTCCGAACGCTCCGTGAACGATCGATTTGAATCGATATTTCGAACTTCGAAGGGACGCATCGTTCTATCGTGTTTCACGTCATCGATTCCGCGGCTTCAATTGGTCATCGATCAGGCGAAGCAATACGGACGCTTCATAGCCTTCCTCGGCCGCCGGATGACCGAAAACACCGAGATTGCCCAGGAACTGGGCTTCCTGAAAATTCCCCCTGGGTTGATCATTCGATCGAAAGAAATTCGCAGTTACCCGCGCGACAAAGTTTGTGTGGTTGCCGGCGGATGTCAGGGAGAACCGATGTCGGCGCTTTCGAGGCTTGCGCTTGACGACCATAAAGATCTCAAGATCGAGGAAGGCGATACGGTCGTCCTCTCCTCGCGCCAAATCCCAGGCAACGAACGCGCTATCGGCCGGATGATGGATCATTTCTATCGCCGGCGCGCCGAAATGTATTACGCCGATGGAAGCCAGCCGCCGGTGCATGTAAGCGGGCATGCCAGCGAAGAGGAATTGAAGCTGGTAGTGACATTGGTCAAGCCCAAATATTTTGTTCCAATTCATGGGACCTATCGGCAGCTTCACCGTCACGCGAAACTGGTTGAGAAAACTTCGGTCGTCGGAGAAAAAATCATCGTCGCCGAAACAGGAGATATCCTGCGCTTCGGTCCCGCAGGTGCGGAGATTGCGGGTAAGGCACCGGTCGGGCGCGTGTTGATTGATGAAGGCAGTCTCGAGGAAGTTGAAGAAGTGGTCATCCGCGACCGCCGTCACATCTCCGAAGATGGCATCATCTTGTCCATCATTGCGATCAACAAACAATCCGGAATGATGGAAATCCCGCCCGAAATCGTTTTTCGCGGCGTCGCGTTTCTCGAAGAAGAACGGCTGTTAAACGAGAGCCGGCAAATGTTATTCGATACTGTCAATAACGCGACTGTGGAAGAACGAGGCGACTGGACCGTGATCAAGGAAAAGATTCGAAAAGACTTGAAAAAGTTCTTTTACAAGCAAACAGCGAAGCGTCCGTTCATTCTCCCCGTGATTCTGGAAATCTAAGTGCACTCTGCCGGCCTATGACCATCTTACAAGCAATCATCTTCGGGGCGGTTCAAGGCCTCACCGAGTTTCTTCCAATCTCCAGCACCGCGCATCTGATTCTTCTTCCTTGGGTTGCCGGCTGGCCCGATCCCGGCCTTTCCTTCGACGTCGCGCTTCACCTGGGCACACTGCTCGCGCTTCTAATCTACTTCCGCGCCGAGTGGATCGCCCTGCTGACTGCAGCTCTCGGCATCCTTCGAGGACGCACGCAGGCACCGGATGCGCAAACCGCCATGCAGATCGTTGCGGCAACGATCCCGGGAGCGCTAGCTGGAGCATTGTTCGAGCACCAGGTGGAAAATGCGCTGCGGGCGCCGCAAGTGATTGCGGTGATGCTTATTGCGCTGGCGTTAGTGCTTGTCGCGGCGGAAATGACCGGCCGGCGAAAAAAAAGTCTCGACGAAGTTTCATGGGGGGATGCCATCACGGTCGGAATCGCTCAAGCATTTGCAATCGTTCCTGGAGTGTCCAGATCCGGCGTCACGATTAGTGCAGGATTGTTCCGCAGCATGAAGCGCGAAACCGCTGCGCGGTTCTCGTTCTATCTTTCAATGCCGATCATCGCCGGGGCCGTCGCCAAAAAGTCGTTCGAATTGGTCCGGGAGTCCGTCGCGATCGATCAACTGACACCATTTATTGCCGGCATCCTTTCGGCCGGTGTCGTCGGTTACCTGGCCATTGCGTTCTTAATGCGATACCTGCAAACCCACACTACATATTTGTTTGTCTGTTATCGGATTGCCCTAGGTATTGCGGTGCTTCTCGCAATTTGGATTGGAATCCGTTAAAATTGTCGGATGAGTTGGATGGGTCATCTGGTACCGACAGAGCATCGTCGTGCCAATGAGTGTGTCGGATTACTGCTTCTGACGCTGGCCATTCTAAGTGGCCTTAGTCTCATCTCTTTCAATCCTGACGATCCATCATTGAATATCAGCAAGAATCCCTTGTTCGACGCTCGTCCCGCGAATTTTATCGGCTTTGCCGGCGCCTACACTGCCGATATGTTTTTCCAACTGTGGGGCTATTCCGCGTTCCTCATTCCCATCTTCCTAGGTATCTACGCGTTCTATTGGCTGGCATCCTGGCGGGTCCAAAGCCTCGGTGTTCGTCTATCAGGAATGATTTTGATGCTCTTGACGTTGTCGGTTTCGCTCTCGATGGCGCCAGTCCTTCCGCCCGTGCGTGGACACCTTCCGGCTGGTGGGTTGTTGGGGATTGTCCTAGCCGACGAACTGGAAGCATCGTTGAACCCGGCCGGCGCCGTAATCGTACTGGCCGCTGCTTTCTGTCTTTCGCTCTTCCTTGCGACGACTTTCTCATTCGCGTGGGCGGCAGGTATTTTGCAGTCGCGGTTCCATTTTGTGCCCGCGCTTTTGGAGAGTTGGACGGAAAGCAAAACCGCAAGGCTTCGTCAAAAAGAATTGAAACAAACCGAATCCAAGAAAGAAAAGAGCCCCAAGAGCCAAACGATCTTCACCGAAAAATCCTCTCCCTCTGGGAGAGGAGGGCGCGACAGCACGGCTGTCGCGCCCGGTGAGGGTCTCGCTCTGCCAAGAAATATAAAGTCAAGTAAACCCGTTCCGCACGCTCCCGAATTCCCTTCTCTAACCCTGCTCCGCCTCCCTGCCGCAGCCATTGCAGTGGACGAGGACGAACTCCGGGAACGGGCGCGCCTGATCGAAAAGAAAGTTCGCGAATTCGAAGCGGTGGGCGCGGTTCAGAAGATTCACCCTGGACCGGTCGTAACGACATTCGAATTCAAGCCCGAGCCCGGTGTCAAATACTCCAGGATCACCAGCCTCGGCGACGACCTCTGCCTTGCGTTGGAGGCGGAATCAGTACGCATTGACCGCATCCCGGGCAAATCGACGGTAGGTATTGAAGTTCCCAATGACGACCGCGCCACAATTGTGCTTCGGGAACTCCTCGAATCCCCGGACTATCAGCACAACACGTACCGGCTGCCCTTGGCGCTCGGAAAAGACATTACGGGGAGAATCGTCGTGTCCGATCTGCAGAAAATGCCGCACCTGCTGGCCGCCGGTTCAACCGGTACGGGAAAGAGCGTCTCGATCAACGCCATGATTCTCTCGCTGCTGTTCCGCTCGCGGCCAGACCAGGTGAAGATGCTCCTGATCGATCCTAAACGGCTCGAGCTTGGACTATACCAGGACATTCCGCATTTGCTGGTGCCGGTCGTCACGGAGCCGAAGATCGCGCAAAATGTGTTGAAGTGGGCTGTGACCGAAATGGAAGCAAGATATAAAAAACTGGCGAACCGCGGCGTCAGAAATCTCGAAGCTTATAACGAGCAGACGAAACAATTGCCGATTCCAGGCTTCATCGACGAATCCACTGATGCCGGAGCCGATCATGAACGGCTGCCCTACATCGTGATTGTGATCGACGAATTGGCCGACCTGATGATGACGGCGCCGCGTGAGGTCGAAGAATCGATCACCCGTCTGGCGCAGATGGCGCGTGCGGTGGGTATTCATTTGATCTTAGCGACGCAACGGCCGTCGGTGGATGTCATCACCGGCTTGATCAAAGCTAACTTCCCTGCCCGCATCTCCTTCCGGGTTGCCTCGAAGGTCGATTCGCGGACGATCCTGGACTCCAATGGCGCCGAACAACTGCTCGGCCGCGGCGACATGTTGTTCCTGCCGCCGGGTTCGTCGCGTCTGATGCGCGTCCATGGGCCGCTGGTGACCGAAGAGGAGGTTACCCAGGTGGTTGAATTCCTGAAGACGCAAGGAAAACCTGCCTATAACGAACGGATATTGGAATCGCCTGAAGAACGCGCGGAGCCGGCCGGAACGGACGGCGAGATCGACGAATTGTACGAAGAGGCTCGACGGATTGTCATCGAAATGGGCAAGGCTTCCACTTCCGTCCTCCAACGCCGGCTACGCATCGGATACGGCCGTGCAGCCAGCCTCCTCGATGCCATGGAGCGCGACGGCATCATTGGCCCGCCGGATGGAACAAAACCTCGGGAAGTCCTCATCAACCGCGACGATTACGTAAGCGAGGGATAGAAAAACACGCCATAAAAAAGCACAAGCTGCACCAAAAATTTGTGTTTTTTGTGCCTTTTTGTGGCTTTCTTCTTATATGGGTTTTAAAACAGACGCTATCCACGCCGGCCAGGAGCCGGATCCCACAACCGGCGCAGTAACGATCCCAATCTACCAGACCTCAACCTACGTCCAGGAGGGCCTCGGCAAGCATAAAGGTTTCGAATACGCTCGAACGCAAAATCCAACGCGCACGGCGCTCGAGAAGAACATGGCGGTGCTGGAAGCGGGATGCGCCGGCTATGCTTTTGCCTCGGGAATGGCGGCGATTACCGCGGTCACTCAACTTCTACTGAAGCAGAATGACCACGCTGTCTGCACCGAAAACGTCTACGGCGGAACTTTTCGCCTGTTCGACAAGATTGTGAAGAATTATGGCGTCGAATTTACCTACGTCGACACATCGAACCTTGGCGATCTCGAACGAGCGATACGGCCGAACACGCGGATGGTTTTCGTCGAAACGCCGACGAACCCGCTAATGGTGATTACCGACGTCCGTGCCGTTTGCGATCTTGCACATCGGCACAATTGTCGCGTCGTCGTCGACAATACATTCATGTCCCCTTACTTTCAGCGGCCGCTCGCTCTCGGCGCCGACATCGTGGTCCATTCGACAACCAAATATCTCAACGGCCACAGCGACAGCGTCGGAGGTGTTGCGGTTCTCAAACGGGAAGACGACGCCGCGCGGCTGCAGTTCATTCAAAACGCCGCCGGAGCCATTCTGTCTCCCTTTGATTCATGGCTCGTGCTGCGCGGTATCAAGACGCTTGCCGTTCGAATGGAAGCCCACAATGCGAACGGGTTGGCAATTGCAAAGTACCTCGCCGGCCGCAAGGACGTCCATAGGGTTTACTATCCGGGTCTGGCAAACCACACTGGACACCATCTCGCAAAAAAACAGATGTCGGGCTTCGGCGGGATGATCGCGTTCGATCTCGGCAGTCTGGATCGGGCAAAGAGATTCTTGGAAGCTGTGAAGCTCTGCTCGTTCGGCGAGAGCCTTGGCGGAGTCGAAACGCTGATCTCCCATCCTGCAACGATGACGCACGCCTCCGTGCCGCCTGAGGGACGCGCGCGCATGGGAATCACGGATGGGCTGGTGCGGATCTCGGTCGGAATTGAAGACGTCGAGGATTTAATCGAGGATCTTCAACAGGCCTTTGAAAAATAGCCGCAAAATGTACATCCCCTCATTGCAGAGGAGGGGAATCATCCTCCCACACTCGTATCGATCCAATCGAGGTACTTATCGAACGCGGTGTCAATCGTCACCGCCACGATCTCGGGAACCGAATAACTGTGTAGCTCTTTGATCCTGTTCTGAAGCTGATTGAAGCGGCCGCGGGTGGTTTTGATCAACAGCAGCACCTCGTCGGACCAGGTCAGTTTTCCCTCCCAGACATAGCAAGACCGGATGCCCCGCACCACATTCACGCATGCCGCGAATTTATCTGTCACGGCCGACTGAGCGATTCTTTCCGCCTGGTCCTCGGATTCACACGTAACAAACACGATAATTTTATCGGTCATGTTGATTATGATCTCCTTATGGCCATTATTAAATTCGGCACATCGGGATGGCGTGCAATCATTGCCGATGATTTCACTTTTGCGAACGTGCGGCTCGCAACGGAAGCGATAGGCCGGTATGTGAAGCGTCGCAACAGTTCGCCGGTCGTGCTCGTCGGCTACGACACCCGTTTCGCTTCCGAACACTTCGGGCGCGAGGCCGCGCGCGTGCTCTCATCTCAGAATATTCGGGCCCGGCTGTGTTCACAAGCTGTACCCACCCCGGCAGTGGCCTTCACGATTGTGCACGATAAGCTGGACGGCGCAATCAACATTACTGCCAGCCATAATCCTGGCGAATACAACGGTCTGAAATTTTCGACTTCCGATGGTGCGCCTGCCCTTCCCGAGGTCACTTCGGAAATCGAAAAAGAGATCGTCCAGCTCCAGCGGTCGAACTGGGAGTTCTCGGCAAAGCCGAACGATGCGCTGATTGAAAGAGTCGACATTGGCCCCGCTTACCTTCGCGATCTCGCCACAAAGATCGATTTCAAAAAGATCCGCACCGCCAATCTCGGCCTTGCGTACGACGCGCTGCATGGGTCGGGCGCGGGCTATCTCGATGGGCTGCTCCGGCGAGAAAACATTTCGGTCATGGTGCTTCACGAAACACGCGACGTGTACTTCGGCGGCCATCACCCGGAACCCGCCGATGAGCAGCTCGGCGAGCTGAAGGCCGTCATGAAACATAATCGGCTGAAACTCGGACTTGCCACGGACGGGGATGCGGATCGATTCGGAGTGCTCGACGAAGTCGGAGAATTCATCTATCCGAATGAATTGATTTCGATGCTGGTCGACTACCTTATCGAAAGCCGGAACTGGCCCGGCGGCGTGGCGCGGACCGTCGCGACGACGCATCTCATCGATCGAGTTGCCAGACTTCACAACCGCGAAGTTCTGGAAACGCCCGTCGGCTTCAAATACATCGGCGAATATATCAAGGAAGGGCGTATCGTGCTCGGCGGTGAGGAGAGCGCCGGACTTTCCATCCGAGGGCACGTTCCGGAAAAAGACGGGATCCTGGCGTGTTTGCTCATCGCTGAAATGGTGGCAAGCCGCGGTAAATCGTTGAAAAAGCAATTAACGGATCTTTTTTCGAAAGTGGGAGAAGTATATAATCGCCGCTTGAATGTGAAGCTCGATCCGGCGATCAGCGCTCGCGTTAAACAAAAGATCGCGTCGGATGTCCATGAATTTCACGACCGGCGTGTCGTTGAACAGAATCGGGTGGATGGTTTGAAGCTTCTGTTTGACGACGGGAGTTGGGTGCTGATGCGAGCGTCGGGTACCGAGCCGGTGGTACGCTACTACGCTGAGTCCACAACCCAAGCGGATCTGGAGAGACTCTTAGAATACGGGAAACAGTGGATCATCGAGCCTTAATGCAAGACGTCAGTATCCGAATTGCAGTGGTCGTGTTTGGCCTGCTTACCATCGCCATACTTGTGCTTGCTGTCTTCGATGAAAAAGGATCTCTTCAGGTCCACGCCCAGGCGAGGAAGCTTAGCGCCATCGAATCCGAAATCAGAAAACTCGACAGCGAAAACCAACAGCTCACTACCGAAATCCAGGCACTCCGCACTGATCCAACAGCTATTGAAAAACTCGCCCGCGAAGAACTGAAGCTGGTCAAACCCGGCGAAGTCGTTCTGGTCATTCCAGAGAATTAGGAATAGCCACAAAAGGGCACAAAAGACACAAAATAACTTTGTGAATTTTGTGCCTTTTTGTGGCTATTCCTCTTTTCCTCTTTCCCTACGCCCAGTTGGGATCGCCGGGTTTTTCGGATCCCGCTAGCCAAGCCTTGCCTTCCGAATAAAGCTTCTCGACGGATGCTCCTTTCAATCCGGGCAGACCTTTCCTGACGGGAAAACCGATTTTCGATTGCAAATAAGCGAGGTGACGATACCCTTCGGGAAAACTATCGAGCACGGTCTGATCAAGCTTCAGATTGGCTGACGGATCGACAGGGTCCATGCGGTCCTTCTCATAGATGGGCTGGCGGCGACGAACGACCCATTGTCCTTGATACTTTTGAACGAAATCGTACATCCGCCCGGTGCACAACACGTCGACGAGAACGCCCTCAACGATGGCGCGCTGGCTGATGGTCATCTTGGTCTGCGCGATTGCGCGGTCACCGACGATGTCGCAACTGAACCCGCCGTAGAAGTGCAGAATATTGACGCCTTTGTTGAAGCCCTCGCGGCTGACTTCAATGAATTGTTTAGCGGGTCCCTGAAACCATGTGGCGTTCATCCAGCCTTCGGGGTGCCAGACCGTTTTGAAGCGCTCCCAATCGCCGGCGTCACGCCACAGAATCCAGTTATCGATAGTTTCGCGGATTGCGAGTTTCTCGGCCATTAATTGGTCCATTGTGTTCTCCTTGAAAAATGGAAGGCTGAGATTTTATCGCGTTTCCGCTGCCATTTGCGTCTTCAGGCTCGCTTTCCTCTCATGCATCCGCTGACCGATTTCCGTCAATTGTTCGCAAGACATGCGACTCGCAACCAGAGGGAATAACTCGCCTTCTTCCTCTTCGACGTGATGCTCGATGTTTTATAGCTACTTTCCGGCGCATTTCATGATTCTCCAGGATTCGTGGTAAGGGCGAAAAATCTCGAATATCGTCGTCAACGACCAGAACTTTGCGATGGCGGAGTACTTCATTCGAACCGTGCAGCCGCTCGATCACCTCACGTTTTGTCACGCAAGAAAACCCAACACGCTATAAACCCAACACGCAACCCTCTCCGACATGTTTTTGGCCGGTACTTCCTTTCGCTAACAGCACACTCATGAGTCGGAATCCTCTGCATCCTTAAACTCTCGGGCCAATCCTTTTGGAGTAGTGATTCGAGGCCATCCTTTTGGAGTAGTCAGCCGAGGGAATCGACAGAAAGACGTTCCAACCGCATTTATTGCTCCTCTGTATTTGCATACAGGCGCATCGCTCAAGTTCAGGTCAGTAAGACCAGCCGCTATGGGTGAAGGGAAGCACCAGAATGACGCTGCACCGACGACGATTGCCGCTTCCGTTTCTGAAATTACGGCCTGAGGACGGTTTATGTCCGCGCTGCGTGGAGCGAGGCTCTGAAAGCCTGCTCCGGAAACACGTGAATGGCCAAATTTCTGAATGACAGGGAGGCAGTATGCGTTTGAAAAAGAAAAAGGTTTTGGTTAAGTCAAGGAGGGAAACGATGCTCGGGAAGCGCCCGAGCATCGTTTCTATCGTTTTCCTACTAGGGACCCTCGGAGCGCTCACGTTGCTCCTTAATCCCTCACAAAAAGTCCGGGCGCAGGCGCCGGCGGCTCCGGGGCAGGCGGCTAAGCCGCCGGCGCCGGTTATCGATTCACTGAAGAACGTAACGATTCCCACGCCCGTGAACCTTAAGTTTTTTGTCCAGAATCCGAATGCAGCCATCGCTCTGGGGAAGGCTCTGTTCTGGGACCAGGCAGTCGGTAGCGACGGACTCGACGGATCCGGCAAGCCGGTTGGTCAGGCTTGCGCTTCCTGTCACTTCGTCGCGGGCGCCGATAGCCGCAGCAAGTCTCAGGTCAACCCGGGATTCCGGGCGGTCCCGCAGGATACCACGTTTACACCACCGTTCGGTCGGGGTTACCAGTTAACAGGGGCGGCTTTCCCGTTCTTCAGGCTGGCCAATCCCAATGACCCTAACTCGGCCGTGCAGTTTGACACCAATGACATCGCTTCGTCGATGGGCGTCAACGGGCACTCGTTCGGGAATATTGTGCCCGGGAACGTCGCAGACACGATCGGCAACCCTGATAACTTTGTGGATGCCGGCCCCTCCCCGGGTGTCTTTTCACACACAGCTTTTCGTGAGGTAGAGCCGCGCAACACGCCGACTACGATCGGCGCTGCCTTCAATTTCCGCAATTTCTGGGATGGCCGCGCTCGCAACGAGTTCAATGGTGTGAACCCGATCGGAGATTTGGATCCCACCGCCCGGGTTCTTCTGTCCTGTACGACTAGCGATCAACAGGCGGAGAACAACGCGGGCCTGACTGGGCAATGCTCCAGGAATAGTGTTGCTGTTCTGCAACAGGTTCAATTGAATGGTAATCTCAGGCTGGAGAACTCCTCGCTGGCTTCGCAGGCGGTCGGTCCACCGCTGAGCAACCTGGAGATGTCTTTCGACGGGCGCACTTTCCCCAAGCTCGGCAAGAAGATGTTGTCACTTTCGAAAGCACTTCCCAACCAACGGGTAGCCAGCACCGACAGCGCGCTGGGGCCATACGCCGTCGCCGCGCCGGGGAAAGGGCTAAACGTCGCTTACCCATACCTGATTCAGCAGGCCTTCAAAAATTGGTGGTGGGATTCTCCCCAGACCATTACGGATTCCACCGGCACGTACACGCAGATGGAGTACAACTTCTCTCTGTTCTTCGGCATCGCCATCCAGATGTACGAGACCACACTTGTTCCAGACGACACGCCGTTTGATCGTTTCATGAATGGCACGCATGGCACTAACGGCAATGATGGCACTGGTACGCTTAGCCCCAGCCAATTGCGCGGCCTTGACCTTTTCACGGGCCAGGGCAGATGCAGCGCGTGCCACGGCGGACCGGAATTGACGAACGCCTCCATTCAAAACGTAAACGCCGAGAAGCTCGAGCGTATGCTCATGGGCAACGACTTCCCCGCAGTGTACGACAATGGTTTCTACAATACGGGGCTTACGCGATGCGGATCGAAGGGATTTCCAGCCGCGCCTTGTGATGATTTCGGGATCGGGGCAACCATCGGTCCGCTGAACTTGCCGTTGTCGATGTCGCGGTTCTTCCAACTGCCGCAAAACTGCAACTTTGGCACAGGGATCATTAACGGCCAAACCTTCTCCGGATGCCTCGGAGCTCCCCTGATCGCGGAGCGTCCGCTGGAGGGTATCCCCTTCAATCTCTTGCAGCCGAATGAGCGCGTGGCGGTGGATGGCGCCTTCAAAACGCCTGGCCTCCGCAACGTCGAATTGACGGCTCCCTACTTCCATAACGGCGGATCCATGACGCTGATGGACACGGTGGAGTTTTACAATCGGGGCGGAAACTTCGGCCGTGGTGCCCGGAATGACAACCAGGACAACTTTGATCCGAACGTCGTGCCGCTGGGACTAACGTGCCAGCAAAGGCTGGACCTCGTCGATTTCTTGATTGCGCTAACCGACGAGCGCGTTCGGTTCCAAAAGGGTCCGTTCGATCATCCGGAGATCAATATTCCCGAATTTGGGCCCACTGTCGCTGGCACGCAGAACTTTGGCCTCCTTCCGGCAGTGGGAAAGGGCGGAAGTGCCGCGCCGTTGCCGAAGTTCCCGAAGACGCCAGGAAACGGTTTGGCCGCGAACAATCCGAAGGCGAGTTCACCTTCGGGAACCGTCTGCACACCCTGAAGTGATCTCACGGACGGCTCACTTCCTTCGGGACGAGTGGGCCGTCCTCTTCTTGACCAGCTTTTAGATGAGCAATCCCCGACGCCCAATTAGGCCGCCGGCAGTCTTCGATGATTTCGATCCAATCTTCTTCGCCGCATCGAGAATCAAATTTGTTTACGAAACGGTTTTCTTCTCGATATAGATGATTTTCGCCGCAACCGTGACCATCTTCCCGATGCCGAAGAACATTTCGTGAGTACAAATGGGTCATTCTTCGTTAGCGCCGAGGATTCTTGGAGTCAATCCGTTAAAAGGCGTTATCTGTGCCGCACCTTTGTACTCGAATCCGAATCCGCTGGAGGTTCGAAGCCGGATATTGCAATCACCGTTGAACGCCAACGCTCGGTCCTTATCGACCTTGCGAGACGATTTCAACTTACCGACCGTGAAATTGAAGCAGTACAGCATCTGGCAGATGCACCTCCGCAGATTCCGGTGCAGTTTTGTGCCGTTGACGACGCTCGGTTCAGGCTTATAATGGACTTCTGTACCGCGGGGTGGAGCAGTGGTAGCTCGTTGGGCTCATAACCCAAAGGTCGAAGGTTCAAATCCTTCCCCCGCAATCAAGGCCGTCAACAACTGAGCGATCGACTGGGGACTTCAGTTCGTGAGTGGCTCTTACGGTCGTTTCTATTCCTGATCCGAGTATTAAAACGAGACCGTCTTCTTCTCTTTACCGACCCGCGAAGGGAACGATCTGCTCGTCCAAAAATAGGACTCCATTCGGCTTCGCTGGAGCAGTCTACCATCCTTGGCGTCCGCCGCCACGTTTGCCTCGATCACCGCCGCCCCCGAAACCTCTGCCCCCTCCTCTGCCTTCCCGCGGCGCCATCGGACGAGCTTCATTTACGGTGACCGACCGACCTTCAAAATCTGCGCCATTGAATTTCGTAATCGCGTCGGCTGCTTCTTGCTCCGTTGACATTTCAACGAACCCAAAGCCTTTATTGCGCCCGGTATCGCGATCGGTAATGATCCTCGCAGATTCGACCTGACCCGCTTGCTGAAACATTTGCATTAGGCTTTCATCCGTCGCAGAAAACGGAAGGTTTCCAACGTAAAGTCTTTTCCCCATGTTCTCCTTCGCTAAGCTTGATGAACACTACGTCGCTACTTACGTTTCCAGTATATGCCTGAAAGTGTCGGGTCACGTGCTGCAGAATTTGACTCGCAACGTCAGCGACCAAGCACGTTCGCGCAGAAAACGGAGTGATCAAGAGGAAAGATGCTTTGAGCAAGGTCCTGGGAACGACACTGCAAGGAGCAGCGTCGCTCGTGGATCGTGTTGCTATTGTACGGCGCAAGGGCTATCCTGATCGTGTCCATTTTCCTGCGATTCATTCCTGGATTGTCTTCCTCGTGGCGGTCGAATACTTCCAAGAAGAATCCTCATGCAAATTGCGGTTGCGTTCCAAAAGGAGCCGGTTAAACCAAATGAAACCAGGACAAATGGTGAAACCAAAAGTCGAAAACGCAAGCGCTGAGCTCAGGGTATGGTGTGAAAGTTGTTGTATCCGAATCGCGCCGAACGAAGAACGAACCATTGTCCAGGGCAAAACCTATCACTCGCATTGCTATTCGAAGCTCAGCACCAAACCGAAAAATTGATGCTCAACGACGCTTTGGCATGGGGCAGCTGTATAGGGGCTTGGGAAATATTGCTTTCTCTATCTCAGAACTGGAAGTTTGGTTTGGATGAGCGACTCAATTCGGAATTCAGTGCTGCATTGCTTGAATTCAATAGAGAGGCCGTCGTTTATTGCAAGGGTATTTCAAGACAGCGTCGCCCAGGAGTACGCAATGGGGTATGTCCGCATGCTCCAGAATCGGGCAAAGGGAATAGAAGGGCAGATCCCAAGATTCCCGTGGGGCTCTTTGAGCCCAATCGCAACTTGATCCGTTCAACGCTGGACAGGTGTGGCAAAAGTACTTTCCAAATTGAAGTAACCCGACCATTGCAATCTTTGCCTCGAGGGAGAGATTCATGAAGGACCCGAAGTCCACTATCCGGTATCTACGATTCCAGGCTCTCAAGGATGGAAGCCGGAGGTTTGACTTTTCATTTTCAGGTCCGGATGCCTCCCTGAAACTGATCTCCGTCGAGGCACCGTACGAGCTCTTTTCCGGACCAAACCAGATCGCGCTACAGGAGTGCGCCGGCATTTGCTACGAGACCGTGAAGTGCCGTGTCATCGGTTGCTCTGGAACCGTTCCCGATTCGATAAGCCTGACTTGTGCCGACGTTGCCCAACACCGAAGACCGGCAAAGATAGCGGGGCGGCGTCCGAACTTATGAGTGAAGCACCCCGCGTCGAGAAGTCCGGAGACGAACCACTACCTCCGTCTAACAACAGCGAACTCAATGAAATTACGTGGCAGAACTGGATCAACAAAAACAAAGAGCGTGATGCCGCACATCGAAAAAAGCTGATCCGGATACTCTGGCTCGTGTCCCTGTTGCTTGTTGTTAGTGCTGTAGTTTGACAGCTTACGATGAGCAAGTAGTTTCAAAGTAAAGGGGCAGGTCAGGAAATGGGCAAAACCATTTGCGAGGAGAAAAGACACCTGCTCGAAACATATCAGACGGCGACTCGAGCTTACGCCGATGGCGTTGAGAAACTTCGGCGTCAGAGGGGCACAATAGACAAGCCGGAATATGACGCGCTGTATCGCATAACTGATGAACTCCATGCGGGTGTGACCGAGGCTAGGGAAAAATTGAATGTTCATGTAGGGTTGCACGGATGCTGACTACAAACAGCAGTCCGCAGCTTTCTGAAACGTCGTTCCGACAGGTTCAGTCGTTCGATTTGGTCGCGGGAAAAGAATGGTCGATATACCGATATGTCAACTATGAATTTTCGGTAGATGTTGACGCGGGTTTTTCGCAAAACCCGTCAGGTAGAGTTATCGAAAGATTCCCACTCCGCGTAGGAGACAAAGGGGAGATATTTTTTCGCCACCCGCGATAGCTTTGTTCCCCGCGCTGGCTGACCGACAAGCTGGAAAGTTTTCGGATATCGCCCTTCTCCGCATAGTTTGAATGGTCTCAAATCCTAGTACCATTCGTCTTCTGGAACCTCGGGACCGTACGGATCCGGGCCGACTCCGGCCGATTTGGTACGACCCCATGGAAATCGTTGCCGAAACGAAGCGCGGCGCGGCGTTCAAGGCTTGAAAACAAAGGGGAGCAGCATATTAGTGGACACAGGTATGGCTAAAGGCAATCATAAGAAGACCTACACCCCCGACGACATCTCTTCCAAGAATTCGGTTTTGGAAGACCACCTCATCGGCAGTTTTGACAATAAGTACGATGACCGCGTGCAGAAGCTCATCGATATCGGTAAGGAAAAGGGCTATCTCCTTTACGACGAAGTGAGCGATTTGTTACCGCCCGAAATTGGCGCTTCCGCTGAAGATTTGGATGAGTTGCTCTCGGCATTCGGAACCGCCGGTATCGAAGTCATCGCGGCCGCCGACCAGAACTTCGCCGGACTCGACAAAATTCCCGGCGAAAAGAAATTCGATACCGAAGCCACCGAAGAAGGCATCGAGCTGGATCTCACTCCAGGCGCACTAGAAAAGGCAAACGATCCCGTTCGCATGTACCTGCGCGCAATGGGAACTGTTCCCTTGCTGACTCGTGACGGTGAAGTCGAAATCGCCAAGCGCATCGAGCGTGGACAGCTCACGGTGCTAAAGGTGCTATCCCGGTCGCCCGTGATCGTGCGGGAGATCATTACAGTTGGTGACCAGCTGAAGAGAGATCCAAGCATCATCAAAGACATTCTTCGGTTCAGTGATGAAGAACTGACGGATGAAAAAATCGAAGAGAAGCACCAGGAAACGCTCCACCTCATCGAGCAGATCGGCGAATCGTACAAGAAGATCAATCAGCTTCGAGCAAAGCTTGAAGAGACACCAAGGTCCAATAAGCGGCAATATCGCCGTGCATGGTGGAATCTGGGCCATGTGCGAGTCCAATTGTCGCGACTCGTTCGTTCCCTTGAACTGTCGAATTCGGAGAAGCTGCGCTTGGTGGGCTTGATGAAAGAGACTGTCGAACAGATGCGGGCGCTGGAACATGAGCTGAACAAACTCGAACGCAAAGCCGACCATACGAAGAAGGAGTATCGGAAGGCCGTTCAAAGAGACATCCGCGGTGTGAAAGCGAAGATCGCAGACATGGAAGAGAAGACCAAATCTTCCGCTCTTGAGTTGATGCGCACTCTGCAAACAATCATGAGCGGGCAGATTCAGGCTGAAATTGCAAAGCACGAACTCGTGGAGGCGAACCTGCGGCTCGTGGTCTCAATCGCTAAGAAATACACGAACCGCGGGTTGCAGTTCCTCGACCTGATCCAGGAAGGCAACATGGGCCTGATGAAAGGTGTGGATAAGTTTGACTACCGACGTGGATATAAGTTTTCCACGTATGCCACCTGGTGGATTCGCCAAGCAATAACACGCGCGATCGCTGATCAAGCCCGGACGATCCGTATTCCCGTGCACATGTTCGAGATGATTAACAAAGTGATCCGCACTTCTCGGGCTCTTGTGCAAGAAATCGGGCGTGAACCGACGAACGAAGAGATCGCGAAGCGAATGGAGATTCCGGTATGGAAGGTTCGCAAGGTTCTGAAGAGCGCACAGCAACCGATCTCGCTGGAGACGCCGATCGGCGAAGAGGAAGATTCGCATCTTGCCGATTTCATCGAAGATCGTGGCGTCGTTTCGCCGGCTGATGCCGTCATCAACATCAACCTCAAAGAAATGACCGAGCAGGTTCTGAATACGCTAACTCCGCGCGAAGAGCGCATCATCAAGATGCGGTTTGGACTGGAGGATGGGACCGAGCACACGCTGGAAGAAGTGGGCCAGAAATTTGGGGTCACCCGCGAGCGTATCCGCCAGATTGAAGCCAAGGCACTGCGGAAGCTGCGGCATCCTAGCCGCAGTCGCCAGCTACGAGCGTTTCTCGCCGACGTCTAGACAGACGACGAAACGTTGGTTCGGTGGAAGGTAATGGCGCCATAAAACCAGCGAGAGCAAAATGACAGCGAGCCCCCTGGTCGACTGTGCATTCTAGTCGCCAAGGGTTTATGCATCAGTCGGCAAGGATTGTCCGCCGCTGCCGCGTTTCCGGGGACTAATCTTCGGGTTCGCGCCCTCACCTTTCCGACACGGCGGTATACTTGCCCACTAAATCCTGCGCCGTGTCCGTCCTTAGTTAGCTGACCGATGACAGATCAGACCAGTCCAGCCAGTGAGATCATGCCGTCTGCGGAGGTGTGTACCCAGCACGGTAACCCGGCTTTCCTCGCTGAGATGGCCAAGTGCACGGCAGGTGAAGAGGCGGCCTTCTTCCTTCCATACCTGCTGACGGGGATGCGAGTGCTGGACGTGGGCTGCGGTCCTGGTTCGATCACAGTCGGGCTGGCTGGGGTAGTCGCACCAGCGCCGTTGGTCGGCATTGACGTTGATGCCGCGCAGGTTGTGCGAGCCCGGGATTTGGCTGGTGAGCAAGGCGGAATGAACGCGCTCTTTGGGGTGGCTAACCTCTATTGCCTGCCCTTCCCGAACGCCTCTTTCGACGCGGTCTTTTGCCCACACAGTGGTCATGATTTTCCCCACGTCGCCACTCCTCGAGCAGCGGCGCGCGCTGCTATTGCGGGTACGCAGGCATAACGGCGACCCGTTCGCAGGTAGGCAGCTCCGAAATTATCTGCTGGCGGCCGGGTTCGCCAAAGCGAAAGCGAAGGCGTCTGTCTGGACTGCCGGGTCGACCGAGGAGACCTCCCGTCGCGCCGTCTGGTTCAAGGCCCAACTTGTTGGGCTTGCGCGGATTGGGTTGGCCGAAGGCTGGATTGATCAGGACTCCATAGACGCGATGGGTTCTGCTTTCGACGCATGGGCGAATCGTCCTGACGCTTTCTCGGCGGTGATGTATGGCGAGGCAATTGGCTGGGTGACGGATTAGAGGTGTCTGTGGCGGTATTCTGGTGCAGCCATTGACCACGTCTCACGAAACGAGGTAGACGCCGGGAGAGCCGGGAAGTGACTCCAGGAATGGGCCGCTCAGGAATCGATCACACTACCCGCTTTATGTCAATCGGAACCAGTCCAACCAGGAAAGGCGGGACGGCAAGCGGCGGAAATCAGGCCCGGGGGCAAAAAGGCACAAAATTCACAAAAGCATTCTGTGGTTTCTGTGCCTCTTTGTGGCTATTCCCTAGTTTTCGATGTTCACTGCGTAATACGCGATCGTCTGCGTCGGAATTTCCTTGAACCAGTGCGGCGTGTTCGCCGGGATCGTAATGACATCGCCTTTGGTCACGATTCTGACACCTGGTCAGAGCTTCTATGAAGGCCCCGATGATGTTCACGTCGTTGGGCGAAATGCGCGCCAAACCAAACCGGCGAAATTCCTCGTGTTCCTGGTGAAGGACAAAGGCGCTCCGGTGCTGGTGCCCGCCAACTAAACTGTGGAGCATGCAGGCCGGTCTCAAGAACGCCTACGATAGCATCAAGGCATTTTCCGAGACCGACTTTACCGAGGATCTCAAGAAGTTCGATGTGCCCACTCTGGTCATGCACGGTGAGGACGACCAGGACGTGCCGGTCAAAGATTCGGCGAAGAAGTCGGCCCGGCTCATCAAGGGGGGCGCAGGAAATTTATTATCCGGGCTTGCCGCACGGTCTCACCGTCACGCACGCGGATCAAGTCAAAGCTTATACTAATCGACAGAGGCATCCGTTATGACCTCGAACCTCAAGCTGCCTCACGTGATCATCGTCGGTGGCGGATTCGGAGGATTGTACGCGGCCCGCGGACTCGCCGATGCACATGTTCAAGTAACCATTCTCGACAAACACAACTACCATCTGTTCCGGCCAATGCTCTATCAGGTTGCAACGGGCTTGCTTTCGGCCGATGAGATCGCAGCTCCAATCCGATCGATATTCC
>Ga0209157_1001294_pt1 | contig 20978 bp, 18 predicted proteins | sample GraSoiAngelo_135_FD_185892 | JGI IMG/M metagenome (GOLD analysis project Ga0209157, IMG submission 185892) | Grasslands soil microbial communities from the Angelo Coastal Reserve, California, USA - 14_0929_05_40cm (SPAdes) (version 2) | ecosystem: Environmental > Terrestrial > Soil > Grasslands ...
CACAGTTGATAAGACGATACTCCGAGGTTCCGTCTGACCATCTTGAGAAACGGACCGAGGCCATAGTAGGTTTTCGGCTTGTTGCCAAAGTCAACCGATCTGGCATCATTGGCTTTGATGGACAGTTCCTTTACGAGTTGGAACAATCTGGCCTTGTCATCCCTGTATGCAATGCTGACGCAAAACCCGTCTCCAGACATCCCGCTGGCTTTCCAGAGTTTCGGTTTCAATCCCAGCGCGAGCATTGTGAAGAGCAGATACTCTCTGTTGACGGGGTTGAAGGTCTCAAACTGGATCTGCTCAAGCCGACCATCTCTAATCGCCAGACATCCGTCCCCATCTAGGTAGGCGGCAAGGAATGCAGAAGCGACATCCTTTTCAAGCGGGAGTCTCCTCCAGAGATTCGACAACAAGTCGATGAGCGGTTTGGACGCGGCTTGTAAGACCATAGAGGGTCTCTTGCTCGCGAAGGATTGTCTGTCCATTGGCTGGATGGTTCTGCGAAACGAGCCGTCATACACCCTAGAAAGGAACGACTCAACTCGCAGTAGCTTCCGCACGTCCGTATTGAAAAATCGAAGGTAGCGATCCCCATCGGACTTCTGAAATCCAAGCAGGTAACCCAGCCCACGATCCACCCAAGGTGGAAACGTATATTTGGTCTGGGTCGTGCTGAATTCAGTCAGCTTCAACAAGTCGTCATCGCTCACGAAGGATCTGAGCTCGGAAAGCCTCGCGACCTTCGCTTTGGGATAGGCTCTGGGCGGCTGGTACCCTAACGCTGCTACTGTGGAGTTCTTGACGAAAAGGTTCGGATAGCGAAGCAGGGTGTGGGTCGCAATTTTCTTTCCGTCAACCTTCCCGATGGTAACCAATGCGTCCCCGACTCTAAGTTCGCTTGCTGTTTTCCACATGAAGCCGCGAGGGCCCAGGCAAAGAATGGGATGATTGGGCGTGATTCTGAGCAGCCCAAACTCATGCCTCACGTGTACAAGGCGCTCAGCCTTTCTCGAGAATATCTCCGTGACTGGTCTGAACACCGTGCTGTACGATTCGGAATCGAATGAGAGAACTTCGTCGCCGATGGCCACATCCTTTGCGAACTTTACGCCAGAAGAAGTAACAATGGGCTCGTCGTTAGGGATGCAGACGAGGCCTTTCACCTCGCCCGCCTTGAAACCCGTCTCGACGCGCTCTCGTTCCTCTCGCGGGAGAGAGCCGTGATGGACCGCGACATCTTGGCGGACCATGGCGAGACGGGAACCAAGGAGCTCCGCGAGCGGCCGTGCGTTCACAAAGACGAGGGTCGACCGACTCTCATCAAGCGAATCGTCGATCGCGGAGAGGCCGGCCGCCGCCTCGGGAGTGATGTAGAAGTCCCGGGCGGTCTCGAAGTCCTTATCGATCGGACGCGGCCACTCGACCCGGTACTCGTATCGTTTCTCGAGCGGCGCGACGAGAATCTGGAGCGGCGTCTCCCCGCCAAACATCGAGGCGATTGCGTCCGGATGACCGACGGTCGCGGATAGGCCGATTCGTTGGAAGTCTCGGTCCGTGATGCGACGGAGGCGCTGCAGGGCGACCGCGAGCTGGACCCCCCGGCGGTCCTCCGCGAACTGATGGACCTCGTCGATGATGACATGCCGCACGCTCCGGAGGTGACGTTGCATCAGCTTCCCGGGGAGAATCGCCTGCAAGGTCTCCGGGGTGGTGATCAGAATGTCGGGAGGGTTTGCGGCCTGTTTCCGCCGCTCCGAAGGTGGAGTGTCCCCGTGCCTGACGGCCGCCGTGAGTTTGGTGGACGCGACGAGGCGGAGCACCCGGTCGATGAGATTTCGGTTGAGCGCGCGCAAAGGCGTGACATACAGGGCGCGGATCCCCTCTCGATCGCTGGCCCCGAGTGCTTCAAGGACCGGAAACAAAGCGGCTTCCGTCTTGCCGGACCCGGTCGGTGCGACGACGAGAAGTTGCGAACCCGATTGGATCTTGAGGATCGCTTGGGTCTGCATCTCATTCATTTTCGAGATGCCAGCCCGATGAAGCAATTGAGGCAGGCCTGAGCTACCGGCGATTGTGTGATCGTTCGCTCTCAAGAATGTGCGTGACAGAGTTCGAATAATAAAAACCGTTCGGAGGGTCGGCCGAACCTGGCGGCCCATTCTGGCGTGCTCGAGGGGCAAGGTTCGAATACGCCCACAACGCGTAATCGATGATCGTCATGGACCCGCGAAGAGAAAACTAGCTAGCGAAATTGCGACTCGATGAGCGTACGTGTGTCCTGATCGGGACCGTCAGTCTTCCAGAGCGTAACTGCGTACTGCTTGCCGTCAGTCCCGATGAGACGGAGACTTACCCAGGAACGCGGTCGATCGAGACTCCTCCGCTTCACGACACGGAGATTGCGAGGCCGAATCTCACAATACTGCCGCGCACCGAGAGACTTTGCTTTCCTGAGCCGAGCCTCTTTTGCGGCCGCAGTCGGAAGGCCCAACGGCGTCAGCTCTCCCTTGAGTTCTCTCCAGGGATCGATGTCGCGCACTAAGACGATTCTCTTGTTTGTCACGAAAAGTTTGCTCGAAGCCCGCCCTCCGAACCCCGGGAACATGATTTTCGGGAGGAACCTGCGCCATGGAGACGAAACGTTCGCATCCCACCCTGTCGTGACTCTCAAGATCTCCTCCCCCGACTCCGGAATCAGTCCGCCCGCTTGGGAATATATTCTTGCCAAACCGTCTAGATCACCCACTCTGACGATCGGATGCGCATTCCCACCGGCTTCCATCTCAAGGCACCAGCAGCAACGTTGGGACAGGAGGATCAAGCGAGTTTTCGAACCTTGCCGTGTCAGCGAGGACATTCAAAAGTCTAATCAGAGCGTCTTCGGCGAGGTCTGAGGGGATTTCGCTGCCAAAAATATATTCGAAAAGGAACGTGACCGTACTGCCCGGGGTGCTGACTATCTTGAGAGCGAGAGGGTTCGGCATGATCCCAAGTAGAGCCTCGGCCCCAACAGTTATCGTCAGACCGAGCTGCCACCCGAGCATCGCCGCAACCCCATACAACGGGACGACCGCGATGATCGTGTCGACGAGAATCGCGCCCGCGCTCTCGTAGTGTGATAGTCTCCTGATCGGGTTGTCTGTTTGACCTGCCTGGAACACTTCAAACGATGCCAAGATCCCTCCGACAGCTATCGCCGCAACAACGCCCAACCTAATCTTGACGCCCGCTGTGACGGTTCGTGCTTCGAAGATTCGTTCAGCAAGGACCACGTCAGACCGGAGTACCCCGAACACAGCGGTTGCCCCGGCGAGAGCGTAAACCGTTCCTTTGACAGTGTCCCCATCGCGGAAGGCCAACACCGCCTGGCTCCCGAATATCACCAAAGTCGCCCCAACCGCCGCACCTCGCAACGCAGATCTCAGCTGAGAATATTTCACGCCCGTCAGCAGCCGCGAATCGCCCAGATCATCGACGATTTCGCCTCGGATCTCCCGCTCAATCAGACGGACTTCCGTAAGCGTGACGCCGGGAATCTCGGGATGCGCGACACGTACTTTCACGGTTTGCGTGGCCGTCTCGCCGATGACGTAGTACGGCTGCTCGGTGTCGAGATTCGTGAGCTTCGTTATCGTGAAGGTCGATCTCCCAAAGCTCATCTCCTCCAGCGCGCCCGTTGGGACGTTCAGCACAGGCACGAGAATGCTCGCGGTGAGTTGGCTCGTAATGGAGATGCCTTGCCGGATTATCTTGAAAACTCTGAGGGCGACGCCAAAGCCATCCTCCGATTTCCTGACCCACTCGCCCTCGGGTACCCATGTGATTGAGTCCTGGAAGGAGGCAACCTCTTCAGGGGAGTCGCCGAGGAGATAGATGGCGTCCGCAGCCGCGGGCGCTCCGGAATCAAAGGGATCCCCTGTCCGATACACATAGACGGAGAAGCCGCCGAACGAGTGAAAGCCGGTCGTGAGCCCCGAGCCGGAATCGGGCAACGCCGACTCGAGCGCCTCCATGTCCGTGGAGAGGCGGGCCACGATTGTCTCAGCGGCTTCTTGGACACGGGCGATGGCCGCGGCCGTGCTAAGCAACGTGGCGTTCAAGGCGAATCTCGTGATCCTGGTTGCACCGGTGTCCAGCCACATCGGCATGAGGACCAGCGTCGCCATCGGCACGCCGTTTCGCCGAACGACGTTTTCCTCCCGCGCGATCGTCTCGGGAATGCGTAACTGGAACGCGTACGCGTGATCATCGATAGCCGCGCCCACTGCCAGGTTCTGGTAGGAAGGCGACGTCGCAGGGAAGTCGGCCCCGTGGAAGAGCGAGTACACCAAGGCCGGCACGACGGTCTCGCTTCCGAAGTCCGCATCCGGGCGAATCGAGAACTGCAGGATGAACCCCTGGGCTCTGCCAAGCCGAATCGGGACTTCGAAGGAGGTATGATAGAACAGTCCGCCCGATTCGTCGCGAATCGGCACGTCCCTGACGTTGACGAAGTCTACGTTGGACGCCCGATCGTCGTGGATGTACTCGAAGCGATATTGACGCGGCTCCCAGAAGTCGCAGGCTCCGTAGTTGATTGTTGCCGTGCCAAAACCTTGCTGACCTAAATCGTCCGCCCCGGTCGCGGTGAAGTTCTCCTCCCCGCCGTCGACGAGGACCTGGTTGATCGTGGCCACGACATTCTCGATCGACTCGTCGCTGCTCCGTGTTGCGTCACTCGTGTGGTCGGACAGGAACACGCAGGAGCCGTCGTCGATGCGATACGTCCAGATGCTCGCGGAGACGCCTTGGACGCCGAGCGCGTGGAACCTTTGCGTGAACCGGATCAGACCGGGCTCGAAGGTCGTTTTCCAGGGCACCTCCCAGAGCTCCGTGGGCGAGAGGTCCAGGCCGTCGATGACTCCATCTTCGTCCGTATCTGACAGGAGGGGATTCGTCGGTCTTCGATTCAAGCCCGTGACCTCATCCAGATCGGAGAGCCCATCCCGGTCGGTGTCGGGATCCGTTGGATCCGTGATGAATCCATACCGCGAGACTCCGTCCCACTCCTCGTTGTCGGCCAGTCCGTCCCCATCCGTATCCGCCATCACAGGTGACGTCACGAGCGGGCGTTCCACCACAAGGCCGTCAATCTCCGCGCGGAACGCGCGGGGTGTCACCTCGAGATAGTCGGAAAGGGAGTCCTCGTCCGTATCGGTGAGCGTGGGATCCGACCCATACCTCAGGCGCTCCCGACCATCGGCGAGACCATCCCGATCCGTATCCGAGTCCGTGGGGTCCGTGAGAGACACTCCCGCTCCCGGGAGGAGTTCACCGCCGTCGGGGAGTCCGTCATTGTCCGTGTCGAAGTCGAACGGATCCGTGCGGATGCTCCGATCGAGCGACACGCCATCAATTGTAAACCGGAACGTGCGCGAAGCGATCTCTTGGCCATCCGAGAGGAGATCCCCGTCGAGATCCGGGAAGACCGGTACGGTGCCGACTGTCGTTCGCTCGGCGCCGTCAATGATTCCGTCTCCGTCCGTGTCTGGAACTTCCGCGACGGTCCGGGACGCGAGGAAGACCGCTGCACTCCGGACTATTCCGGTGTCCACGCCCCAGTTCCGAATGGTAACCTGCCAAGTGTGGACGCCGGCCAAATCCGCGAGTGCGAGGTCGGACCCGACGAGACCGTTCACCTCTGGCAAGTCTCGAGACTGGGCGACATCGAGGAGGAGATGGACCCCTTGCCCTGAGTGGCTGATCTGGGGACGCCACGGGACCCGGAAACTCTCGAACACTTCGACGAATCCACCGGAGGAGAGAGGCACTACCCGGGCGATGGGATTGGCCGAGAGGGCCGGGAGGTCCCCGCTTGTCGTCCCGGCTCCGAGGTTGCACGCGGGTGAACAGGGAGGCGGGGGTGCATTGTCTTTGTTGTTCACCACGGCCGACACGGACCGAATCGCCTCGTTGCCTGCGTGGTCTCTCGCGCGGACCTCGAACGTGTGCAATTCGTTCGTGAGGTCGAGCGTCTCGTAAACGAAAGCATAGGGCTCGTCATGGCGGACGTCGACGAGGTCCCCATCGATCCACAGCTCGACGACGGCGACCCCTTGACCATCGAAGACATCCGCGTCAATCTGAGCAAGGCCGGTGAGCGTGTCCGTCGTGCTCGGGTGGAGGAGCGACAGTTCCGGAGGGCTGCGGTCAACGAATAGCAGAATGTCGCGTGAAGATCGCGGCGAGCTCCCATCGCCGTCGGGCGAATCTGCAATGACGACAAGATGGTGGACCCCTTCCGCCCATGCATCGGAGTCCCACGGAATCGCGAAGGCGCCGGTCGGATCCACCTCCACGGTTGCGACCATTTCCCCATCCACCCGAAGGCGGACGACCGAAATTTCTCGCGCCACACTCCCGCGAACGTCGACCACCCCGCGGGCTGACGATCCGTACGATGGAGTGAGAATGGCAGCTCCGCGGACGTGCAAGCCGGGATCCCACAGGAGTTGCATTCGAGGGCCCGCGGGTCCCACAATTGTGAGCGCGATCGAGAGCTCATCGGAGCGCGGGTGGTCCATCGCCAAGTCCACCGCCGCGGCGGCCACAGAGCCAGCGACGACCGGGGCCTCGATCTCGATCGTCGTGAGCTCCCCTGGGAGGACCTCTCCGGCGATCGGAGCAGACCAGGCCCGCGCCGCGTAGATCCTTGCCTCTTCCTCGAGGTCCTGGAGGCTGTCTCCATCGGTGTCCCTCGCGCCCGTGTCGACAAGGAAGTCATCGAAGTAGAGAGAATACCAAGCTCCGGTCAGCCCGGCCGCGCAAAGGAAGCCGATCGACACTTTCACATACTCCGCAGACAGCCAAGGAGCCAAGGGAAAATCGGCTGTGGGATTCCGGCCGTGGTCGGTCCAGACATTGAGGGCGCTCGGCGCAGGCAGTACGACGTCGGACAGGGTCGGTGCGCACCGTCCCGCGTTACGGCTCGCGTGGTACGAGGTGATGTATCGAAACCGTCCGAGGGCGTGGTAGCTCGCATCGAGGAGATCGAGGCTGATGCCCGCCGCGTACGCGTCCCACGGGGAGGTGACGACGTCCTGCAATCGGTCGTACAGAAGGGACACGCGCAACTCCGTCATCGGGGCCTTCCGCGTCGGGTACAACGCATAGCCATAGGCGGACCCGAAGTCCCGCACGGCCCAGCCGCGAATGTCCACATGGAAGGCACGCGTCCCGGACCGTCCGAATCCCGAGACGTATCCCGCCGAGGCGCGATCCCCGAGATTGAAATGCGTGAATGGAAGCCAGAAGTCATCCTCCATATCGTCAATAAACGCCTCGACGGATCCAGATCCCGCGAGCAACACCCCAACGAAGCCAATCGCTACGACTAGTCTCCATGAGCCGCGCATGATTCCTCCCCTGAAGCACAGGGGCGGCGGCCCCGGCACTCCCTCCGGTTCGTGATTCGAGAGCCAGCTATTTGAAGGTACTCTGCAGATGTAACAGTCCGGTCGGAATGAGAAAGGGGATCAATCCGGCGTCGAGTGTTCTAGTGCCTGCCCAAGTCGGATAGGAATAGCGATAGGCGCAAGGAATATAACGGTGTAATACTTCGGACAGCCCGGAGCGAAGGACGATGGCCGCTTACGCGCATCCCGAAGTCTTGGTCGACACGAGCTGGGTGAAAGGGCACATTGGCAATGAGACCGTGCGGATCGTCGAGGTGGACTATGACCCGACGCCGAACTACAACCTTGGGCACATCCCGGGGTCCGTCCTGATCGACTGGAAGAGGGATATCAACGATCCGGTGCGCCGGGACATCGTCTCGAAGGAAGGGCTCGAGGCTCTCTTCGGCCGTCTCGGCATCTCGAACGACCATCGGATCGTGCTGTACGGCGACTTCAACAACTGGTTCGCGGCGTTCGCGTTCTGGGTGTTCAAGTATTACGGAGTCGACAATGTGGTCCTCCTCAACGGCGGTCGGAAGAAATGGATCGAGCAGGACCTGCCCGTGACGAAGGACGTGCCGTCGTTCTCGGCGACGACGTTCACGGCGAAGGAACCGGACGAGACGCTTCGCGTCTACCTCGCGTACGTCCGGGAGGCGTACAAGCAGGCGGGGAAGATCCTCGTCGACGTGCGCGGACCGAAGGAGTTCAGCGGCGAGATCCTCGCGCCGCCGGAATATCCGACGGAGCACGCGCAGCGCGGCGGACACATCCCCCGAGCGAAGAACATCCCCTGGGCGCAGGCCGTCAACGAGGACGGGACGTTCAAGGCGCCGGAGGATCTGAAGGCCCTCTACGAGCCGAAAGGCGTGACGCCGGACAAGGAGGTCATCGCATACTGCCGCATCGGCGAGCGATCGAGCCACACGTGGTTCGTCCTGAAGTACCTCCTCGGCTACCCGGACGTCCGGAACTACGACGGCTCCTGGACGGAGTGGGGGAACCTCGTGCGCACGCCGATCGAGAAGCCCTAGGCGCGATCGAGCTATTGAAGGAACGTGTGGTAGAGAAAAATCAAGAGTCGCGTACAAGTTCCTCCAGAGCTTCCCGGAACTTGGTCGGATTTGCAAGGTCCCGAACCTCGATAGAGAGCACTGCCTTGTCAGAGCTCCTCGAGACGGCCACGATGCTTCCATATTTGACCTCGAGCCTAGCGCCTTTTAATTCATCGGGACGGACGACTCGACGTCCTTGTCGAAAGACTCCTTCGTGGCTAACCGCAATCCCAAGACCACGTCGCGTCTCTATGACTAATCCCCAAACTATGAGGAGCAGGAACAACGTCGTCGCTACCAACCAGAGGATGATTCGAGGAACGTCCAGGGCGTAGGATGACCGAGGGTTGGCAAGGGCCGTCACGACAACAAGCGCGCCCGCCAGCACGACCACCGATGAGACCAGACGAAGACGCCTCATCTTAACCAGTCTTGCGAAACGCTCCTCGCGGGCATTGTCATAAGTCAAATCAGAGGATTCTCGCGTAAGCTCACCTCAGCTGGTGAATGCCTGGACCGCCGCATAACCGAAACTTCCGGCGAATTTGCCCTCATCAAGGAAACCCCATGGTCCGGGGAGCTGGTCGATCCAGCTTGTCGTGCCCAAAGTGACAATTAGCCCGATCCCGCTCAGAATCGCGCCCAGGATGTTTAACTCATGAACGTGGCGCGACAGCACCGGGATTCAGTACGGCCCCAAGCGTAAAGCAGGAATACCATCTCACTACCTCCGAGGGTCACCCCAACGTCCGGAACGTGGCGGCTCCTGATGGAATGGGGAAACCTCGTACGGACGCCAAATCGAGAAACCTTGAGCTTCTGGCGACAACCGCGCACGGCCGGGATGTCGATGAACCGAGGAAGTGCAGCTTCCGTCATTCCCCTACGGATCTCCCTAGCTATCTGACTCGGCAACATAGTCCGAATGGGGTTCCAACCGCTTCCTTAAGTCTTGTTTCGGACGCTGGTCCGAGGTCACTATTAACCTACGGAAGCCCGCAAGCTGTCAACCCCGAAGATCTCATTACGGCTGCGCACGCAACTCGAGGGTTTGTCCTAGACTGGGGGGCCGCGCAATCGACTTCGGGCAAAGAATGCAAATGCAACCGCGAGAGAGACGGACGTGATCAGAAAGAAGATCAGTGAAAGTGACCGCCAAGTGCCTATGTCAAACTCGGAATTCATGACCTGCACGATCAGGCCGCGCACCAAAACAAGGGTAAGAACTGAAAAGAAGGCGATCATGAACCACACCGGTATGAGATCCCGTGCCCGGAGACGCCTCCTCCCCGTGGGTTCAGATGGAGATTCCGTATTCATTAGTCCCCACATACGAAGCGATACCGCCTCAGGGCCGACGAAGCCCACGAAAGTGATCGCGTCCTCAACATCGCTCATGACTGCTGTAAGTACTTTTCGGAGGGTCGCGGTCGGCGAAGTACCGAACGCCTGCGTCCTATTTTGGGGGCCCGCGCAATCGACTCCGGGCAAATAGAGCGAATAGGAATGCGAAAGCACCGCACCCAATCATGTAGAAGACCGCGGAAACAGATCGCCAAGCTCCAACGTCGAATTCAGAATTCAGAATCTGCAAAATCAAGACACGCGCCCAGATGACTGTGGCCACCCCAAAGAAGGCGATCATGAACCACACTGGTATTAGATCGCGTGACCGATAGTGCGTCTTGCCCGTCCTTTCAGATGCGGAATCCGTATTCATTGGTCACCAGATTCGAATCGGCCGAGCGAGCGCTCGGGACAGAATCGATTCCTACGAACGCCACGAAAAACGCGATCGCCAAAAGGGACGTCAAGAGCCCGAGGGTCATCCGCATGAACGCGAATTCCATCGCAAGGCCAACCACCTCCAAGTGCGACGGGAGAGATAAAGCAGGAATACCGTCTCACTACCATCGAGGGGCATCCGAACGCCCAGAGACAGGACGGCTCCTGGACCGAGTGGGGGAACCTCGTACGGACGCCGTTCGAGAAGCCTTAGGCCTGCTTTGCACGGACCGGTAGAAACAGAACCCTCGAGTGGGCGATCGGCGGGCGAACGTAACCTCGCCATGCCCTTCGCGCGCTCCGACAGCCTGACCCCGGAGGTTCGCGAACTCCTGGGACAGGACGAGAGTCATCTCGCCGCCGCCGACAAAGTTCACATCGGCGGGAATGCATCTCTTTGCGGGGAGGCGTGTGTTTATTGCCGCGAAAGTGACTCTGATGGTGAAGGACGCTGAACGCTCCGTGAAGTTCTACCGGGACGACCTCGGTCTACGTCAAAAGGTTCGATATGGGAACGACTGGGTCGAATTGGAAGCTCCTGGGACAGTCATCGCCTTGCATCCGAATCGGAAGCCTACGGCCTCCCCACCGCCGAAGACCATGTCGATCGGTTTCCAGGTGAAGGACCTAGAAAGAACCGTAGCGAAGCTCGAGAAGCGGGGCCTGACGTTCAAAATTGAAGATGAGGGATTTCTCCGCCGTGCGGATTTCGCGGATCCGGACGGTCACCGACTGTACCTGATGGAATTGCGGTAGTCAGGCGGAACGCACACCGCGCGTCGGGACATGGCCAGACGAAGGTAATCGCTTCCTGCCGGATCGACCGGCGGTCGTCCCACAGATGGTTTGTCCTCAAGTATCTCCTCGGATACCCAAACGTGCGGAACTAAGACGGGTACCAGACGGAATGGGGAAACCCCCTGCGGACCCCGATCAATAAGCCATGAACCATGCCACGGCCCACCCCCCATCCCAAAACTCTGAAACTCTCGCCCCATGCGCGCGAATGCCATTAACGAACGCAGAGGGTTATCGGTTCCATCCGCGGAAGAGCAATGCCGTGAGAAGAAGGGCCAGAGTGAGAAAAACTGGAGTCAACAGTAGAAGGGTGAAGCTCTGGTTCAGGTCAAATTGGTTCCGTGTGACAAGGAGGGCCATATTGACAAGGCCAAACCCGGCAAACACCCACATGAGCACAACGAAAAAAAAGGACGGATAGACGACTCGACCAAGCAGGTCTCGATGACCCGGAAGCGGGCGTTGTTTTCTGCGGGCCACTAGACGGTCCGACGGTGCTACCAGTAGGAGATGCCATGATCATTATGTACCACGTGCTCTGTGATCTGCGCCTCCGTCGCGACGAAGCCGATGGGCAGGACCACTAGACGATGTTTGTCTCCCCCCACTTCGCGTCACCCTCTTGAACGCAATGTCGCCTCCTGGGATAAGGAGTGTCCTGTCCACGGGTCAGATCGGGGTTTGGAATCGATGACGAAAGTGCGCGCCCGAAGCCCCTGCCCGGATTCCATTGCATAGTGAGCGACGACGGTTCCTGGACGGGTGAGGCAACCTCGGGAGGACGTCGATCGAGGACCCTTGCAATCGAGCCGATGGCGACGCCGCCGGCGACGGGCTGATAACCCGTCTCACCGTTGCCGCTCTATGCCGAGCCCCACGAAGCAAGACGCGCAGACCCTGCTCACCTTGATGGATATCTTCCTCTCAGACTCGGTGCGCGAGGCTCGGAAGTGGTGGCGAACCTTGCCTGACGGTCTGAGCCTCGAGGAATTCGAGAAACGATTTCCCCGCGGCAGCGAAGGATGGGAACACTTCTCGACAATGGCGATTTTCTGGGAGACCTCGGGTTCCCTCATGCGGCGAGGACTCCTCCAAGAGGATCTCGCCTTCGACACGTTCATGGACGCCCCACCGTGGGGAAAGGTCGAGCGGATCGTGCGCGACCGCCGAAAACAGGAGAAGGCTCCCGCCGAAGGCGAAAACTTCGAATGGATCGCAGGAAGGGCGAGGACCTGGGTAAAGGCGCGAGAGGCGGCTCTTCGCAAGGCAGACGCTTCCTCTCGCCGAACACGGAAATAGAGAAACCCATTGGCTTGCCTCATCGGACCGGCGCCGCGGGCCCCCGCTGTATTCCCATCCGACTACGATCCCGCAAGAATGGATTAATAGCGAGCAGCCGATTCCGTCTCCATGGCAACTTACTTCGGGTTGTGGAAGGCGAACACGAGCCTTCCGCCTCCGCCAACCCCGGCGGAGCAGATTAAGCAGCAAGAAGGATTCGATGCATTGCTTCGTAGCCAGCTGAAGTCGGGACGGCTCCGAGAAGTACACGCATTCCTCGAAGGCGGCGCGGGATACTTCATCACGGGCGACGTCACCGAAGAACAAGCCTTTGAGGACCTGTCGATTTGGGCTCCGTTCGTCAGTTTCGAACTCCACCAGACCATTCCATTCCCCAAGGCGAGCGAAATCGTCCTCAAGGCTCTCAGCAAGCGGGCCGGAAAAGCGTAGCACCCGTCCGAGAGGATTCCGAATTCGGAGCTTTCGGAGTCGCAGCGAGCGGCCTCCACGCACTTACCGCTTAGCTTGGTCGAGCTCGCTCTCCGAAATCGCCACCCACGCCGCGAGCGCTGCCAATTTTTCCTCCGCGCGCCACGGACCATCGAAGCGGCGTCCCAGATTCGTCACGGTCCGCTTCAGGATGTCCTCCTCGTGATGGATCGCTCGGCTCGCCGCCTTGAAGGCCGACTTCTCGCCGAGCACGATGCAGGACAGCTCGTGCGATCGGAGGGTGTCCTCGACGACGGTCCGAAAGAGGTGTCCCTCCATGGCGTGGGCGCGAATGTGGGGGGAAAGGATGGTCGACGGATCGCTCAGGCTGCCCGTGACAATTCCGGCGCGTTGCGGATTCCAGCCGTTCCGGAGACAGTCCTTCAAGAGCTCCCCGATGGACATGGCTGCAGCGCGACGGACGACTCGCGCGCGTTCGTTGATGCGCCCGTCATCCAGTTCCAGATCCCCTTGCGCATCGTCAACCGCGTGGAACGGTTGCCGTGACTCCGGGACAGCCGGATCGCTTAGCTCGATTCTGCGAGAATGAAGGACGCTCGGGGAGGACGAAGGCCCGGAGAGCACCACGGCAGCGGCCCATCCGGACTTGACGCGGAATCCCACCGCGACCCTGGCCATCGCGGACGAATCGATGAACGCCGGAAAAAGATGCGCGACGAGCAAGGGCTAAGTCGTTCGACTGAATCTCGTGGTGGATGAGTCTCGAGCAGGTCTGTCAGACCCTGCCCCGGTCGAAAGAACCGTCGGTCCGGTGGATGGTCCGAGTCCACGTCCTAGAAGAAAATCCTCGCTCAAAACGAATCCAAGGTCTTGGTCGACAGATTCGTCTCTGTCCGCGTGTGAGAACGCTCCTCGCCCACCGGGATTTGGGCGGCCGCCTCCGACCCGTCGGCAATCCGTATTCGAAATGGCAAGGCGCCCACTGGGTCTTGGCAACGCTCGCGGACATCGGATATCCGAGGGCCGATCGGTCGCTGTTCGCCATGCGAGATCAGGTTCTAGACCGCTGGCTCGCCGACACGTATTACCACGAATTCGATGCGAAGACCGAGGCGGAAGCCTACCGCGGAGTGGTGTGCCGCGGATCAGGAGACGGTGTCGGAGATGCGCTTCCCAACAGGGAATGCGCTCTACTTCTGCACGAAACTTGGTATCGCGGATGGGCGCACGGACGCCCTCGTCGAGCGACTACTACATTGGCAGTGGCCCGACGGCGGCTGGAATTGCGACAAGCACCCCAGCGCCGACACATCCTCGTTCTGGGAATCCCGCCACGCGATGCTCGGGCTTGCGCTTCATTCGACCCGGACGAAGAATCACGAGGCGAGGGAAGCGGCGACGCGCGCCGCGGAAGTATTCCTGAGCCGCCACCTTTTCATCGAGAGACACAGTGGTCGCGTCATGAACCCGGAGTTCCTCCGTCTCCACTATCCGCTCTACCACGGGTATGACAAGCTCGGAGGCCTGAAGGCCATGGCGGAGATCGGACGAATCGACGACCCGCGGTGCAAGAAGGCCTTGGATCTCCTCGAAGCGAAGCAGCTCGCCGGAGGCGGGTGGGCAGCCGAGCGACGGCTCTACGCCGTCGCCTCGAGCGTGAAGACCCGAGCCGAGTACGTGGATTGGGGCGTCGCACGACCCAGGGAAATGAACGAATGGGTGACGGCCGACGCGCTTCATGTCCTCCGAGCCGCCGGGCGGATGTGAGGATAGGGTTAAGCGTCCCGCTCGATTTCCACCTGCGGTGATCCGGTGGAACGGAAGGCGAGCGCTCAATGGAACGGAGGCCTCAAAGACGGGAAGGGCGCGGTATCGACGGCGAGCGGTGCGCTGAGAGGCGTTCCGTACAGTTTCGCGATGCGATTCGGCGACACGCCGGGCACAAACCCGGAAGAGCTCGTCGCCGCCGCGCATGCGGGGTGTTTCTCGATGGCCCTATCGGGCGAACTCGAGAAAGTCGGCTATCGGCCGGATCGCATTGAGACGAAGGCGACCTTGAATTTCGACAAGACGGACGCAGGCTGGGCGGTCAAGTCGATCCACCTCGATGTCACGGCGAAGGTCCCCGGCGCCGACCCCGGGAAGTTCCAGACCGCCGCGAACGCGGCCGAGAAAGGGTGCCCGATCTCCCGCCTCCTGAAGGCGGAGATCACGATGAGCGCGAGACTCGCCTAGGATTCTAAGGCCCTTTTCACGGCTTGACACCCAGCGCTTCCGAGAGCGATCGTTTTCTCCCTTTTGCAGCGCCACGATGAGCGCGATGGTCGTGTCCGACGTGTTCCCTCTGTCCAAGATCCAGATGATCCCGGGGACGACAATTTGGCGGGCGCGTAAGCGCCAGCCCAGGCCTCGATTGAGGATCGGCCTCCGGCTCGTCATCGGACCGCTGACCGCGCGAGTTCCTCTCTCCGGGAGGCGGACGGGCCTACAGGGTCCCGGAGGCGGTCACGATGTCCTGCTGGTGGACGGTCGTGGGCACGAACTCGAACCCGAACCACCACGTGACCGACTGCCGCTGGTTCGTGTCGGTCCAGACTGCGTGGAACACGTCATCGGATCCGACCGCAAGGTCCGTGTAGTCGCCGATGAACCCGCCACCGAAATGGTATCGCGTGTTGACCGGGTGCGTCGTCATTGTCTTCGTGGTCCCGGCGATCACATTGGCCACGACGTAGTCCAGTCGCGTGTTGTTGATGTACGAACCGAGGGCGAGACAGTTGATCCGTCCAACGGCCACCGGCGTCGCGGGCGTCGCGCAGGTCTGCCACGGCGAGACGACGTCTCCGGCATAGGCGGACATGAACACCTTGCCGGACGGCGACGCGGCCACGGCGGGCCAGAAGCTGTCGACGCGACGCGCCGGCGGAGCGTTCAGGGTGCTTCCATCCGGTTGCGTGACCGGATAGCCTTCCGCGACGCGATTCGAGGCATCTAGCGCCGCGAGGATTGGCACCGGCGTGCTCCAGGTTGCGCCTCCGTCCGACGAGGAGCTCCACACGGCCGACGAATGGCAGTTCGCGTAGACGGACGGCCTGCCGGAATAGAAGTACGCGCACGTCGGATCCGCGCCGTACGTCGTCGCCGTGTTCAGCACCTCGGACGACCACGACGCGTACAGGGTCCCATCAAGTGCGATGTCCGCGGCCGGGAAACTGTTCACTCGGAAGACCGTGTTGAACGGCGGGATGATGTCCACCGCTGGGGCGACCGCGACCGGCGAGCTGAACGAAACCCCGCCGTCCGTCGAGGCGACCATGTAGATGCTGTTGAACGCCGCGAACCGGGTGGAGCCTTCCCAGAAGACGTAGACGGTTCCGTCCGGGCCCACCACAACGCGGGAGCCCTGATCGTATATCACGTTGCTGACGATCAACTGGGGATCGCTGAACGTGGCGCCGCCGTCCTTCGAGAAGACGAACGCGATCGGCGACTGCACGTACCGCCCGGTGTGCGGGTTGAAGAGGAACCGAGTCCAGCTTACGTACACGCGATCCTGGAACGGACTCCCGACATGCGAGTCCACGCCGATCCATTCTTTGTCGTTCAACGTCGAAGGCGCAGTGGTCGGGTTGATGAACGTCGGCGCACCCCAGGACAGGGCTCCGTCGGCATCGAAGGTGCCTTTGTTCACTGTGACCGTGTTCGGAGGGGCGGTCCGGTCGAAGCCGAGTCCCGCATAGAAGACATGGCCAGCGCTGTCGAACGCGAGGCTCGGGTCACCGCCGGCATCGTAGATCCCGCCAGTCAGCCGGTGCACCCCGGGAATCATGGTGCCCAGATGCTCGGGGTCCGTGGGAGTGCAGCACCACGTGGCCCCTCCGTCGTTTGAGAAGTACGCGCCGGAGTAAGCGTCGCCCAAGGCGCTGCAAGGCGTCCCCGCGATCGTGCACGACCAAGTCCGGCTGACGTAATCGTTCATCCCCACGACGATTCGGTCAGGGTTACTGGGATCGATCGCGATCGCCGGTTCATTCTGGGACGCAGCATTTGGGTCCTGGTCCACCACCAGGGCGGGTGACAAGACCGACGTGCCATCGAGCGAACTCGACAGCACGTGGATGGGTGTAATCGGCGTCGATGAAAAAGGAGGGGACGCCCCGACCTCGGAATTGTCGGCTTCTTGCTCGATGAGAGCCGACGCCCGGAGGTAGAATCCTTGCGTCCCTTGAATCGACGCGACCTTGCCCGCCAACGTCGTGATGTCGAACGTTGGCGACGAGGATGTATTCAACGAGGCGGCGGACACCTGGACTCCGGCGGCCATCACGACGAAGCCCAGCACGACGAGAACCAGCGGAACGATCGACTTCATGGAAGTCCCCCACGTCCCCCGCCTGCAGACATGATTGGCATTTAATCCTGTTGCAAACCGGAAACGTGACGCGAGAACGGCTCGGGAAAACGATTCATCGATGGTCTCAAACGCGATAATGAATTCGTTTGTTCAGCGGTCGATCCAGCAACGCTCTCCCACCCATGCTTCGGTGAGAAGTACCGTATGAGCGGGCGTCCCACGCGATTATATACTCGCCCTCTGATTCGTTTCTCGCGGGGATCGGAGATGCCGAACTACATTACCCTCGGGAATTGGACGGAGCAAGGAATCAAGAATGTGAAGGAGTCGCCCAAGCGCGCGGACGCCGTGACTGCCTTGGCCAACAAACTCGGTGCCAAGATGCAGATCTTCTACACGATGGGGCGCTACGACATCGTCGCCTTGACGGAAGCGCCGAACGACGATGTCGCGATGCAACTCCTTCTCGAAATCGGGAAGCTCGGGAACGTCAAGACGCAGACGCTGAAGGCCTGGACGACCTCCGAAGCGACGAAGGTCATCTCAAAGCTCTCGCCGTAGGGCGCGCGACAACCATTCGGCCTCGCGCCGGACTCGAGGCTCCTCTCTCGGCCCAGGCGGATTCGAGGGAGGGGCTACGGCATCACGACGATCGTCCCGGTCATCATCGGGTGGATCGTGCAGTAATACGGATACGTGCCCGCCGTGGTGAAGGTGTGGCTCCACGTCGATCCGACACCGCTGGTCCCAGAGTCGAAGAGGCCCGTCGTGCTCGTGACCGTATGCGCCGTCGTGTCCTTGTTGATCCACGACACCTTGCCGCCGGCGGAGAGGTGCACCGTGAAATTGCCTGGGACGTAGGGCTGCGAGCTGCTCGACGCGTCCTTCACGATCTCGATGTCCGCCGGGACGCCGGATATGTTGCCGAGGATGACGCTCCCGCCGATTGCCCCGACGACGAGACCGCCGATCACGAATCCGATGACGGCGACCGTGAGGAGCCCACCGGTCGACTTCACGCTCGACAGGTAGGGCTTGTGCTCCAGGCCCGTCTTCGCATTTCGGTAGGCGAGGACTGCAAAGATCAGGACGAGGATCAAAAGAGGGACAATGGAGATCCCGATCCAGAAGGAGGACTCGGCAGGGTTCGAAAGGCTCGTTGCGATGTTCGGCCCGAACAGGGCGAGGAGGAGGATGCTCATCGCGGCGCCGACAGCGAACGCCCACCGCTTACCGAGGAACGAGAAGGCTCCGGAGATGAGAAAGATCGCGATGAACACGAAGAGGATGAGCAAGATTCCGCCGCCAGCGAGGCCACCCGCAATCGCGAATTGAATTGCGAGTGACAAGAGCGCCAGCCCAGCATACCACAGTCCGCCCGCGATCACCCACAAAGCAAAGGGTTTCTGACGCATCCGCGCCCACATGCTGCCGCTCGCCTCCAACGGACCCCCTCAGGCTGCCGGCACGCCATCACCTTACTAGTAGATTTCGGACCGGGGTTGGCGGTGTGCGTAACTCTGGGCTGGGTGCAAAACGGCTTATCGGCCGCTGTGCCTCCCCGCTCCGATGCGGGCCGTCCGCTTCGAACGTGGCGGCAAAATCGATGTCGTCAACGTCCCGAGTCCCGAGCCCGGGCCGGAAGAGGTCCTCGTCCAAGTCCTCGCGGCGGGGGTGTGCCGCACCGATCTGCATCTCCTCGATGAGATGAACGCTCCGAACAGCGAGCCGCTAATCCCCGGACACGAAGTTGGTGGACGGATCGCGAAAGTCGGCGTTGACGTGTACTCGGCCGCGGTCGGCGACCACGTCGTCGTGCACTTCGAGCAGCCGTGCGGCGAATGTCGTCAATGCCGCCGGATGCGGACGAACCTCTGCGAGCGAGGCCATTCAATTGGCTTCGATGTCCCGGGTGGCTACGCGGAGTTCGTCGTCGCGAAGCAAAACACCGTCCTCCCGCTCCCGCCGAATCTCGACCCGGCCGTCGCCGCGCCGCTCGGTTGCAGCGGTGCGACCGCCTACCGCGCCATCGTGACCCAAGGTCAAGCGGGCGAAAACGATCTTGTAGTCGTAATCGGCGCGGGAGGCGTCGGGCTTTCGGCGGTCCAGATTGCGAAAGTTCAGGAGGCGAAAGTCCTCGCGGTCGATACCCGGGAGGAAGCGCGGAAGGCGGCGCTTGATGTGAGGGCGGACCGCGCGACGACGCCGAAGGAGACCTCGAATGCCGTGCGCGAGCTCGCGGGCGACGCGGGGGCGGACGTGGTCGTCGACTTCGTCGGCACGAAAGCGACATTCGACCTCGGGCGATCGCTGTTAGGATTCGGGGGACGCTTCGTGGCGGTAGCTCCGGGCGAGGAGCGGACCACTGTGAGCGCGAACGACCTGGTGGATGGCGGGAAATCATACCTCGGGGTGTACTCGTCCACGATGGCGGACCTTGCTCGGGTAGTCGCCCTGGCGGAGGCTGGAAGGCTCACGCCCGTAGTCACGCGGAGAGCGCCGCTTGCGGCGGCGGCAGAAATCCTGCATGACCTCCGCGCGGGTCGAATCGTAGGCCGAGCGGTCCTGTTCCCCGTCCCGATGGACGCGTCCTAGCGGGTCCTCCTCATTAGCAACCCAGGAGAATGATCGCAGGCGCAGCCCCGCGGTCCGACTCAGTTCGCTTTGCGGACGAGGAAGTGGTACAGGTTCCCCTCTCTCCGGGTCTCAATCACCGGCTGGCCGGTTTGGTCGGACCATCGAACCATCTCGATTGGGGCCGTGGGATCATCCGACACAATGTGGACGACTTCGCCCGGCTCGATGCGCACGAGGAGATCGTTGAGTTTCGTCAAGACCGCCGCGCACTCGGTCCCGATCTCAATCATGTCGTAATCAGGGAACGCGGCGAAGCAATGCACCCGGAGCGCGCGGATCTGATCCGCGAGACGGTTTCTGGCGGCCTCGCCGCGTAAGAGCGACTTCCGATCTTCGTCGAATTTCGTCGGAGCGATTCGAGCGAACCAGCCTTCGCCATATGTGGCATCCACCATGAGCCGAGGCCGCGAGAGCACGGACGGATTCACTTCCCGAAGGGTACCTGTGACCGGGGCGCGGATCGGACCGTAGAATTTTGGACTCTCCACCGTCCCTATCGTCTTGCCGCGCGCGTAGGCCGCGCCTAGCGGCCTCGCAACGATCTTCGAGGGTCGACCTGCGATCGCTGCATGAATCGACGTAATTCCGACCACGACCTCACCGCTCGACGCTTGTCGGACCCAGTGGAGACCGTCTTCGTCGTAGAGCAAGTCGTCCGGGAATTCGCATTCGTCGATCTTCGTGCAGTCACCTCAGACGAGCAGGACGTCCGCGAGGAGCAGCTCCGCATTCGCAGACGCTCGCACATCAAGGCGCGCCTCGTCTGCGATCTTTGCGGCGCCGAGGGCGGGAATCTTGCGTTCGTTGACGGAGACCGGTCCCCCGCTGAGGACGTAGAGGTATCCCCCTCGATGATCCTCCATCGGATACGATACGGCCTTCCCGCGCCGGAGGGATGTTGCGAGCACGCGCGCATCCGAGAAGATGGGCAGGGCGTCCGGGTCGTCCGTCGAGACGAGCGGCAGGAACCGGTCCGTCCGATCCGCCTTCGCGACGGCCCGTTGCTCGACGGACGGCTCGAGGCCCGGGGCCGAGGGCGTGAACCATATTTGGATGAACCGCATGGGAGCGTCCTTGCGGTTGTTGATCTCGGAGTGCCACATGCCCTGGCCGACCGTCGTGTGCTGGACCCAGCCTTCCTTCAGGACGCCGCCTTCGCCGTTCTCGTCCGCGTGGCGGAAC
>Ga0209157_1001295_pt1 | contig 20963 bp, 20 predicted proteins | sample GraSoiAngelo_135_FD_185892 | JGI IMG/M metagenome (GOLD analysis project Ga0209157, IMG submission 185892) | Grasslands soil microbial communities from the Angelo Coastal Reserve, California, USA - 14_0929_05_40cm (SPAdes) (version 2) | ecosystem: Environmental > Terrestrial > Soil > Grasslands ...
CGTCGGTGCAGCCGTCATCCACGACGACAACCTCGACGTCTTCACCCGACCGGGCGAAGTGGCGCACGACCGCCTCGAGGCCTCCACGAATGCGCGCCGCTTCATTGAAGGCGGGTATGACGATCGAGAGACGGGGTCGCACCTGCATGATGGATCCTCACGGGCACCGCGGGGCCTGTCCAGCCGCCCGGCGGGCGCACGGCGGGCCGCGACTCCTGTCGATACCAGCTAGGACGGCTCGCTCGGCCCGATCCCCTGGCTCACTTGCAAGCGGATGATCGCCTTCTGCAACGCGGCCTGCGCGCGGACGAAGTCGGTCTCCGCGGCGCGCTCGCGCAGGCGCCTGAGGGCGCGGTCGCGGGCCGCCGCGGCACGCTCCCGGTCGATCCCCTCGGCGCGCTCGGCGATCTCAGCCAGGACGCTGACCCGCTCCGGCAGGACTTCGGCGAACCCCCAGGCGATCGCCACGTAGCGCCTGTCGCCGCCCCTCCGGTACACCAGCTCTCCGATGCCCAGCGTCGTCAGAAGCGGGGTGTGGCCGGGGAGGACGCCGAGCGAGCCTTCGCTGCCGGGCAGGATCACCTCGTCGACGACCTCGCTGACCAGGCGCCTTTCGGGCGTCACGACCTCCAGATGGATCGATTCGGGAAGCGGCATCGTTCGTCCCTACGCAGCTTCCTTCATCTTCTCGGCCTTCTCGCGCACCTCGTCGATACCGCCGACCATGTAGAAGGCCTGCTCCGGCAGGTCGTCGTGCTTTCCTTCCAGGACTTCCCGGAAGGAGCGCACGGTTTCTGCGATCGGCACGTACTTCCCCTTCAGCCCGGTGAACTGCTCGGCCACGAAGAACGGCTGCGACAGGAACTTCTGGATCTTGCGCGCCCGGGCCACGATGACCTTGTCCTCTTCGGAAAGCTCGTCGATCCCGAGGATGGCGATGATGTCCTGCAGGTCCTTGTAGCGCTGCAGGATCCCCTGCACGCCGCGCGCCGCGTCATAGTGCTCCTGCCCGACGACCCGCGCGTCGAGGATGCGCGAGGTCGAGGCCAGCGGGTCGACCGCCGGGTAGATGCCCAGCTCGGAAATCTTGCGCGACAGATTGGTCGAGGCGTCGAGGTGGGCGAAGGTCGTGGCCGGGGCCGGATCGGTGTAATCGTCCGCCGGGACGTAGATCGCCTGCACCGAGGTGATCGATCCCTTCACGGTGGAAGTGATCCTCTCCTGCAGCTCGCCCAGCTCGGTCGCCAGCGTGGGCTGGTAGCCGACCGCCGATGGCATGCGTCCCAGGAGGGCCGAGACTTCGGATCCGGCCTGGGTGAAGCGGAAGATGTTGTCGATGAACAGCAGGACGTCCTGCCCCTCGAAATCGCGGAAATACTCGGCCTCCGTCAGGCCGGTGAGACCGACCCGCAGGCGCGCCCCGGGCGGCTCGGTCATCTGGCCGTAGACCAGCGCGGTCTTGTTGATGACGCCAGACTCCTTCATCTCCAGCCACAAATCGTTGCCTTCGCGGGTCCGCTCGCCGACTCCCGCGAAGACCGAGACGCCGCCGTGCTTCAGGGCGACGTTGTGGATCAGCTCCATGATGATGACGGTCTTGCCGACGCCCGCGCCTCCGAACAGCCCGGTCTTGCCCCCCTTCAGATACGGCTCGAGCAGGTCGATGACCTTGATGCCGGTCTCGAACATCTGCAGCTCGGTGCTCTGCTCCTCGAATGACGGCGCCTCGCGGTGGATCGGAAGCATCGTCTTGGCGTTGATCGGCCCCATCTTGTCCACCGGCTTGCCGAGGACGTTGATCACGCGGCCCAGGACCTCCTTGCCGACCGGCACCTGGATCGGGTTGCCTGTATCGATGGCCTTCATGCCGCGCACCATGCCGTCGGTCGGCTCCATGGCCACGCAGCGCACGCGCCCTTCTCCGAGATGCTGCTCCACCTCGGCGGTCACCTCGATCGGCACCGGGACCTCGAACCCCTCGCTGGTGATGCGCACCGCGCTGTAGATCGAAGGCAGGTTCTCCGCCGTGAACTGCACGTCCACCACGGGACCGATGATCTGCACGACTTTTCCGACGTTCATCGACGATCTCTCCTCAACGGATCTGCGTCATGGGACACCATGCGTTCGGAGTCGAATCCACGGCCCGGGATTCGGGTCATCGGAGGATCCGGCCGCAGAAGCGGCACACCTTCGCCCGGGCCTTGATCGTTTCCGCGCAATACGGGCACTCCTTCGTATCGTCCCGCGCCGCGTCCGACGTCGTCCGGCCCGCGTGTGTGACGCCAGCCGGGTTCACACCCGCGGTCCCCGCGATCACCCCCATGGACCCGCCGGGCGGGACGATGAGACCCTGGCCCGCGGCCGCCAAGGAGGGCGCAGCGTAGCGGGCCGCGATGTGGTGCCTGGCCTTCTCCTGCTCCTCCAGGATCGTCTCCTTCAGGTCCATCGGACGGGCGACCGTCTCGAGGGTGGTCGACCCGACCTCCGCGGCGGTCTGGATGCTCAAGGCCCCGTAACCGAGCATCCTTCCCCAGAGCGACTGAGTACAGATGATGTTGTTGATCTTGTCGAGCGGGCTGTCCTCTGCGCGCACCGACAAAACACCCGACTCGTCGATCACCCGCTGCGACGTGACCGCCCAGAGGTCGCTCCGCCAGTGGAGCCAGCGCCAGGACGCCCACGCCGCCGAAACGGCCAGGGCCATCCCGACCGCGGGCAGCACGTAAGGCCTCTTGACGAGCCATGCGCCGATCAGGCACCCGGCCAGGAACAGCGTCACGGCGAAGGGGCCCCCCAGCACGATGACGTGCCGGCGCACCACCGCCGCCAGCTCTTCCCCCGGCCTCAGGCGCGTTCTCATGACGAGCCGCCTTCCCTCGGGCCGCTACTTGAGCGCCTCGGCGCCGCTCACCACCTCGAGGATTTCCTTGGTGATGGATGCCTGGCGAATCTTGTTCATCTGCAGCGTGAGGGAATCGATCATCTCGCCGGCGTTGCGCGTGGCGTTCTCCATGGCGGTCATGCGCGCGCCGTACTCGGCAGCCGCCGACTCCAGGAGCACGCGATGCACCTGGATCATCACGTGCTTGGGCAGGAGCGCCGCGAACAGCGCCTCCTGGTCCGGCTCGTAGATGTAGTCCTCGGGCTGGGCGCCGGCGCTCGCCGTAAACGCGCCGGGCCCAAAGGTGGCCCGCGGGATCGGCAGGAGGGTCTCCCTGACGACTCGCTGCTGCATGACCGACTTGAACTCGTTGTACACGAGGTGGACGCCGTCGAACTCGCCGCCCGAGAAGCCTTCGATGAGGTTCGACGCGATGTCCCGTGCGTCCTCGAGCGTCACATCCCTGAAAAGGTCGACCAGGACGCGGCGCACGGGGTAGTCGCGGCGACGGAACCAGTCGCGGGCCTTGCGTCCGACGATGTCCACCTGGACCTGGTGCGTTGGCCGTGGCCCGGCCGTGGACCCCGACCGTCCCAGCAATTCGTCCAGGAAGGCACGCGCCCCGTTGACGATGTTGGTGTTGAACGAGCCGCACAACCCCTTGTCGGCCGTGACCACGACGACCAGGACCTTTTCCTCGGGGCGCCGTTGCAAGAGCGGGTGCCGGTCCGGGTGGGCGCGCGCCGCCAGGGACGACAGCACCTCGAGCATCTTACGGGCGTAGGGTCTCGCGGCCAGGATACGGTCCTGAGCGCGGCGCAGCTTGGACGCCGACACGAGCTTCATGGCGCGTGTGATCTGCTGCGTGCTCTTGACGCTGCGGATGCGGGTGCGGTAGTCGCGGACGTTGGCCATGCGAGTCCAGCCGGGCGGCGGGTCGCCTTTAGGCGGCCACCACCTTGGCGGCGAAGTCGCTCTTGAAGGCGTCCAGGGACTTTCGAAGCTCCGCCCTCATTTCGTCGTCGATCGCCTTTTTCTCGAGGAGCCTGCGCGCCACCGGGCGCCCCGGTCCGTCGAGGTGCTTGTAGAGCGCCTCCTCGAAGGCGCGGACCCGCGGCACCTCCAGGTCGTCGAGGTAGCCGTTGATCCCCGCGAAGATCGCGATGACTTGCTTCTCGACCGGCAGCGGCCGGAACTGCAACTGCTTCAGGAGCTCGGTGAGGCGCCGGCCGCGCGCCAGCTGCGCCTGCGTCGCCTTGTCCAGATCGGAACCGAACTGCGCAAACGCCGCCAGCTCGCGGTATTGCGCCATGTCGAGCCGCAGGGTGCCCGCGACCTGCTTCATCGCCTTGATCTGCGCGTTGCCTCCGACGCGGCTGACCGAGATCCCGACGTTCACGGCCGGGCGGATTCCGGAATAGAACAGGTCTCCCTCCAGGTAGATCTGCCCGTCGGTGATCGAGATGACGTTGGTCGGAATGTACGCCGACACGTCGCCCGCCTGGGTCTCGATGACCGGCAGCGCCGTGAGCGAGCCGCCGCCGAGCGCGTCGCTCAGCTTGGCCGCCCGCTCCAGGAGACGCGAGTGCAGGTAGAAGACATCGCCCGGGTACGCCTCGCGTCCGGGCGGACGGCGCAGGAGCAGCGAGATCTCGCGGTACGCGGCGGCGTGCTTGCTCAGGTCGTCGTAGATCAGAAGCGCATGTCGCTTGTTGTCGCGGAAGTACTCGCCCATGGCGCAGCCGGCATACGGCGCGATGTACTGCAATGTGGCCGGCTCGGAGGCGGACGCGGTGACGACGATCGTGTAGGCCATCGCCCCCGCGTCCTGGAGCGCCTTGACGACCTGCGCGACGGTGGAGCGCTTCTGGCCGATGGCGACGTAGATGCAGACGACACCGCTGTCCTTCTGGTTGAGGATGGTGTCGATGGCGATGGCGGTCTTGCCGGTCTGGCGGTCGCCGATGATCAGCTCGCGCTGGCCGCGGCCGATCGGAATCATGGCGTCGATCGCCTTGATCCCGGTCTGCAGGGGTTCCTTCACGGGCTGCCGGTCGACGACGCCGGGGGCGAGTCGCTCCAGCGATCCTGTCTGCGTCGTGGCCACCGGACCCTTGCCGTCCAGCGGCTGGCCCAGCGGATTGACCACCCGGCCGATCAGATCTTCGCCGATCGGGACCTCCATGATGCGCCCCGTCCTCTTGACGGTGTCCCCCTCCTTGACCTTGAAGAACTCGCCGAACAGCACCGCCCCGACCGACTCCTCCTCGAGGTTCAGGGCCATGCCGTAGACGTCGTGGGGCAGCCTCAAGAGTTCGCCGGCCATGCAGTTCTCCAGACCGTAGATGCGTGCGATCCCGTCGCCGGTGGAGATGATCGTCCCCTCCTCGGAGACGTCCACGCCCCCGACGAACCCCTCGATCTGCTGTCTGAGAACGGTGGTGATTTCGTCCGCCTTGATCTCCGCCATGCCGCACTCTCCTCGGATTCGTCGGTCAGTGCGCCCCGACCAGCCGCTGGCGCAGGGCTTCGAGCTGGTGCCTCAGGGTCCCGTCGTAGACCCTGGACCCGATTTGCGTGCGCGCGCCGCCCAGAAGGGCCGGATCAACCTGATGCCTGATCCTCACAGTGCGCCCGGTTAGCGTCTCGAGCGCATCGCGCAGGCGCGTCAGCTCCGCCGCCGACAGCGGCACCGCCGTGGTGGTCTCCGCCTGCACGACCCCCAGGCGCTCGTCCTTGATCTCCTCGAAGGCCCGCCGGATTGAGACCAGCGCACCCAGGCGCCGATTGATGGCCAGGACCCGCAGGAAGCTGCGCGTCGCCTCGCTCAGCCTGGCCTTGCGCGACATGGCCTCGATCGCGGCCAGCTTGTTCTTTTGCGGGATCGACGGGTCCGCGAAGAAGCGCCCAATCCTCGGATCGGCGCCCAGGACGCGAACGACGAGCGCCAGCTCCGAGGCCGCCGTCTCGAGGCGCGATGGATCTCGTTTTGCGGTCTCGGCAGGCTTGGCTGGCTTTGTCTCGACGTGGTCCGCGAGGGACCGCGCGTACCGCCTCGCCACGGCGACTGGTTGCACTCTTGCGCTCCCGACAGGGATGGACCGGCGGCCGGGACTGGAAGGACGCCGGGAGGCATCAAAAAACCCCGCGACCGCCTGATGCCCGTGGAGCCGCCGGGGGAACGTTTCGTGAACGACGCAAAGTAACACACGCTCCATCGAAGTGTCAACGACGGCGCGGGTTAGCGACACGCCGCCCGAACACATACCGCGCCATTCCGGCGCGCATCCGAGGTCACTTCGTACGTGGCGGGGGACAGAATCAAGGCGACGCAGGCTCCGCTCTCCGGTGGAGGCGGCCAAGTCGAGGATTTCCCCCTCATTCGGCCCATGCAGACGCAGCTCCCGAGCGAAGGGCCGGCGTGGCTTTCTGGCATGACGGTTGCTCATTCAGACCGGTGTATGGCATTGTCGCCGGGTCGCGCGGCGGCCCCTCGCTCGGAACCGCCGCAGCGCCCGGTCTACGAAAGGAGATGTGGCGATGCGACGCGCGCGACAGCACACAAGGCTGGCGCTGGCGCTCGCCCCCTTGCTGCTCCTGGCAACCACCGGCGCCACCGCCGGCGGCAGGAGCGCTGTCCGGAGCCCCGGGGTCGTCCGGCAGCAGGTGGTCGTCGTCAGGCCGGCATTCGTCGATCCATTCTTCTGGGATCCCTTCTGGTACTCCGGTTTCGGGTGGGGCCTGTCCTACTCGTATGGACCGTCCCCCGGCTACGGCTACGCCCAGATCCCGCCGCGCAACGCGGCGCCGGTGGAGTTACACGTCCGCCCCCGGAAATCCACCGTGATCGTCGACGGCACTGTGGTGGGCCAGGCCCGGGACTTCAATTCGCGGGCCTACCCTCTGTGGTTGAAGGCGGGGACACACGAGCTGGAGCTCGGCTATCGGGGTTACCAGACACTGCGTGTGAAATTCGAGGTGAAACGTGGCCGGGCCTACCGGGTGCACTACGAATTGCGCGAAGGTGTGGGGATGGACCCCCGTTCGACCGGGAAGGCCCAGGAACCGCCGCCGGAGCCGGGGTCCTACTGAAGCGAGGGGCCCGCGGAGGGAAACGTCCTCCTCCGCATTCCTGCTTCCGACAGGCGAATTCAGTTCGTCGAACTGTGCCGCCTTATCGATTCGATCTCCGCCTCCTTGTGGGCGGCGTCGCGCGCGTCTTTCTTCTTCTCGGCGTTCATATCGATGTTCCCCTCGAACACGCCACCCTCGTGGATCACCAGGTTGGGCTTTTCCAGGGTCAGATCGCCGATGACGCGGCCGGTTGGGTGAATCTCCAGCTTTTCCTTGACGTGGATGGTGCCGGTCACCTTGCCGCTCACCGACAGGACCCCGACGTCCACGTCGGCCTCGACGTCGCCCGACTCACCGATGACCAGCTCTTTCTCCGAGATCACCTTGCCGGTGATCTTCCCGTCGACGCGGAGGACGTCACGAAAACGCACCTCTCCGTGGATCTCCGTGCCCTCCGCCAGAAAGCCGCTGATGTCATCCTGGCCCACGTGGTCCTTGAGCAAGGCGTCCTTGCTGAACGGCATGACGAATCCTCCCTTCATCTTTTCCGCTCCCCTGCGGCGGGCCCGGTCAATGGCCCTTCTCCGCGGTCACCAGGAACTCGTAGAGTCGTTGCAACTCTTCGTCGCTGTAGAAGTCGATCTCGATTCTGCCCCCCTCCTCCCTCTTGACGATCCGGACCTTCGTGGCCAAAGCACGCGTCAGCCGGTCGGCCGCGGCCTCGACGTTCGGGTCCCCGGCTGTGGTCCGAGTCTGCGGCGCCCTCCGTCCTCTCTTGCGGGCTTGCCCCAGAAGACCGGCCACGCGTTCCTCGGTCTCGCGGACCGAGAGCAGGTCGCGGGCCACCTCTTCGGCGACCTTAATTTGTGTCGCGGCGTCGGGAATTGCCATGATCGCCTTGGCGTGTCCCAGCGACAGGCTTCCCTCCCTGATGAGCCCCTGCACTCTGTCTGATAACCTCAATAATCTCAATGAGTTAGATATTGAAGATCGATCCCGCCCGACACGCTTCGCGACTTCCGCATGGGACAACTTCAGATCGCTCAGGAGGACCTCGTAGGCTCTTGCCTCCTCGATCGGGTTGAGATCCTTCCTTTGAATGTTCTCGATCAAGGCGATCTGGAGGAGGCGGTCGTCGGAGACCTTCTTGACGATGGCCGGGATCCGCTCGATGCCGGCGATTTGGGCGGCGCGCCAGCGGCGCTCTCCCGCGATGAGGCGGTACCCGTCGGCCTCCTGTTTCACGATGACCGGCTGGACGATACCGTTCTCCCGGATCGATTCCACCAGCCCCTCCAGTCTGCCGAAGTCAACGCGGGGCTGGTAGCGGTTCGGTTGGATTCGCCTTACGTCCAGCAGCAGGAGACCCGCGTCGGCCGGCTGGGACGCTTCAGGGATGAGGCTGCTCAGTCCTTTGCCGAGTGCCTGTCTTTTCATAGCGTCTGATGACCTCCCGGGCCAGGTTCAGGTACGACTCTGACCCCTTGGAGCGGATGTCGTAGAGCATGATCGGCTTGCCAAAGCTGGGAGCCTCCCCCAGTCTGACGTTACGCGGAACAATCGTCCGGAAGACCCGCTCCTTGAAGAAAGACCGGATGTCGGCCACCACTTGACGGGACAGGTTGGTGCGCTCGTCGTACATGGTCAGGAGAACACCGTCCAGTTCCAGGGCCTCGTTGACCGAGGCGCGAATCCGGTAGAGCGTTTCCACCAGCTCGGACACCCCCTCGAGCGCCAGGTATTCGCACTGGACCGGGATCAGGATTCCGTCCGCGGCGGCCAGTGCATTGACGGTCAGAAGGCCCAGTGAAGGAGGGCAATCCACCAGGACGTACTGGAAGCGATCACGAATGGACGCGAGCGCCTCCTTCAGACGATACTCCCTCCCCTTGACGTTGATGAGCTCGACCTCGATGCCGACGAGATCGCGGCTTGCCGGGGCGACGGTGAGGAACTCCAGCTCGGTCGGCAGGAGAATCTGCTCGACGCGCACTTCGCCCGACATCACGCCGTACATTTCGCCGCCCGGGTTCGGCTTCAGTCCCAGGCCCTTTGTCGAGGATGCCTGCGGGTCCATGTCGATCAGAAGGGTCGATCGCTCGGCGATGGCCAGCGCGGCCGCAAGGCTGACGGCGGTCGTCGTCTTGCCCACTCCCCCTTTTTGATTGGCGATCGCGACGATCCGTCCCATGTGCGGCGAAGATTAGCATACGCGGGCCGCGTTAAGGACCGGTGGATCGCGCTTGAATGTTCCACGTGGAACATCTCGACATCCAACTTTCCGGATGGGAGCGGGGGCCCGGCGCGCTCAACCGGCGTCTGGATCGAAAATCGCCAGGACGGATCGTGGATCGGAAGGGAGCGGACGGGTGCCCGAAAACCGAAGACCGGGGATCGGGTGCCGCGCGAGCCTGTCCGCTTGCTCGAGTGTCACGAAAAAGAGCGCCTTTCCGTCCGGCCGCAGGATCGGAATCCCCTGACCCTTCAAAAGATCTCCGGACCGGATCGCCCGCAATGTCAGGTACCGGCAAGGGAGCAGATCGGCGAGATCCTCGAGGCTCCGCACGCGCCGAGTCTCGACACGCGCCCCCTTCAGGCCGAGCTCCCGGAGGACGGCCCAGAGAAACGCCGACTTCTTTTCCGACGCCTCGACGAGGACGAGGTCCAGGCCCGGGCGCAGGACCTTGAGGGGCACCGCCGGAAACCCGTTTCCCGATCCCAGGTCGACCAATGTCCCTTCGTCATGGAGGAGGTGCGCGACGGCGATCGGCTCGAGGAAGTGCCGTCTTATGATGGTCTCTTCATCCTTGAGTCCCGTCAAATTCATCCTGATGCCCCATTTTCGCAGGAGCCGGTAATGGGCATCGAGGGAGGCGAGCTCCTGTTCGGAAAGGGAGCGGCCCGTCGAGCGGGCATTGGCGAGGAGAGTTTCCCGAAAAGCGGCTACCATAGCCGCCGAAGGTTAGCACCAACCCCGGAGGCCTGATGCAGGCGAACCGCCTGGGAAGTCTTGTGCTGATTCTCTCTCTGCTTCCGGCCGCGCCTGTTTGGCCACGGGCCGAGGATCAGGGGCGGCGGGCCCCGGCGCCGGCGCGCTCACCGACGCCCATTCCGGGTCGGACGCCACCCCTCTCGGCCCCGGAAGCGGCACCATCGAGCGTCGACCTCGAGGTTCTCCTGAGACACCTCGGCGAGAGGGCCCGCGCCTACGAGGCGATTGCCCTGCGCTTCGTCTGCATCGAATCGATCCGCTCGACCGACAACCCGCGCGATGAGAAGCGCTACGACTACATGTACGTTCAGGCGGAAGAGCAGCGCTACCGGCCCTACCGACAGATCCACACCGGGCGCCTCGGCAAGACCATCGCGGAGGCGAACATCGACTTCGGCTTCCCGGACGCTTACTCCTGGACGTTGATGTTCGTGCCGGATCGCCAGCACCTGTTTCATTTCAAATACAAAGCACAGGAGTGGTTCTCGTTGCGCCAGTCGTACATCCTCGAGTTCCTGGCACCCCTGCCGTTCACCTCCGGGAGGACAATCTACGAATGGAGCGGCAAGGTCTGGGTCGACGCCGAGAACTACAACATTCTTAAAGTCGAAGCGGAGCCGGGCAACCAGGCGGAAAGACTGAAAGAGGAGTTGAGGGCCTATCGCCAGGCGCCCCGGTTTCTCATCTATCCGATGGGCAAAAAACCGCACGCGTATAGGTATAACATCACTTTTCTCAATGAGTTACAGGACCTGTCCCTGCCGGACGAGGTCGAGGTCCGGAGCTTCACGCTCGATCTGCAGGCGGAGGAGGAGTGGGAGAGCCAGACGATTTTGCGCTACAGCGGCTATCAGTTCTTCGGCGTGGATGTGAAGGACCTGTTCCAGGGCCGCAAGTAGACGCGGCGCGGCGCGCCTTCTCCAGATAAATATTGATCAGGCTGAGCGCGGCCGGGGTGACACCCGAGATGCGGCCCGCCTGTGCGAGCGTTCCCGGGCGGGCGCGCCCCAGTTTTTCGACGATCTCCCGCGACAGCCCCGGGATCCCTTCATACTCGAAGTGGGGCGGGATACGCCTTCGTTCCTCCCGCTGCAACCTCTCCAGATCCCTCTCCTGCCGCTCGATGTATCCGCCATAACGCAGGCGGCTGGTGACGTAACGGCGGTCGCGCGGCCGCACCCCCGTCGGAAGGTCGTCGCCCAGGAAGCGCTCAAGCGCCTCGATGGTCACGTCGCTGCGGCGGAGCAGGAGGGCGGGAGTCGTCGGTTCGGTGATGCGGACGCCGAGGACCTCCTGCGCCCTCCTCCGCGTCTCGCCTCGCGGGGCCAGGGTCAATGTCTCAAGCAGACGCTCGAACGAACGCACGCCGTCGCGCCTTTCCACGAAACGGGCGTAGCGCTGGTCGCCGATCAGTCCCAGGCGGCGGCCGTACTCGGTGAGGCGCAGGTCGGCGCTGTCGATGTCCAGGAGCAGCCGGTACTCGGCGCGCGAGGTGAACATCCGGTACGGTTCGGCCGTCCCCTTGAGCACGAGGTCGTCCACCAGCACGCCGATGTACGCCTCCCCGCGCGACAGGACGAGAGGCGCCTCTCCCCTCACGGCCAGGGCCGCGTTGATTCCCGCGACCAGGCCGAGCGCGGCGGCCTCCTCGTATCCGGTCGTCCCATTGATCTGCCCCGCGAGGAAGAGACCGCGCACCGGTTTCGTCTCGAGCGTGTGCCGGCAGGCGGTGGGCTGCACGAAGTCGTATTCGACGGCGTACCCGGCGCGGGCGATCACGGCCTGTTCCAGGCCGCGGATGGACCGGACGATCTCGACCTGCACGTCGGCCGGCAGGCTGGTCGAGACGCCGTTCAGATAGATCCACGGGTGATCGCGGCCCTCCGGCTCGACGAAGATCTGGTGCCGATCACGATCGGCGAAGCGGACGACCTTGTCCTCGATCGACGGGCAGTAACGCGGGCCCGTCGCGGTGATGCGGCCGGTGTAAAGGGGCGACAGGTCGAGATTGTGGCGGATGAGCGCGTGCGTCTGCGGATTGGTGAAGGTGATGTGACAATCAACCTGACGCCTTGTGATCGCGTCGGTCTCGAAGGAGAACGGCACCGGCTCCGGATCGCCCGGTTGCCGCTCCAGCGCGTCGAAGTCGACCGACTCCCTCAGCACGCGCGGCGGCGTGCCGGTCTTCAGCCGGCTCATCGGAAAGCCGAGCCGCGCCAGGGCCTCCGACAGCCCGACCGCGGCCATTTCCTCGATGCGGCCGCCCGGTCGATTTTCCAGACCCACGTGCAGGAGACCGCGCAGGAAGGTGCCGGTGGTCACGACGGCGCACGTCGTCGGGAGCATGAGGCCGGAGGCCAGGGCCACCCCTCTCAGGACACCCTCCTCGACCAGAAGGTCGCATGCCTCCCCTTCGACCAGCGTGAGACGCGGCGTCACTTCGACGACCTGCCGCATTCTGTTCGAGTAGGCCTCCTTGTCGGCCTGGGCGCGCGGAGCCTGCACCGCCGGTCCTCGGCTGGCGTTGAGCAGGCGGAACTGAATGCCCGTCTCGTCGATCGCGCGCCCCATCTCGCCGCCGAGCGCGTCGATCTCGCGCACCAGGTGCCCCTTCGCAAGGCCACCGATCGCAGGGTTGCACGACATCCGCGCCACGGCCCTTGCGTCGAGCGTCACCAGGGCCGTCTCGCATCCCATGCGCGCCGAAGCCAGGGCCGCTTCGCAACCGGCGTGACCGGCCCCGATGACGACGACGTCGAAACGGCCGCGGAAGGGATCGCTCATTTGCCGATGCAGAAGTTCTTGAAAATGCGTTCATAGATCCCGTCGATGCCGACGTCCCCGGTGATCTCGCCGAGCCTGTCCAGCGCCTCGCGGTAATCCAAGAGGAGGCACTCGTCCACGACACCGCGCAGCGCCCCCTCCTCGGCGCGGGCCATTGCCGCGGCCGCCCGCAGCAGGAGATCGCGGTGGCGGACGTTGGTAATGAAAATTCCCTCGCGCTCGGCGACCGCCCCGGATCCGACCGCCTGCACGAGTCGGAGCCGCAGCGTCTCGATCCCCTGCCCGCTCTTGGCCGACACCTCGAGTGCACCGTACCTGCGCCGCAGGCGCATCGCCTCGTCCAGGCCCAGTCGGCACGCCAGGTCCACCTTGTTCAGGACGACGACCGATCGCGTCTCGTCGATTTCGCCGAGCAGGTCCCGCTCGTCGTCGCGTAGCGGGCGGCCCCAGTCGAGGACCACGAGCAGGAGGTCGGCGGAGAGCAACGCGCCCCGCGCCCGGCGCACCGCTTCGGCATCGGCTTCGTCGCGCGGCTCGCAGAGGCCGGCGGTGTCGCGAAGGCTCGCGGCGATGCCGCCCAGATCGATCGTCTCCTCGAGGACATCGCGCGTCGTACCGGCGATCGCTGTGACGATGGCGCGCTCCTCTTCCAGGAGCCGGTTGAACAGGCTCGACTTGCCGACGTTGGGAGCCCCGACGAGAGCGACGCTCGCGCCTTCGCGCACTCGGCGCCCGCGCTCGTAGGTGCCGGCGAGCGTCTCGATGGCCGCCTTCAAAGCGCGCGCTTCGGGACGGGGGCCCCCCTCGGGCATGAACCGGACGGCTTCGGTCTCCTCGCCGAACTCGATCGACGCCTCCAGGCGGGCGATGATCCCGGCCAGACGGTCCTTCAGGCGATCGACCTCGGCCGAAATCCGCCCCCGCACCTGGTCGTGGGCCACCTTCGCCTGAAAGGCCGTGCGCGCGTCGATCAGGTCGCGGATCGCCTCCGCCTGTGTGGCGTCGATCCGGCCGTTCAGGAAGGCGCGCAGGGTGAACTCACCCGGAGTCGCCGGCAGGGCCCCATGCTTCACGGCGGCCACCACAAGCAGCCGCAGCGCCGCCGGGCTGCCGTGCGCCCACAGCTCGGCCGTCTCCTCGCCGGTGAATGTCGCGGGAGCGCGGAACAGGACGAGGTAGCCGTGATCGATCGTCTCACCACCGGCATCCACGAATCGGCCGAACGTCGCCTGCCCCTGCACCTCCCCCCCGATCCTCGCTCCCGCCGGACGGAACAACTCCCTGGCAATGGCGAAAGCGCACGGGCCTGACAGTCGCACGACGCCGACACCACCCCGGCCCGGCGGTGTCGAAATCGCGACGATCGTTTCGGTGTCGGTGTCGGGCAACGGCCGCGGGTCATCTGCGGGAGGAGGAAGAGATTGGGAATCGATCATGGCCGACGGCCGTCCCGGGCCCGAACGGGTCCCTACGAGTGGTCGTCCGGCTCGCGGCCCGCCCCGGGCTTCGCGAGCGGCACGATGGCGATCCTCTTGAGGAACCCGTCGCCGACGCTTCGGGTCTCGACCCCTCCGAGCTCGGCGAGCGCAAGGTGCACCAGGCGCCGTTCGTACGGGTTCAGCGGGCTCAGGAGGCACTCCTCGCCGCGCGCCCTAGCCTTCTCGGCCGAGCGCAGGGCGACCTCTACGATCTCGTCTTCGCGCAGCTTGCGGAATCCGTCGCAGTCGACCTGAATCTTCTTCCCCCTGCGCCCGCGATAAATGATGCGGTTGAGGAGGTACTGCAGGGCGCCCAGCCCCTGACCCCTGTGACTGAGAAGGTAGTCGCGGTCGTTGCCGGTGACGTCGACCCGAATCGCCGCCTCGGTGTCGGTCGCCGTGGCCCGCACGTCGAGACCCAGACCCCCCAGGATGCGCCCGGCCAGGCGCTCCACGTCGGCCACCTCGGTCGGCGGCGCCTGACCCTCGCCACCTTCGGAAGGTTCGCCGCCTCGATCGTCGAGCATGCTCCAGCCCTCGATGGGTCGGGGGGTGCGCTCGAACGTCCGACGCCGCAACGGCTCATGCGGCGGTCTTGTCGTTCGCGGCCCGCTTGTTGATCAGATACTGTTGCCCGATCCCGAGGAGATTGTTGACGAGCCAGTATAGCACCAGCCCGGAGGGGAAGTTGAGGAAGATCCAGGTGAACATGATGGGCATGAGGTACATCATGCGGCGCTGCGCCGGGTCCGGGATGGAGGACGACGTCATCACCTGCTGGACGAGCTGCGTGGCGCCCATGATGATCGGCGTGACGTAGTACGGATCCTTCTGCGACAGATCGCGGATCCACAGCATGAATGGCGCGCGTCGCAGCTCGATCGAGATCGACAGGATGGTGTAGAAGGCGTACAGAATGGGGATTTGCAGCAGGATGGGCAGGCAGCCCGACATCGATCCGAGCGGGTTGATGTCCTCGTCGCGGTAGAGCTTCATCAGCTCCTCGTTCATCTCCTGGCGCAGCTTGTGCCGCGCGCCGGCGTTCCCTTTCTCCGCCTCCTTCTTTTCGAGCCGGTGGTAGCGCTCGCGCATCGCCTTCACCTTCGGCTGCACTCGCTTCATCTTCTCCTGCATGACGCGCATCTTGATCTGGCCGCTGTACAGCAGCGGGAAGAACAGGACGCGGATCACCACCGTCAGGATGACGATCGTCCACCCGTAATTGCCGGTGTAGCGCTGCAGGAACTTCATCGCGTAGAACAGGGGAAGCGCGATGACCCCGAAGAACCCGAAATCCAGAAGCCTCTCCAGCCCGATCCCCATCCCCTTCAGGATGTCGTAGTCTTTCGGGCCGACGAACAGCTTCACCTCGGAGAGGCCCGGCAGGCCGAGCGCCAGGGACAGGTGGAACTCTTCCTTCCCGTCCTCGACCAGCCGCAGGAGCTCGAAGCGTGCGCGGCCCGCGGTCGGCCGCGCGGGCACGAATACCGCGGCGAAGTACTTGTCCTCGACGCCGGCCCAGTGGACCATCCCATCCTGCAGCCATGGCGCGTCGGGCTTGAGGCTGCCCTGCGGCCGCTTCTCGATCGCGCGCCCCTCCGCATTGAGCACTCCGAAGCAGGTGTCCGCGTACTGCCCCTTCTCCTGACCGTTGTGCGCGCCGAACCCGCCGCCCCACACCAGCGTCGGCGTGAGCGCGCGGCCGCCGTCCTCGGCCGCGAACTGCACGTCGGCGAGGTACGAAGCGTGCGGCAGATGGAGCGTCTTCGTCGCCGCCAGGCCCCGGCCGTCACTCCATGCGAACGAGACTTCCGTGAAGGCCGCGCCGCCCTCCGTTCCCTCGCGTCGGGTGACGCGGTAGAGCGCTTCCTTCAGGCGCTTCGTAGCGTCCGGATCTTCCAGCAGGAACTGCAGCGGCAGGTGATCGAGCGATCGCCCGGCGTGCGAAACCAGCTCGAGAGGATGACCGGCGTCGTCCAGATATTTCTTGAGCCGCCAGGACGTCACGCGCGCGCCGCGGTTCGTCAGGCGGATTCCGACCAGCGGCGTTTCGATCGCGACCTCTTCTTCGGAGGGGGCCTCGACGCGCGTGCCGGCGGGGACATCGGGACGCGTGGCCGGAGTGCCGGCCGCGGCGCCTCCGACGCCGGCGAGGCTGGGAGTGCTGCCGACAGGGCCCGGCAGGCCCGGCGTCTCGGCGGCGCCCGGCCCCGGAGTGGCCTGGGCCGCGGGTCCGGATGCGTCGGTCGGAACGGCGGGTGTCCTGCGGGCCGGCTGCGGCGGGAAGACCGTCCACCAGACGATCAGGAACCCGACGGACAGAACGATGAACAGAATCGTCCGCCGGTCCATCAGCGCACGGGATCGTAGCCGCCGCGGAACAGCGGATTGCACCGCAACAGCCGCGAAGCTGCGAGCCGGAGACCGCGCAGGAGGCCGTGGCGCTCGATCGCCATCGCACCGTATTCCGAGCAGCTGGGGAAGAACCGGCACGCAGGCGGCAGGAGCGGCGAGACAAGGCGCCGGTACGCCCCGATGACGGCGAGGGCCGCCGTCCTGGCGGCGGTGGCGATCACCGCACCTTCCGGACGAACGGGCGCAGGCGCGACATGAGCTCCGCTTCCAGGCGCCTGTACTCGGCCCCGGGCAGTGCCGCCCGGGCGTTCACCACGATGTCCACGTCCTCGAGCTCCCCTCGGTGCCTGCGGAAGATCTCGCGGACGAGTCGCTTCGCCCTGTTCCGTCGCACCGCCCCTCCGATCCGCCGCGTCGCCGTGATCCCCAGCCGCGGCCGGCCCGAAGCGTTCCGCAGCACGAACAGGACGAAGGATCCGGAAGGAATCCTCTGCCCCCTGTCGTAGATGACCTGGTACTCGCTGCGCTTGCGGATGCGGTCCTGGGGACGGAACCGGGCGTCGCCCTTCACACCGTCAATCTTTTGCGACCCTTGGCCCGCCTGCGTTTCAGAACGAGGCGCCCGTTCTTGGTGCTCATCCTCGCCCGGAAGCCGTGCGTCTTCCGGCGGCGGCGGTTGTTCGGCTGATAGGTGCGTTTCATGGCCTCGTCTCCGTTGCAGGGAGCGCGGATTATGGACCGTCGGCGCGCGGACTGTCAAGAACGGCGCGCGCGCTTCGCGCATCGCATCGACGGGCGGGGCCGCTCGTTGCCGCGCCGAAAAAAAAGTTGCCGTGAGAGGCAAGAAGGGTGTTGACATCGTCGTGTGACGCGGTGCTATAGTGCGCGCCGTCCACAGAAAAGAAAACTCAGCGCGACGACAACGCTTCGGAACGAATGCCTCAGATGAAGCGCTTGCATTTTCCGGGAGTCATCCCGGCGACAGTCAAGGTGTCCCTCGAAACGGGATTCGCGGCGCGGCTCTTTGCGTCCGCCCAAGATGTTCCGGCGCCGGTCGTGCCGGGCCCATATCTGGTGGGGAGGAGGATCGGTTGACATAACACCGCGCCCCGAGTCAAGCGTCGACAGTCGAAGTCGCTTCGCATCAGTATCTTGAGGTTCCAAAACTTTTCCACATCTGTGGAAAAGCTGTTGATAAGGTGAGCGGCGATTCGAGGCGACGGGCCGCCTGCAAGGCCTCCGAGCAGTGCCATCGGGCGAACGCAGCCCACGAAGCCGAACGCAATGAACACCTGGGACAGAATCCTCTCCAGCCTGCAGCAGAAAATCAATCGACAAAGCTTCAACACCTGGCTCAAGCCGACGCAGCAGCTGGCCTTCGCGGACGGGACCCTGCACGTCGAGGTCCCCAGCCTGCTGTTCGCCGACTGGATCAACCGCAACTACCTGCCGCTCATCCAGGAGAGCGCGCGGGATATCGAGGGCAGTGACCTTCACCTGCACTTTACCACCCGGCACCCGGGGATGCCGGCCCGGCAGCCGTCGGGACCGCCCGCATCATCGGCCGGAGGAGGAGTGCTCCCCGAAGGACAGGTCCCTTCCGAGGAACACCGCATCCCGTCCGTCTCGGATGCGGACCTCGAGCCGGCGGCACGGGCCGCCTCCCCGCGACCCGGCATCGCTCCTGGGCCGCAGACGCTGGCCCCGCTCGGCACAGGCCTCAATCCGCGCTACAGCTTCGACTCCTTCGTGGTGAGCTCCTGCAACCAGTTCGCGCACGCCGCGGCGGTGGCCGTCGCCGATCAACCGTCCGGTGCCTACAACCCTCTGTACATCTACGGAGGGGTCGGCCTGGGAAAGACACACCTGATGCAGGCCATCGGGAACCGCCTGTTCAGAAACAAGTCAGGGGTCAAGCACCTGTACATCAGCACCGAGACCTTCATGAACGAACTCATCAACTCGATACGCTTCGAAAAAACCATCGACTTCAAGGGGCGCTACCGCAACGTCGATCTGCTGCTCATCGACGATATCCAGTTCCTGGCGGGCAAGGAGCGCACCCAGGAGGAGTTCTTCCACACTTTCAACGCCTTGTACGAGTCCCAGAAGCAGATCGTGATCACCAGCGACTGCCCGCCGCGAGACATCCCGACGCTCGAGGAACGGCTTCGTTCACGCTTCGAGTGGGGCCTCATCGCCGACATCCAGCCGCCCGATCTCGAGACCAAGGTGGCGATCCTCAAGAAAAAGGCCGAGGCCGAGGACCTCCAGCTCCCCGAGGACGTGGCCCACTTCATCGCCGGGCGTGTCCGCTCGAACATCCGCGAGCTCGAAGGATCGCTCATCCGGTTGCTTGCCTACGCCTCCCTGACCGGGCGGCCGATCGACCTGGCGATGGCCCAGGACACGCTCAAGGACCTGATGGACGACCGCGCGCGCACGGTCACCATGGAGGCCATCCAGAAGGTTGTGGCCAGCCACTTCCACATCAAGACGATCGAACTGAAGTCACGGAACAACTCCAAGCACATCTCGTTCCCGCGGCAGGTGGCCATGTACCTGTGCAAGCGGCTCACCGACAAATCGCTGCCGGCCATCGGCGGCGCCTTCGGCGGGAAGCACCACACGACGGTCATCCACGCCATCCGCAAGATCGAGGTCATGCGCGAGCGGGACAAGGAGTTTGCCCGCGTTCTCAACGGCTTCCTGGAGTCGTTCGAGTGAGCCGTCCACAGGATCCTGTGGAACGATACATGACGGCCTGTGGATCCCGCGCCGGCCGGAAACCGTCCACAGGCGAACAACCCTCCGCCCACAGGACGGCCCACCGTGTCACGGGCGCGCAACAGCGCCGCGGACGTGCGGTGGCCGGGTTTTCCGAGCCGTCCACAGGCCCTGCTAGTGCTACAATCTCTTTCCCTTTAAGAAAGAAGGGCCGATCTCAGTAGTTGGAGGATCTATGGACTTCGTGACGACGAAGGAAAGCCTTCTCAGGGAGCTGGAGGTGATGCAGGGGATCGTGGAGAAGAAGAGCACCATACCGATCCTCTCGAACATCGTCATCGATGCGCAGAAGGACCGGCTCGAGCTCCTCGCGACCGACCTCGAGGTCGGCATCCGTACCACTTGCGAGGCGAAGGTTGCGAAGCCGGGGTCGGTGGCCCTGTCGGCCAGGCGCCTCTTCGACATCGTGCGTTACCTTCCGGACGCCGAAGTGCGCCTCAGGTCGGAGGAGGGGAGCTGGACGCAGATCACCTGCCAGAAGGCCCGCTTCCGGATCGTGGGATTGTCGCGCGACGACTTCCCGGCGATGCCGGAGTTCGACTTCGCGAAGGGGATCGCGCTCGAGCGCTCTCTGCTTCTCGACATGATCTCGAAGGTGCTGTTCGCGATCACGACCGACGAGACGCGCTACCAGATCAACGGCACGCTGATGATCCTCCACAAGCGGAACCTGACGATGGTGGCCACCGACGGCCACCGGCTGGCCTACGTCGGGAGCAGGCTCGAGAAGGAGGCGTCGGAGGAAAAGATCGAAGTGATCATTCCACGGAAGGCGTTCCAGGAGCTGTCGCGGATGGGTGAGGGCGAGGCCGAGGTCCTGTTCGGACAGAAGGACAATCACGTGTTCTTCAGGGTCGGTAGGACCATCATGAGCTCGACGATCGTGCCCGGGAAGTTCCCCGATTTCGAGAAAGTCATTCCGGAGGGAAATGACAAGCTGCTCAAGATGGACAGCGTGGCCTTCGCCGAGGTGGTCCGCCGCGTCGCCCTCCTGTCGAGCGAGAGGTCGCGGGCGGTCAAGGTAGCACTTCAGAAGGGAAGCGTCGAAATCTCCTCCAATAATCCCGAGGTCGGCGAGGCCGTGGAGAGCGTCGACGTCGAATACTCTGGTGGTCCGCTCGAGGTCGGATTCAATGCGAAATACATCCTAGATTTCCTGCAGGCGATGGGTCCCGGGGCGTTCATTCTGGCACTGAAGGACGAGGCCACCCAGGGGCTCCTGCGGCCGGTCGGCCAGGAAGGCAGGGATTACCGCTACGTCGTCATGCCGATGCGGATTTAGGACCCGTGGTTATTTCATAATACATTGAATAATAACAAGTTATTCAATGGCTGACCCCCCGGCCAGCGTATCATCTATATAGTCCATGCTCCGCGCGTAAATCCCGCCCCTCAGTCGTTGCTGCAGCCTCCGCCGGTGTGCTAAAATTACGCCCGTTCGAGGCCTCGTGACCGGAGAATTCAGCGGACGGGTTTTCTGGTGAAAGCGATCGGCCCGTCCGAACCGTCCCCCCGAATCGAGCGATCTTCGTGGATCGAGAGTGTTCGTTGCCCCTCGCGATGCCGTCCTCAGACTGCGGAAGAATGGGAACCGGGTGATGGCTGCCGG
>Ga0209157_1001299_pt1 | contig 20927 bp, 19 predicted proteins | sample GraSoiAngelo_135_FD_185892 | JGI IMG/M metagenome (GOLD analysis project Ga0209157, IMG submission 185892) | Grasslands soil microbial communities from the Angelo Coastal Reserve, California, USA - 14_0929_05_40cm (SPAdes) (version 2) | ecosystem: Environmental > Terrestrial > Soil > Grasslands ...
GCGTTGGCGCTCGCGAAGGTCGAATAGCTCGGCGTAACCGCGTCCACGTAGCTGAACGTCGGATTGCGCACGAACACCGGCTGGGCCGTGATCGTGTCGCCCAGCACCGTGTTCGAGGTCGTGCCCTTAATCGGGTCGACGACCACGCGGTCGCGGAAGACGGTGCCTTCGTTGGCTTGCCAGCCGCGCAGGTAGCCGACCATCTGGCTGCCGTCGTTCGCGGTGATCTGCTGCGCCGGCGTGAGCAGCGCGCACTGCGTCATCGTGCTGAGCGGCGTGCACTTGTTGGCGAGGAACGCCTGCTCGGTCGCCGTGAGCGAGGCCCAGGCAAACGGCTTCAGCTTCGAGCCGACGCCGGTGTCGTCGAGCGTGAGGATGTTGCGCGAGTCGCTGGAGGCGGCGACCCTGGAGAGCAGCTTCTGGTCCCCGTCCCACTGATGGGTCGGGTTCACGGCGCCCGTGACGGGGTCGATCGTCTGGGCGAAGATGTTGCCCGACCAGGTGTTGGTCTCGTAAGTGGTGCTGAAAACCTGGTTGTCGGTCTCCGTGACGTTCGGGCTCGAAGTCGCCGAGGCCGCCGCCGCCGCGAACGTCGCGCTGAGAGAAGTCAGGGCGGCTGAAATTCCCTGCCGCAGCGCCTCGGGGTTCAGCGCCTGGTAGTAGGTCCCCCGGCCGTTGACGGCGGCGTGCCACAGGTCGTCGAGGTTGGCGTTGAGGTTGTCCGCCGGCGCCGGCCAGTTGCAGCTTCCGGACGTCCAGAAGCAGCCGTTGAGCGCGCCGTTCCTGATGTTGGCGAAGTCGCCGGTCGAGGCCGTCTCGTAGCCCGGCTCGAAGCGCATCAGCCCGTCGGCGAGGCCGATGCCGAAGGTCACCATGTGCTGATACGGAACGAAGTCCTTGGCGCCGCTCTTGACGTCGATCGAGTCCGTCGAGAGGTCGACCGTATTGGGCGGACTGGTATTCGGGCCGAACTGCGGCCCGGTGGCGTCGCCGTAGACATCCTTGCCGCCGCGCAATCTCGTCTGATAGTAGTACAGCGCGACGTCGGCTACCGTGGAGGCGGTCCCGCCGGCCGTGAACGTCGACGTGACCGTTCCGCCGGTCGTCGTCTGCGGGTTTGGACTCCACAGGGTCAGCGCCGTGCCGCTCCCGCTCGTATTCACCACTGGCGTGTTGTTGGTGGTCTTCGGATTCGGGCTCAGCGTGATTGCGATCGACGAGCTCGAGCAGGCGGTGCCGCTGGGCTGGGTACCGCTGAAATTCGTGCCGTCCGTGCTGTACGTATAGGCGGGCGTACCTATCGGAGTAATGCTGTTCTGCGTCTGTACGCCGTCGGCGGTGATGACGGTATTGGTCTGGGTTTTTGTCTGGCGGATGATCACGTACCTGCCGTTGGAGCACGGGCTGCACGACTTCGTGGTGCCGTCGGCAAACGCGACGCTGCTGCTGCCGCTGTCCACGCAGAGCTTGTCCTGCTGCACCGTTTGCGGCGTGTCGGCTTGCGTCCAGTTGGCGGCCTGGCAGCCGCCGGGCGTGGTCACCACCGGGTTCGTTGCCGTCGTGCTGCTCACGAGCACCCCGTTGCTGAAAACGTCGGTGCGCGCCGTCTGGATGTTCTCCTGCTTGATCGCATGCTCCTTCGGCTGGCAGCCGCAAGTGACCGTGCCGCCAGGGTTGCCGATACCGAAGAGCACGTTGTTGTTGCCCTGGCAGATATCCTGTTCCGAGTTCGACGAGATGGGAGTGACGGTGGTCGACGAAGAGCCCGACCCGTCGAGCGTCACGGTCTGAGGGCGGTCGACCAGGGTCGAGCCAAGGAGACTCGAGGGCGACGCGTCGAGATTGCCGATGGTCCTTGCTGCCGGAGTTTGTGGTGGATAGGAGGCAAGTTGGTTCCAGTAACCGTCCGTCGTCAGCAGGGTGAAATTGCGCTGGCAGGCCGCCACGATGGGATCGTCCGCCGCCGGAATGCCCGTGGTGAGGCCGGTATTGAGCTTGCCGGCGTAGATCCATCCGGCGCGCGCGAGCGCTTGCTGCAGCGGGGTAAAGCTGCCCGCGGTCTGCGTGTAGAACTTGGTGTAGAAGTTCGACGCCTGGGTGGTGTTGAAATCGCTGATCTTGAGATATTTCGCCGGTACGACGCTGCCGGAGTCCTGCGCGTGCATGGTGATCAGCCCGATGCGCAGGGAGTTCGGTTTCGGCGGCGTGCCGGTCGGATTGCCGATGAAGGAGAGGAACGACGTGCCGACCGAGGTCTTCATCATCTGCAGGCGCGTGCGGTAGTAGGTGTACCAGCGCGCGTAATTGTTGATCTCCTCGGCGTACGTGCAGGTCGGCGCGCCGAGGCAGTCGGCGCGATTCGGCCGGTTGGTGTAGCTGCCGACCGCGGCCTTGATGATGTCGCGCTTGAACCAGCCGTGACGGGCATAGAGATACTGCGTGATGCTGGCTGTTTCGTTGTATTTGGAGCGGCAGCGGGGGGTGCCGGATGAATCGCTGACCGCGCCGGGCGCAAGCGCCTGGGCCTGCGTCTGGCAGAAGCGCACATAGGCCGGGAAGGTGAAACCGGCAGGCGGCGTGTTCCCGGGAAGCACATAGGCGCAGTTCGTCAGGTTGCCGTCCGAGCAATACTCGACCGGAACGACGGCGTAGGCATTTGGCGGGCCGGTGACCGAGCTGGCGACGTTGTACAGGCCCGTGCGCACCCAAGTGAAGGTGCCGCTATGCGTCCCGCCGCTGGTAAAAGTAAACGTGTTAGCGGTGAGGACGGTAACCGATCTCCCGGTATCAGTAGTTCCGGCTGACGCGGCCGCGATCACGTCATTGGTCACGAGCCCGTGCGCAGTGCTGGTCACGGTGACGAGTGTGCCGGCCTGCGCGAATGTCGCCGTGCTGTGTTTGCGGTAACTGCCGGTCACCGTCGCGCCGCTGGACGTGTTCGAATACGTGAAGGTAGTCGAATTGGGAACGGATGCCACAGTAAAGACCGTTCCGTCCATCGTTGTGCCCGTACCGGTGACGAAAATTTTGTCCGTGGATGCCACAAGGCCGTGTGGTTCGACGGTAGTAACAGTAACCGTGGTGCCGCTGCGCGCAAAGCTGCCGATCGACATCATCTCCGGCAGGCCGAAGATCGCACTGCTGGCGTTGGCCGGGTTGGTGCGGTAAGGGAACTGCCCCGCGGGCATGGCGTTGCCCGAGCTGCTGCTCGACGAATCGAACGCCGTGCCGGACGCCAGGTTCGCGCCTGCGCTGTCGGCACCGTTGCGCTTGCAGACGGTGTTGCTGTTGCAGTACTTCAATTCCGGGATCTGCGTGGCCAGGTCGACGTTGGTCACGCTCGCGCCGAAGGGGGCGTGAAAGTAGATGTCGTCGGCGACGCTGGTGGTCGTCACCGGGTCGCCGAGCGGAAGGCCGGAGGGCGGATTGATGAGCGGCTGGCCGTTGGAGCCGAGGCCCGGGCGATAATAGAAATTGGGATCGTAGGCGACGCCGTTGAAGCCGTTCGCGCCCCCCGCCTGGTACGGCGGACCGCCGGCGGCGGTGCACACAAAGCCGCTGCCGCCGAACGTGCAGCCGGTGGAGCAAGACGTTTGGTATGGGTTGGGGATGCTGGGGTCGACCATGCAGGGCTTGGACTGGGGCAGCGCCGAGGCGAGCGTGTTGGGGCTGACGTAATCGGGCATGAAATCCCACTGCATGCTGCCCGAGTCGTCGAGGTCGAACAGCAGGTTCGGCAGGATGTTCGCGCCGCCGCTCGTCGCGAGCGGAATGCTGGAGATGTCGGTGACGGCGGCAAGCGCCGTCTGGCTCGCCATGCAGCCGAGCACGCCGTAAAGAACCAGGCGTTTTGCGAGCGATTTCCCGGAGCTCATGGAATTCTCCCTAAGCGCTGTCATTGGGCGCGCAGCATTGTTTGAACGTAGGCGATCGAGGCGCGCGGGCCGGTCGAGCGCACCGTGACGCGGTAATGCGTGGAGGGCGGCGTGGTGAAGAAGTTCGGCGCGCCCTGCTCGACGCCCTCGCCGCTGACCGCGGTGCTCGACAGCGTCTGGCCGCAGACGTTGGTGACGCCGCTGCAGGTCGCGTTCGGCGCGCATTTGACGACCGGGCACATGCGGTGGATGACGTAGGACACTGTATTTCCTGCGCAGTCCGTAGTTGTTGAGCCTGTCGCAGGACAGCTAAGCGGCAGGTTAAAGGCGTTTGCCCAGCTGGCGGAGTTGGTGTACCAGTCCGGCGCCTCGCCTGGAGCGACGCTCGAAAAATAGCCATTCGCCACGTCGTCGTCGTTGATCGCTGGGGTTTTGAAGGTCGCGCCAAGCCAGGCATAGGCGGCCTGGACGCCCTGGTCGGCGGCGTTGACCGCGGATTGCCGGAAGCCGATGTTGCCGGCGACCACGGTCGCGGTATCGACGGAGCGCATCATGGCCACGGCGGCCATGGTCATGGCTACGAGCACGATCAGCGCGATGAACAGCGTCACGCCGCGCTGGCGGCACCGCATCGGCAGACTGCCTTGGGCGTGTCGTTTCATGTCAGCTCGACTTCCAGATCCAGTTGCGCAGAGGCACGGTCGTTTCGAACACGCGGTAGCGGTAGCACTGCCAGGTCACGCCTGCCGGCAAAGGAACGGTCGACAGGTCGAACGATCGGGCGGGCCCTGTATTTCCCGACCAGGTTGGAAATGCCGTTGTCGTATCGCAGGGCGCGCCCAACCCGGCCGCCGGTTTCTCCGGCTGCGCGCTGCGCGCCACCACGGCGACCCGCACGGCGATGACCTGCGACCAGTTCGGCGTCGCGGAGATGTAGCGATCGACGACGCCGTCGTTTGGGGCGTAGACCGTGTTGTAGGTGACCGAGCCGTCGTTGACGCCGTCGTCGACGCCGTAGTCGGCGCGCATGTGCACGATGTTGTCGGCGACCGAGTTCACGGCCGGTACGCCGCCCGAGATGACGAACGCATTCGACACGGTGAGCGTTTTATTCGCCACGGAATACAGGTTGTAGACCGGCAGCGTCACGTTCTGTGACGCGGGGAAGTTGAGGTCGTCGTGGAGATTTCCGAGATTGAACACGCGCGCGACACTGGCCGTATTCGCGCCGCCATAGGTGACGCCCGTCCCCGCCGCCGGATTGAAGCGCGCGGAGACCGAGACGAGTCCCGCGGCCAAGGTATACGTGCCCGGGTCATGATTGATCTGATTGCTCGGGGCCGCCGGAAGGGAGGTGACTTCCATGAACGCGCAGTTCTTGCCGCTGCCGGGCTCGAGCAGCAGCATCAGGTCGCCGGGGCGGAAAGCGAAGCGTGACTGCACGGTCAGCGGCGAGGTGGGCAGGATCATGTTGGCCACCAGCGTCGTGGAATTCGCGATCTGGTTCTGCGAGCCGTAGAAAACGGCGAGCTGGTCGGGCGTCTGGGCGTCGACGCCGGCGGTGATGAACGCCGGCGCCAGGATCATGGGGTTGCCGAGCGGCGGGAAATTGGGCGTCGTGCGGGCCGAGTCGGAGCCGATCATGTTGCAGCCCGCATAGATGGTGTCGTTGATGCCCATGCCGGCATTGCGCAGATCGCGTTCCATGAAATAGAGCGCGACCGCGCCGTTTTGCTGCGCGTCGCCGCCGCTGGTCGCGGTGCGCCGCACGCCTTCGGAGGTCTCGAACACCTGGAAGATGATGATCACACCGATCAGGCTGATCACCATGGCGACCATCAGCTCGACCATGCTGAAGCCGCGGGACTGATGTCGGGCGAGGTACGTGCGCATGATCAGCTTGTATAGACCGAAGCGACGACGGTGTAGTTGTGCGGCGGCAGATTTTGCGACTGTTCCTCCGGCAGCTGCCAGCGCACCCGGATGGTCACCGTGGCGCCCGCGGCGCTCGCGCCGGTGATGGTCACGATCGGCGGCACAGCCGCGGCAGGCAGGCGGGCATTGACCTGGCCCACCCAACCGGTCAGCCGGGTCGGAACGCCGCCGCTTCCCGGGTAGGCATACGACGCGATGTTGCCCGCGTCGGTCCACATCTGCGACAGCAGGTTGTTGGCGAGGAACGCCGCCTCGGTGCGATGCTTCGCGTCGGTGACGTTCCTGATGCTGACCGCCTGCAGCCCGACGACGGCCAGGATGCCGATCGAGAAAATGAGGATCGCGATCAGCGCCTCGAGCAGCATGACGCCGTCCTGGCGCTTCGGTGCTTTAGAGTGAATTCGCATGGCGCTTTGTCTCCTCAGCATGCCCGCGGGTCCGTCACGCCGACGATCGGGTCGCACATTCGCAGGCTGCCGCCGCCGGAGATCGCCACCCGCAGGCAGCGCATCGGCCCGCCCGGCTGGCAGCTGCCGCCGGCGGGGTTGCCGAAGTCGAGCTGCGTCACCGTAGGGGTGCCATCTGCGTTTGCGACCACGTTTCCCAGCGGCGCGAACGTCACGGTCGTCGCGCCAGCCGGTGTTACCGTGAGTGCTGCATTGGGCGAGCCCTCGTCCGGCGAGCGGCTCTGGACGACGACAGGGGTTGCCACTTCCGTCACGGTCCAGCCTGTGCCGGGTCCGGACTGGAACTGCACCAGGACGTTGCGTTGGATCGCCGCCGCCCGCGCGACCTGCAGGCCGTTCAGCGTCGCCTCGCTGGCGGCGCGCAACTGCTGGTTCTGCAGCCACTCGCTGAAGTTCGGCAGCGCGATCATCAGCAGGATGCCGAGCACGGTGAGCGAGATCATGATCTCGATCAGGGTGAAGCCACGCGGCAGACTGTGCTTCAGCATGTACCGTTCTTCCTCATCACCCAGCAGTTGGTGGCGGGAGTGGTCCAGCCGGGAGGGACGCTTGCGGTCTGCCGCGTGTTTGCCTGATCTATCGTGAAGGTGAACAAGGCCATATCGCTGCCGGCGACGCCGGTCGCCTGGATGAGATACTGGGTATCGTTCCGCGTCGGGCAGGAGATGGTGAAGTACTTGAGCCCCGAGGGCAGCGGCGCCACGGTGCCGGCCGCGCACGCGCCGAAGAAGGTGCGGTTGTCCTGGTAGTACTGCTCGAGCTTGGTCCGCATCGACAGCAGGCTCGAGGTCGCCTCCTGTATCTTGCTGCGCGTGATGTAGTCGGTGTACGAAGGGATCGCAACGGCGGCGAGAATCGCCACGATGGCGACCGTGATCATCACCTCGATGAGAGTGAAGCCCGTTGCGCTGCGCATGATGCCTCCTTTGAGGTAGCGTACATACTATGGAGTCGTCGACGCGGGCAGCAAGATCGGGCGACCGGCGGCGCTAATCGCGCACCAGGCGGCGCGACGCGGCGCAACATTGCGTTAAATACTTCACGCTGCGAGCACCGCGCTCGACAACAAACGTAAGAGATTTACAAAAATGTGTTAGCTGTCTTCGCGCCTCGACTGACGGGGAGCGTAGCTCGCTGCAGGAAATACTCCCTCCGGCGCGCTGGCTATCGCGCCCAGAATGACCGCATGGCTGGCGAGGAAGCGTTGCCCGTAATTGACGAAGATGTCCTGGTGCTCACCGCGAAGGGCAAGGCGGAGCTATGCGCGCCGGGCACCTCTCTCTCCGCCGCTGAGCTCGAGCTGCTGGTTCTGGCCGACGATCGAGGCTCCGTCGCCGCCGTCGTCAACAGCGCCGTGTGCCTTGAGGCCGAGGCTGCTCGTGAGGCGCTGCGCAAGCTGGTCACCGCGGGTCATCTGGAAAGCGCTGCGGATAGGTACAAGATCTCCGTAGTCGATGCCAGGGACTTCTTCAAGGGTGGAACAGGCAATGCGTCGCGGGCCGGCAACCACCTGGCCCTCGCGCGACGCGCCGCCACGCACAAGCGCGAAGCCGGGCGCAAAGTCCATGTCCTTACCGTCGCCAGTGCGCCGGAGTTCGTCAAATTGCTCCGCTCGTACTTCACGCTGGAGGGTTTCGTGTCGCGCGCGGCCGGCAGCGGAGCGGAGCTCGTTGGCGAGCTGCACCAGCCGCCGGTGCCGGATGTCGTGCTTCTTGGCGCCGCGCTGCCCGACATAGACGGCCTCACGGTGCTCGCCAAGATGCGCTCGCATCCGGTGCTGAAAGGCGTGCCGGTCATCGTGCTGGCTCCCGATGCTGCGCGCGACAGGCTCCTCAAGGCACTGCAGAGCGACGTCCAGGGCTACTTCACCGAACCGTACGAAGTCGACGTTCTGCTGCTCGCAGTGAAGACGGTGCTTGGCCTTCCCGGCACCGCCGCGGGGGCGGAGCTGACCGTCGACTGGGGCGACGATCGAAGCGTCCCCGGCGCGCGCTGATGGACCGCGCCGACGACCTGTGTCCGGGGGGATCGCGGGCAGGGCATCACCGAGAACATAGTGCTCAGTCTGCCGAGGGGTCTGGCTCCTCGTACGGATTGAACGTCACCTCGATAAGCTTCTGGCTGCTGACCGCCCGGCCGCCGATTTGCGCGGGCTGGTAGCGTACTTGGCGCAACGCCTGGAGCGCTGCCTGCTCGAATACGCCGCCGCGCGGCTGCACCTTGACGATCTCGACCTTGTCGACGCTTCCCGTTGCGCTGATATAGACGCGCGCAGTCACCTTTCCGGCGAGCCGCGACATGTACGCATCCTCCGGATATATCAGCGGCGCGCGGTGCAAGGGCGCGGCGGCTACGTCGACCTCGCTACGGCGAAAATAGCGCTCGCCTAGCGGTGTTGCTACCGCTTTCGGTGCGGCCGGGACGCTGCTTGGTTGGTCCTTTGAATTGGCGGCCTCCGCCTCTTTCAGCATCACGCGCAAGGCCGGCTGAAAGCCGTAGTGCCAGCTGCCCGGCGAGACATCGAGCGTCAGCACCAGGATCAGATGCAGGCCGGCGGAAAGGACGAGCGCGAGGGAAAGATTTTTCCGTCGCTCGCGCGCCACGGAGTCCATGCTAGGACGCTGGAGGCCTTGCGGCGCCAGCGGTCAGTCGAGTTCCTTGTACCAGTACGTGCGCGTGCGTCTTTCCAGCGTCAGGCCTGGCGGGGTCAGGCACGACACGCCCGAACACACGCCCTGTTGCTTGGTGCCGTTGATATCGACGACCAGCGGTACCGGCGAAGGCAGGTATCCGCCGCCGGAATGAATCATGGAGCGGTCGGCCAGGGTGATGCCTCCCGTGCCGTTCAGGTCAGTGGTGGCCGAGGCGTCTGCGAATCCGATCAGGTACTGGCGTGCGATGCCCAGGTTGGAGCCGCAGGATCCGCCGCCCGCCGCGGAGCTGGGCTGGTTGGTGTTGAAGAACGTGGTACCCGAGACGGTCGTGGCGCTCGATACGACTTTTTCGCCCGCCGCAAGGCTGACTTTCCAGCCGTTCAAACCGAGCGGGTCGGTCCCGTTGACGATGACGTTGGTCGCATCGAATACGCTCGAGTCGGAATACGGGCTGCCGGAAGGCGCAGGCGAGAAGCCGGAGATCTTCACCGAGGTGCTGTTGAGCGCGCCGGTCTCGGGGTTGCCCGGATCGCTCGAGTTGCGGTCCTTGAACATGTAGAAGCGGTTTGCGACCGTCGTATCGAACGGATGCTCGCGGTCGCCGCTGCCGATGAGCACCGCCGTATAGTTGCCGCTCGCATCGGTGCCGAACACCAGGTCAGGCGGGAACAGGAACTTGCGCTTGTTGGCGATATCCGTGTCGGTGCTGGAAGAGATCGCCGCCACCTTGGTGACGGACCATTCGTCTATGCTGGCCGCGGTAATGTCCGCGCGCCATACCTGGCCGCAGGTATCGCCGACGTATAAGCGGTCGGCGAAGCCGTCGCGGTTCTTGTCCAGGACGGTCACATCGGACGGGATGGCGCAGGTCATGTCTGGCACGTTGAGCTTTCTCGGCGCAACGGTTGGGTTGGAAGGCGATGCAACCGAACTGGTCACGCCCGCGCTTGCCTGCCAGACGACGTTGCCGCTGAAGGCATCGACGACGAGAATGCCGCGGCCCGTGGTTCGCGACACGGTGGTGGGCGACCCGGTCGGGTTGGCGATCGTGCAGGTGCCCGCCGAGGTGTAAGTCACGGTGCCCGTGCCGATTGCCTTGACCTGGATGTTGGTCAGGGTGGATTGATTGAGCAGGCAGCGGTTCACGTCTTCCACCGTGTCGTCGTAACCGGCGCCGAAAATCAGCACGACGTTTTCCGGGTTGCCCGCATTGCCGAGGTTGACCTGGACCTTCGCGATCTTCGGCTCCGACCAGGTCATGCCGAGCTGCTCCCAGCCTGCGTCGCCGAAGCCCTTGCGCCAGAGCAGCTTGGGATTGCCCGGGTCGGTGACGTCGAGCGCGTAGATGAAATCCCCGCCCCGGCGCATCGACATGTACAGGTAGACCTTGTCGCCGCTGTTGTCGCCGATGACTCCCGTTACGGTCCCCGCGCCCGGGGACGCGACGTTGCCGGTGCCCGCCACGTCCTTGAAGTAAATGCCGATCGAGCCGTCGGCAAAATAATCCTTCTGGTTGAGGTTGCTGACGGTCGGGCTCTGCTCGCGCAGGCGCTTCAACCTGCCGAGGAACTCGCGCGCAATGAACCCCCAGCGCTCGCTGCCCGGCAGGATCGCCGTGTCCGGGCCGCTCGTGTGCGGTGCGATGCCGGCTTTCAGCGCGCGGAAGATGCCGTCATTGGCTCCATAGAAGGCATAGATGTCGTCGTCGTCGCCATAGCGGTTGTAGTTCACTACGCCAGGCCGCGAGTGCAGCACGTCGCCGTGCACCGAGGGCCGGATGTCGCTTCCGGCCGGTGTCGTGACCGGATCTTCGTCGTCGCGGTTATCCGCGCCGCGCACCCAGGCGATGATCTGATCGCGGATGCTGTTGTTGGCGTCCGTCGTGCGGCCCGCGGTGATGGCACCCGTCGCGTTGGTCAATGCGGTAATGCTCGATACGGTCACCGGCTTGGAGGAGGTAATGGTGCCAGTGGCGGAGACAACCGGGTTGATGGCCGTGACCGATTTGCCGGCGATGATCATCCCGCTCGGCGCTCCGGTGCCGCCGCTATCGAAATTGCAGCTGCCGACGGGCGAGCTGTTCGTCGTCGTCGTCTGCGTGATGATAAACGTGTTTCCTGGGCTCGTCGGCGCGTCTGACTGTGCGGTGAGCGTCCAGGTGCCGTTGTAGAGCGTGAAGTCCTTTCCGACGCCTTCGTTGGTCCCGCCCGCGATGACGATGGTGTACGGGAACGGGCCGGTGATGTTGTGGCTGGACTCGAGCGTTACGGTCAGCACGTCGCGTGCGCCGCACCCCGTGCCGTTGCCGCTGCCGCTCGTCGGGTGGCTGAAATTCGTGATCTTCAGGCCGACGGTGCCGCCCGCGCCGCTCAATACCTCGGTCGAAGGGAAGGTAAAGGTGTTGGCGTCGATCTTGGTCGCGGTGACCTGGATGTTGTAGGTCGACACCGAGTCGCCAATGATCCGCACAGCCTGGTTGGTACTGACGTTATGCGCTGTGGCAGTCACTTTCGCGGTGTTGCTCGCGCCGCTAATGACGTCCGGCGACGTCGAGTAGGTAAACGAGTTCGCGTCCAGGACCGTGATGTTGGCGGTCTTGTTGAACGCGGTTTCATTCGCTCCGGCGATGGTGATGCTGTTTCCGGTCGCGTAGCCGTGACCCGACACGACCGCGGTGGCAAGGTTGCCAGAGCCCGATACGGAGGTGACGCTCTTCTTGCCGGTGGCCGAAATACCGCTATTCACGAATGACGAAGCCCCGGTTACGCTGTATTGGAAGCTGTCGGCTCCCAAACGGCTTACCGTGGCGTCCGTGACGTTGAAGACGCCGGCGCCGGTGATCGTAATCAAGTCGCCCGTCTGCAATCCATGGTTGGTTGCCGCGGCCTGCGCTGCAGTGGAGTCGGGCGCCGAGGGAAGCGTATAGGTATAGGTAAAGGTCCCGTTGTTCACCGACACCAGGGAGTACCTGCCGTTGTAGACAGCCGGGGTTGCTCCTTCGACCTTGATCTGGTCGCCGGCAGCCCACACCGGGTTCGGCGCGGCGCCGAGAACCAGCGTCGCCGTGGTGGTGGAGCTGGTCAGGGAGCTGACGCTGTAAGTGGTGAAAGCGCCAAGGTCCGCCGCCGTTACATTGGTGTTGTTGAAGGGCGTGCCCGAGAGTGACGCATTGCTGGCGCACAGGCCGTCATGCGTTGCATTGACGCAGGTGTACAGCTTGCGCGTCGACTGGTCGCTCGGGTAGGCAATCCGCACGCGCTGCGCCGTGCCGCCTTTTTCCACCAGGTCGCCGTCGGGGGAATCCGAGGAGCCGCCGATGCCGTTCAGCGTCGGGTCGCGGAACCCCCAATAGGTCGAAGAACTTGTCCAGTAGCTCACCGCGCTCCCGGTGATGAAGCCGGTGCTCGAGTTCTCGGCCGCGTTTCCGTTCGCGTCCGCGAGGAACAGCGTATTGTTCGCGGTGTTGAGCCCAAGCCGGTACAGCTTGAGGTTGCCGAGCCAGCGCGGGCTCTTGTTGGGATCCGGCCTGAACACCCCGATGTAAACCTGGTTGAGGTTGGTGCCGCGAACGTTCACGCTGACCGGCAGGGTCGTCGAGGCGAACACGCTGTTCACCGCCTGCACTTCCTGGAAGATCGCATTGACCGCCGCCGTGAACTGCGTCGTGGTGGAAACATCGGTGATGGGGAAGTACTTGCCCTTGCCGCTGGAGGCCATCGACTGGAGCTGCGCCGTGTGCGAGGGCCCCTGGCCGCTACTGCCGGGCAACACGTCGAGGGTGTACGTGTAGACGTTCTGCACGCCGTCGAAGGTGGCGTTGCAGTCCGAGTTCGACATGAATTTCGCGTACTCGTCCGACCAGAGGCCTTGCTCGCCGTTCGGGTTGATGGTGAGCGTGTCGGGCGGGTTCTTGCCGACCAGGGCCGCCAGTTGTCCCTGCGCGATGCTCAGCGAGCTAGAGTTGTCGCCCGCCGGGCCATTGGAGATGAAGATGATGAAGTTTCGCTGGCAGCCGTTGACGATTGGGCTGACGTAAGTAGTGCTCGCGGCCGAGGTAAACGGGTTGCCGGGGAGGTTTGCCGCGGCCGCGTTGTTGGCCGTGTTTCCGGCGTAGTCGCGTTTCACCTTGCCGTAGCCGGAATAAGACGCGACGCCGGCGAAATAGCGGTACATCTCGCCCATCGCCAGCGAATAGGTGGCGTTATTGCCCTTGTCGCCCAGCTTGTCGAGGCCGCTGACAAGGCTGGAAAGCGCCGTCTTGTTGGTCGTGGTCATCTGGCGGACGCCGAAGCGGACATAAGCGCCGTCGATGTTGTCGTTGCCGCCGCCGGTCTCGACGAACATGGCGATGCCGACGTTGAAGCTGTCCGTCAATTGGCCGAATACGGAGAGCAAGCCCGCCTTTTCAGTATCGAAGGCCTGGTTCCAGTTCGCCGTGTTGTCGATGAAGATGAGCACGTTCGGCCGCTCGGCGTTGAACGCCGGGTTGGCGAGGAAGATGTCGGTGTCGTCGTTGACCGGGTCGAACACCGACCAGCCGGTCTGCGGCACGAGCAGCAGCGCCGCGGTGGCGATGGCACGCAGGAAGGTCGAAATCATGGCATCTCCCTTTTTCTTCATTTCAGCATCTGAGATCAGCTGCAGGCCCCGGCGAGCTGCCGGATCTTGACGCCTTGTACCATCGTCGTCCTGGCGCCGGTAAACGAGTCGCTCACGCTGACGCTGAATTCCCAGTTGTTGTCTTCGGGTGCGATGGGCGAAACCGCGCTGGTCCCCGCCGCAGGGGCAGAAAACGTGCATGTCCGGTTGCTGACGCTGACCGCGAGACCAGCCGGCACCGTGACGGCGACCGCCGACGTAGGCGCGCTGAAAGGCGCGATGCTGTTCATGACTTGCTCGATCGCCTGCAGGCCGTAGTTCTCGACCAGCTTGCGCGACTGCATGTTGCCGACCACCAGCAGGTTGGAGCCGCTGATGCGGATGCTCGCGATACCGAGCAGCGTGATCACGACCAGCATCACCAGGACCACCAGGAGCGTCATGCCGCGTTGACGTTTCATCATTCCCTCCGCGAGCTCGGGTTGACGACGCGGATCACCGCGTTATAGACATGGCGCTTGTACGCGCCGCCGGGGCTGAGCGTGCCCGCCACGCCCATGTCATAGACTTTCGTGTCGGTGAACCCGCCCGTCGTCTCCAGATTGCGCGCCAGCACATTGACCCGCACGGCGACCACATTCGCCCAGTCGGTAACTGCGGCTGGCGCCGTGACGTAGGCACCGTTTGGCACGCCGTCGCCGTCGGTATCAATGCCGTAATCGACCTGGAGGTTCTCGATGCCTTCCACCAGAGGCACCACCGTCATCGTGTTGTTCGCCGTCAGTTCGAGCCGCTTGAGAGTCGGAATCGGCGAGCCGCCGTCGTCGCTCGCGCCGGTGCATACGCTGCCGCCTCCGTTCGGCACGCTGCACGGGGCGACGAAATAGATGTGCACTTCGTATTGGCGCACCGGCGCGAGCGTGGCGCCATCCCTGTTCTTCAGGACGAAGACCGAATTTGGCGTCCCGCCGGCCACCGCCACGATCGGATTGCTGCTGCTCGTCGGATCGGGATTCGCCTGCATGTAGATACTGGTCGCGACCAGCGCACCGCCTGGTATCGAAGCCACTGGGGGGTTGCTGGCGGCGATCGCCGAACTCGCGCGCCGCACGACGAGGACGTCGGTGCCGGCGAGATGGTTCGCCGCCGGCAGGCAGGTCGTGATCGGAGAGCTGGCGGGGGCATCGTAGCCTTGCACCGCAAACGCAGCCGCGTTCCTGAGTGCGGCCATGTTGGCTGTTTCGCACGGATCGGGCAGCACTCCGGGAACCGTCAGCTGCAGCGAATACCTGCCGTAGAAGCCGGCGAGCGAAATGTCGTCGGTCAGCAGCTGCACGGCGAAACGTCCATTCTCGATCTGCTGCGACGCGCGGCCCAGCTCCATGTACGCGCGGTTGGAAGTGGCGAAAACGGAGACCAAGCCGATGAGCAGGAACAAGCCGATTGCGATGGCGACCATCAGCTCGATCATGGAAAGTCCCGCCTGACGCCGCCCGCTGGTTCTCATGGCATTGGCGCTCGTCGTGGTCATGTCAGTATCGCGATGCGCACGATGATGCTCACCTCGCGTCGCTGCGCGTCCGGGCCGTACAGGTTCTTGCCGCAGGTCGCGGCCGCATTTCCGGCGGTCGGCGCGACGGTGCTCGCCATGCCCTGCCAGGCGACCGCTACCCGATAGCTGTTGGTCGGCAGGTCGTAGCTGACACAGCCGCGGGCGCCGACGACGCCGCCGATCTTGTCGGTACCCGCCGTTTCGGCGGCGCCTTTGAGCGCATTGTTCCAGGCCTGGAGGTCGGCATCCGCTATGGCGCGGGTGGCGGCGGTGCCAACGGCCGCGGTGCATGTCGCCGCGCCGCTATAACCGGTGCCGAGAGACGGCGCGCCGTTTGTGGTGTCGGTCGTGATCTGGTAGCAGCCCGCCGCGCCGCGGTTGGTCGCGATGCGGTCGGCCATGTCCTGCACCAGGATGAGCGCTTGCCCGCGCTGGTACGACTCGAATGTGGCGATCTGGGCCCGAGTTTGCAGGCCGACGAGGCCGAGCAGGCCGAACACGAGGATCACCAGCGACACCAGCACCTCGAGCAAGGTGAAGCCGGCCTGCCGTTGGTTGGACGTATCGATTCTCATCCCTAGCACCCGTCTGACGGATCGCCGTTGCCGTCCTGGCTGACTTTCGGACGCCCGCTCGGGTCGAGCACGACGCAGCGTGCCGGACTGGTGGGCGACTGAGGCGAAGTAAAGACAAACGCGATGCCGGCGCCGCCGCCGCCAGTTTCGCGGCCGCTACCGGAGAAGATGACGCTCGGCACGGAGGTGGCGACGTAAGCGGCATTGCGGGTGCTCACGGCGATTTGCGGGTACGGGTCCTGGCGCGCGAGCACCGTGCCGCCGGCCTGGATCTGGACAGACCAGCCCTTCGACCAGTCGGTGGCATCAACCGGAACGATCGTGACGCCGGCGTTGCGCTTGATTGCCTCGCTGCGCGCGTAGAACAGGCTCGTGTGCAGGTCGCCCGCCGCCGTCTTCAACCGCACGCGTGCGATCATTTCGCGCAGATTCGGCGCGGCGAGCGTGGCGAGGATCGCGACGACGACCATCACCGCCATCAGCTCGATGATGGTAAAGCCTTGGAGGTGTCTGGTGGTCACGGTCGCTTACCAGCCCAGGTCCGCGCCGGACGCGCAGCTCGTGCCGGTGCGGCGCATCTTGGCGCCGGTGCTGTCGAGCGTGATCGTGCCGTCGTCCGCCTGCGAGCTGGTGGACTTCGGAACGGCGCAGATGCCGTAGCTCGGCGGCGTCGCAGTGTTGTCGACCGCGGGATTGAAGCTGATGGTGTAGTAAGTGCTCTGGCAGTCGGTCGCCGTGCACGTCCAGCCCGAGCTCGCGAGGTTGAGCGCGTTGGGCGCGCTCGCATACGCGCGCTGCTCGATGAGGATCTGCTTCTGGCGGTTATCCATCTGCATGATGAATTGCTCGGTATCCGCGCGATGCGCACGCGCCATGTATTTCTGATAGGAGGGATAGGCGATTGCGGACAGAATGCCGATGATCGCGACCACGATCATCAGCTCGAAAATCGTGAACCCCCTTGCGCTGTGCATGACCTTCCCTTTCTCCCTTTCTTGTCGTGTGCATGCTACGGTGAGCGCGTCGCAGACGGCAAAAGCGTGCGACCGGCGGCGGTAATCGCGAACCAAGCGGCGCGATGCAGCGCAATAGAGATGACTTACTTCACGCTGCGGAAAATGTCAGAAAGCGTGTCGTAAAATGTCAGAAAGCGTGTCGTATAATGCGCCGCTCCCAAGCCGTGGATCGCTGGTGTAGCTCAGTTGGTAGAGCAACTGATTCGTAATCAGTAGGTCGCCCGTTCGAGTCGGGCCACCAGCACCGTCCAATTACAAAAAGGAGGCAGCATGAAAAGAGGCAGCCTTGCGGTCATCGCGCTGGTGTCGCTCACTTTCGTTCCCGTTCCCGCGCCCGCGGATCCACCGCCATGGGCGCCGGCACATGGCTGGCGGAAGAAGAACGACCCCAATTACGTCGGCTACACCGGCAAGAAGTGGGACAAGGACTACGGCATCATCGAAGGCAGATGTAATAGCGCTGCAGTCGGCGCAGTGCTTGGCGGCGCGGTCGGCGGCGTAGTCGGTTCGCGCGCCGCCAACAAGGAAGACCGCCCGGTCGCGATCGTCGTCGGCACCGTGCTCGGCGCGGTGATCGGCGCCAAGATCGGGCAGAAGATCGACGAAGGCGACCGCGGCTGCTGGGGCCACGCGCTCGAGCTCGCCGGCGAGAAGAAAACGGTGGTGTGGACCAACAAGGCGACTGGCGTCAACTATCGCCTCACTCCGACGCGCAATTTCCAGGAAGGCAAGCTGCCGTGCCGCGAATTCTCGACGGTCGTTTCTGCGGCCTCGCGGCAGGATACGGTGAAAGGCGTCGCCTGCCGGCGCGGCGGGGGTGAGTGGGAAATTAGACGCTAGGCATCAGCGCGCTTCGATGGCTGCCAGCATTCTCGTCGTCGACGACGATGGAAATATCCGTGAGCTGCTCCGGATGCATCTCAGCGCGGCCGGCTACGACGTGCACGTCGCGCAGGACGCGATCAGCGCCGGCTACATGGTGCTGCGCAGCCCGCCGGACCTGATCATCTCGGACGTCAACATGCCGCACATGGACGGCTTCGAGTTCATCGCCGCCCTGAAAGCCGACAAGTCGCTGCCTCACATCCCGGTGATCTTTCTCACTTCGATGGAGGAAGGGGACCAGCGCGGCAAGGAGCTCGGCGCGGTCGGCTATGTCACCAAGCCGGTGCGCGCCGACCGGCTGCTGTCGCTGGTCGCAAAGCATGTGCCCGGCGGCACGCACCCCATCGGATAAGAGCGCGCTACAGAAGCGCTAAGGGCATTCCTTCAGCTCGCTGCCCTCGAGCAGCCGCGCGAGGTCCTTCAGCCGCGCCTGCAGCGGCGCATCGACTCTCGTCACCTGGTACCAGACCTTCGCCGCGACGGTGTCTCGCGGTCCGACCTCGGCAGTGCGCACGCCCTGGCCACGCAGCGCGGCGAGCCGCGCCTGCGCCGCTTCCACGCTGCGAAACACGCCGAGCGACACCGCCCAGCGGTGATCGCTGTCATCCTGCACGATGAAGTAGTCCCTGACGCCGAGCGCCCTCAGCTCGGCGGTCTTTTTCAGCGCGCCCTGCCGGCTGCCTTGCGGCCGAATGAACACCCACCAGCTTGTCGTTTCCTCGCTGCGCCGCTGAGTCAGGCGGGAGCCGAGCGCGAGCGGCTCGAGCGCCTTCTCGACGCGCCCTGCGTCGGCCAGGGTGAAGCTGCCCCATTCGAGGCAGGCGACCGGAGGAGGCACGGGCGCGGGGGGAGGAGGAGCGGGCTTTTGCGCCACCGGCGCGGCCGGCAGGTCGGCCGGGGAGATGATCTTCAGCTTTTCCGGCTCGATCTGGCGGCCTATCGGCAGCGGGTCGCCCCCGGCATCGGGCGCCGCGGCGAAACGCCACCAGGCGAAAAACGCCAGGTTGGCGAGAACCAGCAGGAAGAACAGCGTCCTCATCGCATCACGGCGCGCTCGCTCAGAGCGATGCGCGCCAGGCCGTCGAGCACCAGGTTCTCGATGTAGCGCGACGGCAGCCGCAGCAGCTCGAGCAGCTGGCGCCCGGCGCCTCCCGACACGATGCACAGCGGATTTCCGCCCATCGCGCGGTGCATGCGCTCGACGGCGCCGGCCTGCGCGTGCCGGCAGCCGGTCTCGATCGCGTCGAGGGTATTGCGCGGCGCGTCGCGGTAGCTGCCTTCCTGGAGCGGCAGGCGGCCGGTGTGCTCGTGCAGCACGAAGCGCATCAGGTCGATGCCCGGGGAGATCGCGCCGCCGAGGAACACGCCATCGCCCGACAGCATGTCGATGGTGGTTGCCGTGCCGGCGTTGACGACCAGGCAAGGCCCCGTGTGCAGGGCGCGCGCGGCCACCAGCGCCGCCCAGCGGTCGGGCCCGAGCTGCTCCGGGCGGTCATAGCGGCTGCGCACGCCGCAGCGCTCCGCTTCGCCGTGCAGCCACAGCGGCTCGGCGTCGAAGATGCTGGTCCAGTTCACGAGCAGCTGGTGCGCGCCCTCGCCGGCGACGTTGGCGATGACGATGCGCTCGGGGTCCCCGTGCGTGATCGAAAACGGGTTGATGTGGTCGCTCGAGGCGGCGAACTCGATGAGCGGCACGGTGGCGATGCTCGCCCAGTCTGCGCCGTCATGCCAGCCCCACTTGACGCGCGAATTGCCGGCGTCGATGGCGAGGATCATGCGGGCCTCGCGGAGAGCACGTGGCCGTTGCGCACGGCGCGCAGCCCGTCGCGCGTCAGCAGCCGCAGCCCGCCGTCGTCGGCAAGGCCGCTCGCCACGCCGCTGATCACGCGGCCGTCGGCGAGCCGCACGCGCAGGCGCTGGCCGGCGTGCGCGTCCATCGCCTCCCAGTCGCGCCGTGCGCGGTCCAGACCCTTGGTTTCGAATTCGTCGAGCGCATCGACGAGCGATCGCGCAATGCGAGCGATGATTTCGTTGCGGTCGATTTCCTCGATGAATTGATCCAGCGCCCCCACCCTGCGGCGCAGGCGAAGCTCAAGACTGGCGTCATGCCGGCAGTTGAGACCGATGCCGATCACGGCGTGCGTCGCGCGCCCCTGGCTGCGCGTCTCGACGAGGATCCCGCCCAGCTTCGCGCCGTTCACCACCAGGTCGTTGGGCCATTTGAGCGCCGCCTGCGCGACGCCGAGCGCGCGCAGCGCGCGCGCCACGGCGACGCCGGCGACGAGCGGCAGGCCCGCCACCTCGCGCACCGGGCGCTGCAGGCTGCGCGAGAGCGAAAACGTGAGGCCTGCGCCCGGCGCGCTGTGCCAGCGCCGGCCGCGGCGCCCGCGGCCCGCGGTCTGCTCCTCGGCCGCGAGCAGCACCGGGCAGGTACAGGGAGCCTTCAATAAAACGGAATTCGTCGAGGTGCAGCGCCCGAGCACGCGCACCTGGACGCCGGGTACCACGATCGCGGCTGCGTCAAGGCGGTCCATGGCGCGTAGTTTACGGGAATGGCTTCTATATACTCCGGCGCGTCATGCGCTGGCCGTATCCGAGAATCGTCGCCCACCGCGGCGGCGGGTCGCTTGCCCCCGAGAACACGCTCGCCGCAATTCGGCTCGCGGCGTCGCTCGGCTTCCGCGGCGTCGAGTTCGACGTCATGCTGGCCGGCGACGGCACGCCGGTCCTGATCCACGACGAGACGCTCGAGCGCACGACCGGAGTCAAAGGCGAGGTCGCGCTTACGCCGTACCAGGAACTCGAGAAGCTCGATATCCCGCGCTTTCGGGATGCGGCCAGGCTGTGCCGCGAGCTCGGGGTTTGGGCGAACGTCGAGATCAAACCGGCGCAGGGGCACCAGCGTGCCACGGGCGAGGCCGTCGCAAGAATGGCGAGCGAGCTCTGGCGCGGCGCGGCGCTACAGCCGGTGCTGTCGTCTTTCTCGACCGTAGCGCTCGAAGCCGCCCGTGCGGCGGCTCCGGATCTGCCGTGCGGTCTTCTCGTGGATAAGGTGCCTCCAGACTGGCTGCGGCAGTTGCGTGCACTTGACTGCGTGGCTCTTCATTGCAATCAGAAGCATCTGGGCGAGCACGGGGCCCGGGCGATCAAGCAGGCGGGCTATGGCTTGCTTTGCTGGACGGTCAACGATCCTGTCGCCGCACGGCGATTGCTGAGTTGGGGCGCGGATTGCCTGGTGACCGACGCCCTTAAGCTGATCGGACCGGGCTTCGCCTAGCGTCAGCGGCCGGCGAGGAATTTCTCGATCGAGGAGACGAGGCGCGGGTCGGTCGGCTCGACCTTCGTCTCGAAGCTCAGGACCTGGCGGCC
>Ga0209157_1001304_pt1 | contig 20880 bp, 17 predicted proteins | sample GraSoiAngelo_135_FD_185892 | JGI IMG/M metagenome (GOLD analysis project Ga0209157, IMG submission 185892) | Grasslands soil microbial communities from the Angelo Coastal Reserve, California, USA - 14_0929_05_40cm (SPAdes) (version 2) | ecosystem: Environmental > Terrestrial > Soil > Grasslands ...
CGGTCAGTGAGCTTCCTGCCGCCGAAGAGGCGCTCGAGCTGCCCATCGGCGAGGTGCTGGGGACTCGCCGGGTCTGAACCGGCGCTTCGCCTCCGTCATCGCAGGCGGCTCGTTCACCCAACTAACTAACTTCGCCGATCTCTCCGAGGGGAACCTACTCATGAGAAACGCGCTCTCTGCAGCTGCCACTCTGCTGGCCGTCATCGCCTTGATTACCCCGGCGTCTGCCGAGGTGCTCAGTAATCAGACCGTGCCCATCAGTGGTACGGTCGTTAACGCTTGTAACGGAGAATCTGTCGCGTTCACAGGACAGGAGCACCTCTTGTTCCGCCTCACCTTGAGTCAAGACGGCGGCATTCACTTGGGGTTCCACCAGAATGCCCACGCTAAGGGCGAAGGGTTAACCACCGGCGCCACGTATTCGCTCAATTTCACAGAAGGCGGGAGCGTTACCAGTAGCTTTCCACCGCCATTTGCGTTCACGGTGGTATCACATCAGAACTTTCTCGGCCGGGGAAGCGTTCCCAACTTCCTGCTTCACGAAACACTCTCGATCGCTGTTGCCGCCAACGGTGACATGTTCGCCACGGTCGTCAATATGAGAACCGAGTGTCACTAGCTCTACGGATCGACCGGTCGATCCCATCAGGGGTCGAGCTTCATCACCCAGTCGGTCGGCTGCCGATATGCACATGAAGGGGCGGTGGGGCATCGTGGGCGGCGGCTTCCTGGGGATGACGCTCGCTCACCGGCTGGCCCAGCACGGTCAGGACGTCACGCTTTTTGAGGCGGCCCAGGCGCTGGGAGGGTTGGCCAGCGCCTGGAGCCTCGGCGACGTCGTGTGGGACCGCCACTATCACGTCACCCTGCTGTCCGATTCCTATCTCCGCGCCCTGCTCACGGAGCTGGAGCTGGAGAAGGAGATGGCCTGGGTGGAGACGCGAACCGGCTTCTACACCGACGGCACGCTCTACTCCATGTCGAATACTCTGGAGTTTCTTCGCTTCCCCCCGCTGAGCTTGTTCAACAAGCTGCGGCTCGGCGCCACCATCCTGTATGCCTCCCGGCTTAAAAACTGGAAGAAGCTGGAGAAGATCCTGGTAGCCGATTGGCTCCGACGATGGTCGGGGCGCGCCACCTTCGAGAAGATCTGGCTGCCGCTGCTCCGAGCCAAGCTGGGCGACAACTACACGAAAGCATCGGCCGCCTTCATCTGGGCCATCATCGCCCGAATGTACGCCGCCCGCCGGACCGGACTGAAAAAGGAGATGTTCGGCTACGTGCCGGGAGGCTACGCGCGAATCCTCGAGCGCTACGCGGAGCAGCTCGCGAGCGAAGGCGTGCGCATCGAGCTGGCCCGCGCGGCGGCGAAGGTGGAGCCCACCGCCGCGGACGGGGTGGCCATCACGCTCGCCGACGGGACGCGGCGCGCGTTCGATCAAGTGGTGGTCACGCTCGCCGCTCCGCTCGCGTCCCGGCTCTGCCCGGGACTCTCGAGCGAGGAGCACGCCCGGCTGCAGGGGATCCAGTACCAGGGGGTCATCTGCGCGTCGCTCTTGCTGAAGCGGCCGCTTGCCGGGTTCTACGTGACGAACATCACCGACCACTGGGTGCCCTTCACGGCCGTCATCGAGATGTCGGCGCTGGTCGATCGCGCGCACTTCGGTGGCCGCGCGCTCGTATACCTGCCGAAGTACGTGAAGCCCGAGGATCCGGCGTTCGCGCTCTCCGACCAGCAGCTGCAGGAGAGCTTCCTGAGCGCCCTGGAGCGCATGTACCGGCACTTCCGCCGCGACGATGTCGTTTGCTTCCGCGTGTCCCGCGTGAAGTACGTGCTCGCCATCTCCACGCTCGGCTACTCCGATCGTGTACCGCCGATGACGACATCCATCCCCGGTCTGCACATCGTGAACTCCGCCCACATCGTCAACGGGACCCTCAACGTGAACGAGACCATCCAGCTCGCCGAAAAGGCCGCGACGCGCTTGTTGTCGTCCGTCCGCACAGCGTCAGTCACAGCCGAGGACGAACCGCTCGTCGCCCGAGCGTGACGTGGTCCCTGTTCTGACACGGACTCGGCTCGTGGAGACGTGCATGGATGCGCCCATGAAATCGATCGGAGCGAAGACGATCGCGTCGAGGCTCGGCACGGCGCTGGTGCTGTCAGCGCTCGTCTGGCTGGGCGGACTGTCGCGGGCCGAGGCAGGGGTCGACGTCTGGACTACAAACGGGCCGGAGGGGGGGAGCATCCGCGCGTTGGCCATCGATCCCCAGAGTCCGGCCACCCTCTACGTGGCCGTTCAGGGCGACCGTGTCTACAGCGACCTCTACAAGAGCACCGACGGAGGCAGCAGCTGGCAAGCCATCGCCCGGGGCCTGCCCCGGAACTATGGTGCCCTGGCCATCGATCCGCAGACGACGACCACCGTTTACGCAGGTACGTGGGGGGGCGGCATCTTGAAGAGCACCGATGGAGGCGCTAGCTGGAACGCCGTCAACACCGGCCTGCCCGCCGCCTGTGTCTACACCGTGGCGATCGACCCTCGGACACCGACCACTCTCTACGCGGGCATCTGTTCCCCGGGCGTCTTCAAGAGCACCGACGGGGGCGGCACCTGGAGCGCTGTCAACACTGGCCTGCCCGCCACGTCTGTCGAGACGATCGCCATCGATCCTCAAACACCGACCACCCTCTATGCGGGCACCTCGTCCTACGGCGTCTTCAAGAGCACCGACGGGGGCGGCAGCTGGACAGCCGCCAACACCGGACTGCCCGCCACCTATGGTGCTCTGGCCATCGATCCCCAGACGCCAACCACCCTCTATGCGGGCACCTCCTCCCAGGGCCTCTTCAAGAGCACCGATGGGGGCGTCAGCTGGGCCGCGGCCAACACCGGGTTGCCCCAGCGAGAGGGATCCTCTTCCTACCGTGAGGTGTTGTCAGTGGCCATCGATCCCCAGACGCCGAGCACCCTCTATGCGGGCACGTCGGGCGGCGGCGTCTTCAAGAGCACCGATGGGGGCGGCACCTGGGGCGCGGTCAACACCGGCCTGACTACTACTTCTGTCTACACCCTGGCCGTCGATCCCCGGACTCCGGCCACCATCTACACGGGGATGTCTTACCACGGCGTCTTCAAGAGCACCGACGGGGGCGCCGGCTGGAGCGCGGTCAACACCGGCCTGACTCAGTCTCAGGTCAATGCGGTGGTCATCGACCCCCAGACGCCAGCCACTCTCTACGCGGGCACCACTGACATGGGCGTCTTCAAGAGCACCGACGGGGGCGGCGGCTGGGTCAATGTCGGCCCGATCACGAAGACGATCTTCTCCCTGGCGATCGATCCACGGACTCCGACCACCCTTTACGCGGGCACCACGTTCGGTGACGTCCTGAGGAGTACCGATGCAGGTGACACCTGGACCGTCGGTAACCACGGTCTGCCCTCGCCTGACTATTCGGATCTGATTCTTGCGCTGATCGTCGATCCCCAGACGCCGGCCACTCTCTACGCGGGCGCCTATGGCCGTGGTGTCTTCAAGAGCATCGATGGGGGTGACAGTTGGACCGAGATCAACATCGGCCTGGCCAACTCACAGGTCAATGCCCTGGCCATCGACCCCCAAACGCCGACCATTCTCTACGCGGGCACCTATGGCGGGGGCGTCTTCAAGAGCACCGACGGGGGCGCCGGCTGGAGCGCGGTCAACACCGGCCTGAGCCGCCTCGCGGTCGTGGCTCTGGCCATCGATCCCCAGACGCCGTCCACTCTATATGCAGGCATCGACGCCGGCGGCGTCTTCAAGAGTACCGACGGCGGGGAAAGCTGGAACGCCGTCAACACTGGCCTGACCTACCCCTACGTCACGGCCTTAGCCATCGACCCCCAGAGGCCGAGCACACTCTATGCGGCCAGCTATTACGGTGTCTTCAAGAGTGCCGACGGCGGGGAAAGCTGGAGCGCGCTGAACACCGGCCTACCGAACCCGTACCCTTACGCCAAGGCCCTGGCCATCGATCCCCTGACGCCGACGACCCTCTACGCCGGTACGGGCACCGGTGTTTTTGCCCTCCAACAGGCTGCACAACCATGACGACTGAAAAGCCAATCGCGAGCTTGTCGCTCGACCTCGACAACAAGTGGTCGTATCTCAAGACGCACGGGGACCCGGGGTGGGAGCGTCTTCCGTCGTACCTTGACGTCGTGGTGCCGCGGGTCCTCGATTTTCTCGAGGCACGGAATCTCACCATCACGGTGTTCATCGTGGGCCAGGACGCGGCCTTGGACAAGAACCGGGAGCTCCTCCGCGCGATCGCGGCAAGGCATGAGATCGGCAACCACTCGTTTCATCACGAGCCCTGGCTGCACCTGTACTCCGAAGAGCGGACCGACACCGAGCTCGGGCGAGCGGAAGAGCACATCGAGCGGGCCACCGGGCGGCGACCTCTCGGCTTTCGCGGACCGGGCTTCAGCCTCTCTCCGGCGACGCTGCGGATCCTGGCGCGACGAGGGTACCGCTACGACGCCTCGACGCTGCCGACGTTCCTGGGACCCGTGGCGCGAGCCTACTACTTCATGCGTACCCGGTTGACCCCCGAGCAACGAGAGCAACGCAAACTACTCTTCGGCACCTTCGCCGAGGGGTGGCAGCCGTTGCGGCCCTATCGGTGGCGAACGGATGCTGGCGAGCTCCTCGAGATCCCGGTGACGACGATGCCGATTTTCAGGACTCCGTTCCACGTCAGCTATCTGCTGTACTTGAGCGCCGTCGCACCGCGCCTCGCCGTCGGCTACTTCCGCGCCGTCCTCGCGCTCTGTCGCTGGACCGGGACGGAGCCGTCGCTGCTGCTGCACCCGCTGGACTTTCTCGGTCGTGAGGACGCGGCTGAGCTGGCCTTCTTTCCCGGGATGAACCTGCCCCGCGAGAGGAAGCTGGAGCTGGTGAGCCAGGTCCTCGACATGCTGTCCATCCGATTCGCCGTGCACTCCGTCGGCGCGCACGCCGAAGCGGCGGCGCGGAAGCCTCACCTTCGCGTGCGGGTGCCGAGGGCCTCCCGGCCTCCCCACACGCGGTGGGCCTCCTCGCGCGCCACCACCGCCTGACTTCGAGGTCACCAATGAAATCCGAACTCGTGTCCCTGATCGTCAAGGCCGTACGAGAGGTCGGTGAGCTCGGCAGCGCGCCCCTTCCGCCGACCATGGATGGTGAGACGCCCCTCTTCGGACGCGAGGGGTTCCTGGATTCCCTGGGCCTGGTCACGCTCATGGTGGCCGTAGAGCAGGCCATCGAAGACGAGCTCGGCGTCAGCGTGAGCCTCGCCGACGAGCGAGCCCTCTCGCAACGAACGAGCCCCTACCGCACCGTGGGGACCTTGGCCGACTACGCTAGCACTCTGATCCGTGCTGCCGCCTGAGATGGACACGCCGGTCACCTTGATCACCGGCACGCGAAAGGGGATCGGCCGACACCTGGCCGAACACTACGTGCGTTGCGGCCATCGCGTGGTCGGATGCAGTCGAGGGGAGGTCGACTGGGCCGCCGAGGGCTACGTGCACTACGTTGCCGACGTCTCCGACGAGCCCGCAGCCAAGCGGATCTTTGCCGATGTCCGGAGAAAATACGGCCGGCTCGACCACCTCATCAACAATGCGGGCATCGCCTCGATGAACCATTCCCTGCTCACGCCAGTGTCGTCGGTGAACGCGGTCCTCCAGACGAACGTCGTCGGAACGTTTCTCTTCTGCCGCGAGGCGGCCAAGCTCATGAAGGCCGCCGGCTACGGCCGCATCGTCAATGTCACCACCGTCGCGGTACCGCTGAAGCTCGAGGGCGAAGCCATCTACGTCGCGTCCAAGGCGGCCGTCGTATCGCTGACGGAGGTCCTGGCCCGGGAGCTCGCAGGCTTCGGCATCACCGTGAATGCCGTGGGACCGGTGCCCATCGAAACGGATCTGATCCGATCCGTGCCGCGGGACAAGATCGATCGCCTCCTGTCTCGCCAGGCGATCCCGCGCCTCGGGGCCTTCGAGGATGTGGCCAACGTGATCGACTTCTATCTCCGAAAGGAAAGCTCCTTCGTGACCGGACAGACCCTGTTCCTGGGCGGCGTTTGATGCCTGAGCTCCAGCGACCCTGCTCCACCGTCGGCTCGCCCGTCGTGCTGATCGCCCTCGTGGGCCTGGCGGTCGCGACCCTCGCCAGTCTGTTCGACGGGTCATTCGTCCAGAACGACTCGGCCCAATACGTGAGCATGGCCGAAAATCTCCGGGCCGGGTACGGGGTAGCGACGAGCCTGGTCTCGACCGAAGAGCATCTCCGGCTCGGCAGCCTTCCCGTCGTGCAGATCAATCTGCCTCCTGGGTACCCGATACTCATCGCGCTCGTCGGCCTGCTCGGCGTGGACTCCCTCTGGGCCGCCTTCCTCGTCTCCATGGCCTGCTTCAGCGCGATCCCGTTCCTCATCTATCGGATCTTGAGGACCACCGGTCGGTCTTCGGCCCTGTGCCTGGCGCTCAGCGGGGCCTGGCTCGTCTTTCCCGTCGTCTGGGTCAACGTGTTGGGCTGTCTGAGCGAGATGAGCTACACGCTCTTCACCCTGCTGGGCCTGGCCGCCATCGGGCAGAGCGAACGGGACCCGGCGAACCGAAACTCGTGGCTGTTACTGGCCGGCACCTGCGGCGGACTGGCCTTCACGGTCCGCTACGTCGGCATCATCTATATCGCGAGCCTCGGCGCGCTGTTCCTCCTTCGCGTCGGTCACCGGCGTGACGGGCGCTCGATCCGAGAGCTCGTGCTGGTGGGCGGCCCGCCGACGGCGTTCGTCCTGGTGCTCTTCGCCCGGAACTACTGGCTGACGGGGACATTCGCGGGCGGCGTCCGCGGCGATGAAGGCAACTCGATGGCGGCGGTGCTTCACAGCGTGTACTGGTCCGTGAGTGAGCTGCTCGGATTTTCCAGGTCCGGACTGTTGCGCGGTGACGTGCCGGAGTGGTTGTTGGTCCTCCTGGTGGTGACCGGGCTCGGGTGTCTCGCCGGCGGCTTGCGCCTGACGATCAACTGGTCTGCCCTCCGGGCGCTGGCAGCCGATGCCTGCGCCTCGCTCTCGCTGATCTACGTGGTCGGCACGGTCGCCTTCATCGTGATGGCGGCGAAAGCCCACGCGTCGGGCGTGTTCATGTCCCGCTACCTGCTGCCGTTGATCCCCTTCGTCCTTATCCTGGTACCGTACGGGCTGGATCTGATCCGGTTCGAGTCCGCGAGGGGAAGGCAGAAGGTCATGGCCAGGGCGCTGCGCGTGGGTGCTCTCGCCGTCGTGCTGGCCGGCCAGGTCAACGTCGCCGCGTATCAGCTCGGTGTCCGGATCGCGAGTCCGTACCGTCAGATCGATCGCGCCATGCAGCAGCCCTTCGGCTCGGGCACGCTGCGCGATTTCTTGAGCCGACGGGTCACGCTGAGCACTCCACTCCTGGGCAATGAGGCGCAGCTGACGGGAGTGGTGCTGGACAGGCCGGTGGTGGGGCTCCCGGGACCAATGTACACGCGCACGACCTGGACGGAGGACGAAGCCCGGCGCGTGGTGGCGAAGTACGGAGTCGCCTACGTCGTCTTCTTCCCCCATCTGTTCAACCCCTCGGCGCCGGAGGTGGTCAACCAGACGTTCTTCAGGGACCTCAAGCAGGGAAGGGTCCCATCGTGGCTGGAACCGACGTTCTCCTCGGCCAGCGTGCACCTGTATCAGGTGCACGCTTCGGGTGCCTGATGCATAATGATTTTCTCCTCGACGCGTTCCGCGCGGACGTGGTCAAAGACGCCGTGGTCTGGCAGGACGAGCCCTTCTCGTACGCATGGCTGTTGGTCGCGGTCGGCCGGTGGACCGATTTCCTTCGAAATCGAGCGTTGGCGCCGGGCACGGTGGTCAGCCTCGAGGCCGATTTTTCTCCCACGTCGATCGCCCTGCTCCTGGCCCTGGTGAAGCACGGCGCCATCATCGTCCCCCTGACCCCGTCGGTGGAGGCGAAGAAACCCGAGTTCCGCGATATCGCCCAGGTCGAGGCCACGATCTCCATCGCCAGCAGCGATCGCGCCTATCTGCGAAAGACCGGCGTCGCGGCGAGCCACGAACTCTTCGAGCGGTTGCGCATCGCGGGCCGGCCCGGGCTCGTGCTGTTCTCATCCGGATCCACCGGGACGAGCAAAGCGGCGGTGCACGACTTCGTTCCGCTCCTGGAGAAGTTCAAGGTACCTCGGCATGCTCTGCGCACGCTCACCTTCCTCCTCTTCGACCACATCGGCGGCGTGAACACCCTGCTGTACGTCCTTTCCAACGCCGGCTGTGTCGTGACGGTCCCGAAGCGTTCGCCCGAGGTGGTCTGCGCAGCCATCGAGAGACACCGGGTGCAGCTTCTGCCCACATCACCCACGTTCATCAACCTGTTACTGATGAGCGAGGCCTACAAGCGGCACGACCTCTCCAGCCTGGAGATGGTGACGTACGGGACCGAGGTCATGCCCGAGACCACCCTGGAACGATTCCACCGCCTGTTTCCCCGCGTGCGGTTGCTACAGACGTACGGGCTTTCGGAAGTCGGCATCCTTCGATCGCAGTCCAGGGCGGCCGACTCGCTCTGGGTCAAGGTGGGCGGGGATGGATTCGAGACGCGGGTCGTCGATGGGATGCTCCAGATCCGAGCCCGGTCGGCCATGCTCGGCTATCTGAATGCCCCGAGCCCGTTCACCTCCGATGGGTGGCTGCCGACGGGAGACGCCGTCGACGTGGACGGGGAGTACCTCCGCATTCGAGGGCGCCACTCCGAGATCATCAATGTGGGAGGGGAGAAGGTCTACCCGGCTGAAGTCGAGAGCGTTCTCCAGTCCATGGAGGGCGTGAAGGACGTCACCGTCGGTTCCGAGCCCAATCCGATCACGGGACAGATCGTGACGGCAAGGGTCAAGCTCGCGACCGGAGAAAGCCTGCCCGAGTTCAGGAAGCGCATGCGGCTCTTCTGCCGGGACAAGCTCCCGTTGTTCAAGATCCCGCAGAAGGTCGTCCTCGTGGATGAAGCGATGCACGGTGAGCGATTCAAGAAGATGCGGAGGGTCTCGTGAGGAGCCGGCTGCGCGAGATCGACTCCGCCACGCAGGACGTGGCCTCGATCACCGGTCTGCACCTCGAGCTACTCGGGCACGGGCCCATGGCGCGTCTCGGCGAGCTCTTCCTCCGACGGTTCTGCTACGGTGTCCTCCTGCGTGACGGCCTCATGCGAGCGGCGCTCTTCGAGGTGGACGGCCGCCCGGCCGGATTCGTCGCCCACACGAGCCGCTCCATCACGTTCCACCGCGAGGCCATCAGACGCCACTGGGCCTACGTGGCGTGGTTGATCGCCCTGTCGGTGGTCCGCGATCCACGACTGGTGGCGCGCCTGCTCAAGGCCGCCCGGCTGATGTTCTCGCGGCGAGCGGAACTCGACCTGGGCCGCGACCCCTTAGGAGAAGTCCTGGCGATCGGTGTGCTCCCCGAATATCGAACCCCGGAATTCGTGCACCGGACCGGGCTCCGGGTCGGGGAAGAGCTCATCGCGCACGTCATGTCCTACTTCCGAAGCGTGGGGGTCGACAGGGCGCGGATGGTCGTCGAGGCTCACAACAAGCCAGCACTCCTCTTTTACCACCGCCTGGGCGGACGAGGCTTCGACCCGTACGAGCACGCCGGAGAGCCGATGGTGCAGGTGTGGTTCGACCTCGCCGGAGGCGCGGCTCCCGAGGTCGAGCAAGGTGCGTACGTCCCGGGTCACCCCGGAGAATGAGGAGTCACGATGGAAAGAGCGGCTCGAATCGAGCACGGCCGATACACGGATGTCGACTACTTGCAGTGGCGATCCCCTCGGTGGATCACCATCGCCCGTGAGGTCGCGGGGGCCTTGACCTGGCCCCTAGTCTGGCCGCTCGCCCAGCTCTGCCGGGCCGCTGACCTGGTCTTCCCGCCGGACATGGTCTTCCGCACCGTTTCCGAGCTTCTCAGCCTGATCCCTTACGTGTTCGGTGTCATTGTCCGCGCCGAGTTCTATCGCTTCGCCCTCACGCACTGTGGCCGGAACGTCGTCATCGAGTTCGGCGCCGTTTTCATCTACCGCGACATCTCGATCGGGGATAACTCGAATATCAGCCGGTACTGCATCATCCATCACTGCGACATCGGCAGCTACGTGGGCGTAAGCGAGCATTCGGTGGTGGTGAGCGGGTCCCGGCAACACAACATTGACCGGACCGACATCCCGATATGGTTGCAGCGCGGCCGCAAGAAGCGCATCGCGCTCGGCGATGACTGCTGGATCGGCACCCATTCCGTGGTGATGGAGGATGTGGGTCGTGGCGCCGTCGTCGGCGCCGGCGCCGTCGTCACCAAGCCAGTGCCGGAGTTCACGATCGTGGCCGGCAACCCCGCGCGACCGTTGCGCCGACGCGGCGAGCCGGCGCGGGTGGGGGAGCCGGCGCGGGTCGTCGAGCCGCGCTGAGGACAAAGTCGTGAGTCGAAATACATATGGGACCGCGTCCGCGACTTCGGCGGCCCAAGTCAACCCCTCATGGAAAATCACTGGAACGCGTACTGGGATCGACTGGAACAGCATGTCATCTTCCGGGTGGAGGCGGCCGACTACCTCCGCCGCCTGAAGGCCGCGCTGGGGCACCAGCGGGGAGCACGGGTACTCGACTTCGGATGCGGGTTCGGGTTCCTGGCTGAGCTGCTGGCGCCCGAGGTCACAGCACTATTCGTCTTCGACGCGTCGGATCACATGCGGCGGCAGGCGCAGCGCCGGCTGGTTGGCCATGCCAACGTGCGATTCCTCGGGCCGCCTGGAGTTGCGCCGTGGCCGGCGGGGATCCGATTCGACCTCATCCTGGTCAACAGTGTCGTCCAGTACATGACGCCCGATGAGTTCCACGGATGGCTGAGACGGTGGCGGGCGATGCTCGCTCCCGGGGGCCGCCTCGTCCTGTCGGACCTCCTCACCCGCGACGTCAATCCTGTCCGCGAAATGGTCGACCTGCTGGTCTTGGGCGCACGCGGCCGGTGTCTGGTCGGCGTCGTGCGGAAGGCGCTGGGCGAGATCCGTCACTACACGAGGACGCGGCACGTCCAGCCGCTGTGCCGAATCGTGCTCGGGGACCTGCGGGAGCAAGCCGGCCGTCTGGGTCTGGCCGTGGACGTCCTGGCTTCGAACCTGACGTACCGGGGCACCCGGGCGACCGCGGTCCTCTCGACACCGGCAGCTGACCCATGATGCGGGCATTCCCTTCCTGGTTACTGCCAGCGATGTCGTTACTCGTGGGGCTTGCGTGGGGATCGGCGGCCAGCTCGGAACCGCCCGACTACGCCCGGACGCCTGTCTTGTTCGTCCACGGCCACGGCCTGTCCTCCGCGGACTGGCGACCCCTGATCGAGCACCTGACGCGGATCGGGTACCCGCGCGAATACATGTACGGCGTCGACATCGTCCCGAACACGATGGCCAACGTGCCAGCGGCCACGGCGGTGATCGCACCGGCGGCGGATTCGCTACTCGCCCGGGCGAAGACCGCTGCCCAGCGAGCCGGGTACCGCGGCGAGGTGCCTCTCCGACTTGACATCGTCTCTCACAGCATGGGCGCGGTGAGCAGCCGATGGTACGCGGCCAAGCTCCGTCCCGACCTCGTCCGCACCTGGATCGGCCTGGCCGGAGCAAATCACGGTAGCCAGGTGGCCTGCCCGTTCCGCGACGAGGCGTCCCGAGAAATGTGCCCCGCCTTCGCGACCAATGCGCGGACGCACCCGCTGCAGGTGGCCCTCAACGGTACCGAGGGGGCGCGAGTCGACGAAACGCCCTATGGTCTCGGGCGCGACCGACCCGAAGTCGCGCGCATCCCTTCCGACGGCCGGCACAGCATCCTCTATCTGACGGTCCGCGTCGAGCCCGACAGCTGGATCCAACCCGAGTCCAGCGCTGTCCTCGACGGTGCGGGGGGAGTTCCCCTCACGGTACCGGCAGGAGTGCCCGCGGAAGAAACCAGCCCGGGGAACTTCCTCTTTCGAGCACGGGTCGGGCACGATCCGCTCCTGAATCATCCCGATCTCATGCGTCTCGTGGCGGCCATGCTGGCTGTGCGCGACAGGGAGTGATTTTGTCGCGCGGGGGTGACCCTCGCGGGGCGGTACGCCTGCTGTGTGGCCTGGCCCTGACCCTTGCTCTGCTGGCGTGGGCGCTGCGCGGGGTGTCGCCCGCTCTCGTGTGGAGCGCAGTGCAATCGTCCCATGCCGCATGGTTGAGCCTTGCCCTCATCAGCTTCCTGGCATCGCTGTCGCTACGAGCCAGACGGTGGGGTACGTTGCTCGGAGTCCATCGCGATCCCGGACCTTTCCGGATACGTCACTCCGCCGTGTTCATCGGCTTCGCGGGGAATTGCGTGCTGCCCGCTCACGCGGGAGAGATTGCACGAGCGGTGGTACTCCATCGGTTCGCGCGGATACCATTGGGAGCAGCACTCGGAAGTATCGTTGCCGAACGATTCCTCGATGTCATCGTCGTGCTTCTTTTCTTACTAACGCCGCTTCTCACCGTGGAGCAATTGGGCAGGGTGGACCTTGGTGCGCTACGGCTCGGCTGGATCGCGGCGGGGGCGCTTGTCCTGGTGTGCGGTGCCTTGCTCGTGGCGATCCGCTCGCCCGCATCGGTCGCTCAATTCGTAGGGGGGCTGGCGAGAGCTCTCCGCCTCGGACGGTTCGCCCCGCGAATTGTAATCAGCACGCGCGCCCTGCTCAGCGGGCTCGATGCCCTGCGGAATCCGTCGCGCAGCTTCACGGCGATGGCGGAAAGCGTGTGTATGTGGGGTCTTGTCATCTCCACATACTGGGCCGCCATGCTCGCCTTCGACATCACATCCCCGGGCGTGACGGGGGCGCTGTTCGTGGGGGCTGTCGCCACGCTGGGTATCGCCATTCCGTCGTCCCCGGGGTACTTCGGGCCGTTTGAGGCCGGGCTCCGATTCGCCTTGGGAGTGTACGACGTCCCGCCTGACATCATCGTCGCGTACGCCCTCGCGCTTCGTCTCCTCATATTCGTCGGCCTGACGACGATCGGCCTGGTGATGGCAGTTCGCTTGGGCCTCTCCTGGACCGATTTGGCCGCACGGGCAGCAGGGTCTTCAAGATAAGGGATCTCGCCCTGTGTGATTGAGGGTTCCGCCTGATGGTCCTCGCCCGCTCGAGACTCCAACATCATAGAGGTCGCCGTAACGGGGAGAAGGCTCAGCGATGAACAGAAAAGCGAACGTCCTCGTTGTCTTAGCCGTTTTTACTCTCGTCTGCGTTCTAGCAAACGATGAAGCGGCGGCGCAGGCCATCACCGTCACTCCGGCCAATCCAACGATCTCGGTCGGCCAGACCCAGCGGTTCACTGCGACGGGAGTCGGGGCGGCCACTGCGGTCGACCTCGGCGCCTTTTACAGCTGCGCCCTGCTTCAAGACGGCACCGTGCGCTGCTGGGGACAGAACGACCTCGGCCAACTCGGCGACGGAACCACGACCAACGCCTCTACGCCGGTGGCGGTCGCCGGAATCGGCGGTGCCGCTGCTCTCACCGCCGGGGGCTTCCACACCTGCGTGCGCTTTCCCGACGGCACCATACAATGCTGGGGCCGGAACAACGCCGGCCAGCTCGGCGATCCTGGCACCACCGCGTTCCAGTCTCCCACCCCGGTGAGGGTCGCCGGGCTCACCGCCACCGCCGTCACCGCGGGGGGCTTCCACACCTGTGCGCTTCCAGGCGACGGCACCGTGCGCTGCTGGGGACAGAACGACCTCGGCCAACTCGGCAACGGCACAAGCGACCCCGTCCCCAACAACCCATCGACCTTTAACCCTACCCCCGTCACGGTGAGCGGCATCACCACCGCCGTCGCTATCTCGGCAGGGGGCTGGTACACCTGTGCCCTCTTGCAAGACGGCACCGTCCGCTGCTGGGGGGACAACACTTACGGCGAGCTCGGCAACGGGGCGGCCGTCCTCTCGCCCTCTCCCTCTAACCCCGTCACGCCTACACCCACGCCGGTGACGGTGAGCGGCATCACGACCGCCGTCGCCATCGAAGCCGGCGTCTTCCACATGTGTGCGATCCTCCGGGACGGCACGCTGCAATGCTGGGGACGGGGCGAGGAAGGTCGGCTGGGGAACGGGAGCACCGCCAATTCCTCGACCCCGGTGACGGTCAGCGGCATCGCCCCCGCGGCGATCGCACCCGGCGCCGAGCACAGCTGCGCGGTCCTTCGCGACGGCACGATGCGCTGCTGGGGGGACAACAACTTTGGCCAGCTCGGCAACGGGTCTCCGCAAGGCTCTTTTTCCACCACCCCGTCCGGGCCGGTCACCGGAATCACCACCGCCATCGGCGCCTCATCGGGCGCCGAGCACACCTGCGCACTCCTTCAGGACGGCTCCCTGCGCTGCTGGGGGCGGAATGTCGACGGCCGGATCGGCAACGGGACGACCACGGATGCATTCACTCCAGTGGCGGTCACCGGGTTCGGCGGCGTGACGTGGACGAGCAGTGACCCGACTGTGGCCACAATCGACGCTAATGGCTTGGCTACGGGCCGTGCTGCCGGAACCACCACGATCACCGCCGCCTCTGGCAGCCGTAGCGGCAGCACCACGCTCACCGTGGCGAGCGGCACCCCCGTGACCCGCTCCACCCTCTCAGTGGTCCGTGAGGGAACCGGCAGCGGCGCCGTCGCCTCTAGTCCCGCCGGGATCAGCTGCGGGGCGACGTGCTCGGCCGCCTACGACAACGGCACCGTCGTCACCCTCACCGCCACCCCGGCTAACGGCTCCACGTTTGAGGGGTGGACGGGTGGTGGCTGTACGGGCACCGGCACGTGTACCCTCACGCTCACCGCCAACACCACCGTGTTCGCTCGCTTCGGCGTCTCATCGAGCGTTACCCGGTTCACTCTCTCGGTAACTCGTGAGGGCTCGAGCAGCGGTACCGTGACCTCCAGCCCGGCCGGCATCGATTGCGGCACCGCGTGTGCGGCCACCTACGATAGCGGCACCGTGGTCACCCTGACAGCGACGCCCGCCGCGAACGCTACTTTTGACGGCTGGACTGGTGGCGGCTGCTCCGGCACCGGTCCCTGCACCCTCACGCTCACCGCCGACACCACCGTCACCGCCCGCTTCAACGTCCGCCGCGTCACGCTCTCGGTCAGCCGTCAGGGCACCGGCGGGGGCACCGTGACGTCCAGCCCCGCCGGCATCGATTGCGGCACCGCGTGTGCGGCCACCTACGATAGCGGCAGCGTGGTCACGCTGACAGCGACGCCCGCCGCGAACGCTACGTTTGACGGCTGGACTGGTGGCGGCTGTGCCGGCACCGGTCCCTGCACCCTCACGCTCACCGCCAACACCACAGTCACCGCCCGCTTCAGCGTCCGTCGCTTCACCCTCTCGGTCACCCTTGAGGGCTTGGGCGGCGGCACAGTCACCTCCAGCCCCGCCGGCATCAACTGCGGCACAGCGTGTGCGACCACCTACGATAGCGGCACCGTTGTGACCCTCACCGCGAGGCCGGACTCGTTGTCTACGTTCGGCGGCTGGCGCGGCGGCGGCTGCTCCGGCACCGGCCCCTGCACGGTCACCCTGACGGGGAATACCACTGTCAGCGCCGATTTCAGGCTCTTGGGGCTGTTCTAGGGGAGTGAGGCAGAGGTGGGAGATGACGAGAAAGACGAAGCTCCTCGTGAGGGCTGGACGGGCGGCGGCTGTGTCGGCACAGGACCCTGCATGACCACTCTCACCGCCAACACCAGCGTCGCCGCCCGCTTCGGGGTAGCCGTCTTGGGGCTGAGGGGACGGGTCTAGGGCGTGCCGGGGAGATCTGGACGAAGCCCGCGTCTGATGTCGCCCTTCCGGATCTTCTGGCTTATTGCGGCGGACATCGCGCTGCAGTTGTCAGGTTGGTCGGCCGCGAACGCCGACGACAAGATGGAGCGCCTCCCTTCTTTGGCGACGTCCGCGTCGGGGACTCAGGTACAGGTGACCGAAACCTACGGCAGGCTACCGTTGTACTTCGAGGCCAATCGCGGGCAGACGGATCCACAGGTCAAGTTCATCTCCCGCGGAGACCGCTACGTCCTCTTTCTCACATCTCCTGAGGCAGTCCTTGCTTTCAACACGCCCACGGGCCGGCCAGCAGAGGGTAACCAGATCGTGCTGCGCATGAGATTCGTGGGGGCCAACTCCGAGCCGCGCGTGAGCGGACTGGAGGAGTTGCCCGGGAAGGCGAACTACTTCATCGGCAATGATCCCGCAAAGTGGCGACCGAACGTGCCGACGTATGCCAAGGTGCGATACGAAGGCATCTACCCTGGCATCGACCTCATCTATCACAGCAACCGCCGCCAACTCGAGTACGACTTCGTGTTGCGCTCGGGTGTCAACCCCAACACGATCGTCCTCGGCTTCGAGGGGGCAGACCGACTTGAAGTGAACGCCCAGGGCGACCTCGTGCTGCACACCGCTGCCGGCGCGGTCAGCCAGCGAAAGCCGGTCATCTATCAGGAGCACGATGGTATCAGGAAGGAGATCCCGGGCGGCTACGTGCTCACCGACAAGCAGCAGGTTGGCGTTCGGGTCGCGGCCTATAACACCAGCCAGCCGCTGGTCATCGACCCGATACTCTTCTACTCCACCTTCCTCGGCGGCCGTGGCGATGACACAGGCCTGCGCGTCGCCGTCGATGTCGCGGGCAACGCCTACGTGACGGGCTTCACCACTTCCATCGATTTCCCGGCGCCTCCGGGGACCTTGCAAACCACTTTCGGAGGAGCTGGGGACGCCTTCGTCACGAAATTGAATCCCACCGGTTCAGGTATCGTCTACTCCGCCTACCTCGGCGGCAGTGCCGAAGAAAATGGCCGCGGCATCGCGGTCGATGCCGCGGGCAACGCCTACGTGACGGGCTTCACCACTTCCATCGATTTCCCGACGACCCGGGGGGCCTTCCAAACCACTTTCGCGGGTGTCGAGGACGCCTTCGTCACAAAATTGGATCCCACCGGCTCGGCTCTCGTCTATTCCACCTCCCTGGGCGGCGGCGCCTTTGACGAAGGAACGGCTATCGTGGTGGACGCCGCGGGCAACGCCTACGTGACGGGGCTTACCGGTTCCACCAACTTCCCGACAACCCCCGGAGCCTTCCAAACCACTTTCGCGGGTGGTTCATTCGACGCCTTCGTCACGAAATTGAATCCCACCGGCTCGGCTCTCGTCTACTCCACCTTCTTCGGCGGCGGCGGCTTTGACCGAGGCTTTGGCATTGCAGTGGACGCCGCAGGCAACGCCTACGTGACGGGGCTTACCGACTCCAGCAACCTCCCGACGACAGCGGAGGCCTTCCAGACGACCATTGGCGGCTCGAGTGACGCCTTCATCACGAAATTGGATCCCACCGGCTCTCGTGTCGTCTACTCCACCTACCTGGGTGGCAGTGGCCAGGAAGAGGGTCTAGGCATCGCCGTCAACACGGCGGGGAATGCCTACGTGACCGGCCGGACCGGTTCGACGAACTTCCCGACGACGTCGCGGGCCTTTCAGACGACCATCAGCGGCTCCGATGACGCCTTCGTGACGAAGATCGCTCCCACCGGCTCGGCTCTCGTCTACTCCACCTACCTTGGCGGCAGCGCCTTTGACCGAGGCTTTGGCATCGCAGTGGACGCCGCGGGGAACGCCTACGTGACGGGCGAGACCTTGTCCAGCGACTTCCCGACAACCCCGGAGGCCTTGCAAACCACTTTCGCGGGTGTCGAGGACGCCTTCGTCACGAAATTGGATCGCACCGGCTCTCGTGTCGTCTACTCCACCTACCTCGGTGGCAGTGGCTATGACCTGGGCGCTGCTGTCACGGTGGACGCCTTGCCCAACCCGAATGCCTACGTGACCGGCCTCACCGGTTCCGCCGACTTCCCGACGACCCAGGGGGCTTTTCAGATCACCTTCGGCGGCGGTGTCGACGCCTTCGTGGCAAAGATCACCGACATCGTGCCGCCGCCGCCCCCGACCGTCGGCAAGGTGACCGGCGGCGGTGCCATCCACGTCACCGGCGGCATCGGGACCTTTCACTTCGTCGTTCAGCGCCAGACGGCTGATGGCTCGATCCACGGCGCCCTGCATTACGTCAACCACGCCAGCGGCACGAAAGTCCATAGCGTGACGTTCGACTCGTTGGTCATCACCGGCGACATGGCCACATTCCGTGGCACGTGCACCAACAACGGTGTGCCGTGCATCTTCACTGCTAACGTGACGGATGGCGGTGGGCCTGGCACCAACGACTCGTTCACCATTTCAGTCGACGCAGACCCGCCAGAAGGCGGCACGCTCCGAAGCGGCAGCATTCAAATTCACCGGCACATGCAAGGTCAGCGTGACGATTCCGACGTTCGGCGGTGACCGCGATGCCCTTGTCACCACGATCGCCGACGCGGGATCGCGTAATGCCTCGCGAGCAGGGTCACCCGATGCAGCTCGTTAGGACGCGCGAGAAAAAGGTTCTGACCGTCTTCGGCACCCGCCCCGAGGTCATCAAGCTCGCCCCGGTCATTAAAGAGCTCGAGGCCCAGCGGGATGCGTTTCTGACCGTCAATGTCACCTCGGCCCAGCACACCGATCTGCTCTATCCGTTCGTCCGCATGTTCGGCATCCGGGTCGATCACGATCTGCACGTCATGGAGCCCAACCAGACCCCGAACCAGGTGTGTGCGCGAGTGCTGGCCCGGCTGGACCTCCTGCTCGCCGAAGAACGACCGGATTTGATCCTCGTCCAGGGCGACACGACCACGGCCATGGCAGGAGCGCTGGCCGGATTTCATCGCCGCATTCCGATCGGCCACGTCGAGGCCGGGTTGAGGTCGGGGAACACCTACAGTCCCTATCCCGAAGAGATGAACCGGAGACTCATCACCCGTCTGGCCACCTACCATTTCGCGGCGACGCGTCGCAATCGCGCCACGCTTCTCTCCGAGGGCGTGCCTGAGAACACCGTGTTCGTCACGGGCAACCCCGTCGTTGACTCCCTGCACGCGATGCTCGAGCGCGCAGGGGACTCGCCCGTCGTGGCGAGACTGCTCGAGGCGACGAGCGGTCTGAAGCGGATTGTCCTGACCACGCACCGCCGTGAGAGCTTTGGCGACGTGATGGCTGGAAACCTCGGCGCCCTCCGCAGCTTTGTCGCGAGCCACCCCGATGTCGCCCTCCTCTTTCCCGTCCATCCCAACCCGGACGTGGTCGGTCCGGCCACGACCATTCTTTCCGGGCACCCTCGCATCCATCTCATCCCTCCACTCGGATACGAGGACTTCATCGTCCTCCTCTCTCGCGCCTGGCTGCTCGTCTCCGACTCGGGAGGCGTGCAGGAAGAGGCGCCGACGCTGGGCAAGCCGGTGCTCATTCTCCGCGAGAACACAGAGCGGCCAGAAGCGATCGAGGCTGGCGTGGCGCGCCTCGTCGGGGGCGAGCCGCTGCGTCTGGCTCTCATGCTCGAGGAGGCGTACCGGGACGGAAGCTGGATTCGCAACGTCGGCCAGGGCGCGAATCCGTTCGGCCAGGGAGACAGCGGGAAGCGGATCGCGCAAATCATCGCGCGCCTCCTGGACGAATCGCCAGTCGTCCCGAGAGCGCTCGTCGCGGTTCCGGGATGAGGGCAACGCGGTGAGGACGCTTCGGCCGCTTGCGAAAGTGCTACTCTGCGGGTGCCTCTACTACAGCGGTGTGACGGCGCTGATCGCGCGATGGTTTCCCAGGCGCCGTCCCGTGATCCTCTGCGCCCATCGCGTCGTCTCCGAGGAAGATCCGTTCTTTCCGGGCATCCGTCACGAACGGTTCGCGGCCGAGGTCGCCTACCTGGCCCGCCACCACGTGGTGCTCCCGCTGGACGAGATCATCGAGGCGACTCTGAACGGGCGCCCGCTGCCGCGCGGCGCGGTGGCCATCACGTTCGACGATGGCTTTGCCGACAACTTCCACCTCGCCTATCCGATCCTCCAGCGCTATGGAGCACCGGCAACGATCTTCCTCGTCTGCGAGAGCGTCGAGACGGGACGCGTTCCGTGGCCCGAGCGAGTCGCATACCTGCTTCAGCGCGCTCAACGAACGAGGCTCAAGATCGGTCTGCCGGAGCCGAGGGTGCTTTCCCTGTGCGGCCAGGCGGAGAAGCTCGAGGCGCTCGCGACCCTCCTCACGCTGCTCAAAGCATGCGAAACCGAGATCCGGCGTCGGGCCGTCGAGGAGCTCGAGGCGGACCTGTCGGTAGGACCGGATCAGGGAATGATGCTCACCTGGGAGCAATGCCGGCGCATGGCCGAACTCGGCATCAGCTTTGGCGCCCATACGCTCACCCATCCGATCCTCCCGCGAACCGAGGCCGTGGAGATGAAGCAGGAGATCGCAGATTCGAAAGCGTCGATCGAGGCGCAGGTGGGTTGTCGAGTGCGCTATTTTGCGTATCCGAACGACGACTTCTGCCGCTCGGCCGTCGAAGCGGTGGAGGCTGCGGGCCTCGAGGCCGCATTCGCCGGGGCCAGCCAGGTCGGTCAGGCTCGCGTGGAACGCTTCGCGATTGGTCGGAGCCCCTGGGAACTCGGTCCGGTCAGCGTCTTCGCTGCCGAGGTGAGCGGACTTCTCGGCGGACTTCGCTGGCTTGGATCACGCTTTCGCAAATCCCTCCGTTGATGTGGCAGACACGGGCTTACCACCCTGAGGATCTCGGGCCTTTGGCGGAGTTCCTCGTCCCGCTAGGAGACGAGGGCTTCAGTTCCCGCACTCGCGGGAAGGTAGACGCCTACTATCGC
>Ga0209157_1001305_pt1 | contig 20868 bp, 17 predicted proteins | sample GraSoiAngelo_135_FD_185892 | JGI IMG/M metagenome (GOLD analysis project Ga0209157, IMG submission 185892) | Grasslands soil microbial communities from the Angelo Coastal Reserve, California, USA - 14_0929_05_40cm (SPAdes) (version 2) | ecosystem: Environmental > Terrestrial > Soil > Grasslands ...
GGATGAGGCGGTCGCCGGGACCGACGTGGTACGTCGGTCGAAAGAAAATGTTCCAGAAGACCCTGATCTCCTCGGTGCTCTCGAAGCGGAAGCGAACGCCGTCGCGCAGCCTGACGTCGTACGGAAACGACGGCGAGGCCATTCCGAGATAGCGTAGCGACAGATCGAGCCAGTCGCCCGCGTGACGGTACGCGCCGACGATCTCAGGAAGACGGTGGAGATTTTTCAGCAGCCGAGTGGTCTGGCAACCGTCCATGCGCACCCCGCCGAAAGACCTGGTCCCTGCCCTGCCCAGCGCGTGGCGAAACCGCCGGAACGGGTCCACCAGGAAGGCTCGAGACCTCGGGAAGCGTGGCGTCCCGCGCCGGGCGGACGCCCCGCACGCGGATCGGGTCGTCGAACACGGTGATGTCCGTGAAGCCACAGGCTCGAAACCAGCGAACCACTTCCGGATACAGGAATTTCCATTGATGCTTCGGCGTGTACCAGTCGAACGTGTCGAGCCAGCGCCATCTCCAATTGGGATGCTGAGAGATCGAAAGAAAGACCCGAAGCAAATTCCCCACGATCGGCAGCCGATAGACGTAATGCGCAGGGACCGAGAGCGAGCTGAGCCAGAACATCAGCGGGAGGGGGAGCCGAGTCGTCACGCCGCGAACGAGCTCGGAGCAGGCGCGGGGCAGGCGCGGCCCGTATCCCGCATAGAGATAGACCGCCAGGCCTCCTTCCTTCTTGACCACGGCCGCCACCCGGTCGAACGCCGCGCGCGGATCGGGCGTGTGGTGCAGGACGCCGATCGAGTAAGCGAGATCGAACGCCCCTTCGCGAAAGGGCATGTGAAACAGGTCGGCCTGGACCAGATGGACACGGTCCCTGCGGCCGATATTGACGAAGGCCGCGTCGATGGCCCGTGAGAGATCGACCCCCACGACCTCGCCACCTTTGTTCGCGACGATCTCCGCGAACCGCCCGGCGCCGACACCGGCATCGAGCACAAGGCGACCCTGATAATCGGCGTCCTGCCAGCCCGTCGTGGCGCCGAGCGTGTTCTCCGATTCCTTCGTCCCGTTCAGGGAGTCGAGCTGGACCGTCCGAAACCAGTTCCACTGACGGCCGAAGCTCGAGGCATAGGAGTCATCCGCCACGAAGCGCGGGACGCCGTCCCGAATCGGATACGTGGCCGGACAGGCGACGCAGGACAGGCTGCCCTGCATGATTTCGTTCCCCTCCGCACGCTCCACACCGGGCGTGAGGTCGGCCTTGCATTCGGGGCACGCAAGAATCCGGACGACTTCACGTTTCATGGACGGGCCTTCCCGGGGGAGCCCTCGCCCCGCCCGGGGTTCGCGATCGGCCCCGGGTCCCGTCCCTGTGCGGCCTGCAGCGCGGCGGACAGGGCGTCGACGTCCGCGCCGATGTCGCGCCCGTCGGTGCCCGCGCGATGGAACGGGCCCGATGGCGACAGCCGGTAGTGGGAGAGTGAACGGACCGCCCGCGGCCGGACGGGCCGCCAGTCCGGTGTCTCCCGATGGTTGCGGATCATGTCCACAGGCGTCTCCTGTCGTGTCCCACATATAGGCCAGGAACCCCATGAGGGCCATCGGGCGGATCCTTCAAATCGACGGGAGAGAATCCCTGAGAGGCGCATCACGCGGAGGCCGGCACGGATCGGATTCCTGATCGCGAGATCCCGGCGAAGCGGGCGGATGCAGGACGGCGGTGAGGTGCCGAACGCGATGGGATTGCTCAGTGTCCGGGCGAGCGTGGCTCTCTTCTTCCCCGGCGGGATCTCGGGACGCTCCTGGGCGCGACGGCCAGGTAGTCCCGGTAGGCCAGCACGACTAGAGACGGCAGGCGGACATCCAGGGTGCGGACCGGGAGACAGTAATTCGCCCCGCTCCGGCGTGCCGCCCGGACATAGGCCTTGGTGTGGCGCACGGTGAGAACGATGAATTGGGTTCGCGGGCGAATCGTCTTGATGCTCCGGACTGTTTCCAGGCAGCCGGGTCCCCGGAGAGTCGACCCAATCAGCGCCACGGCAGGCCGCCTCTTCCCGGCCAGGCGGATGGCGCCCGTGCCGGTGGACGTCTGGCCGACCACCCGGATGTCCGGTAGGCGCCGGAGGAGATGCCTCAGCCGCTCTCTCGCGCCAGGATCTCTGTAGGCCAGCAGAATGTTCATGCTGACGGATCCACTCTTGCACTCAGGGGAATCTCGCGCTGAGGCTTCCGTCACCGGGCCGTTGCCGGCCGGAGCGAGGACCGCCGGGGACGACGGATCAGCGCTTCAAATCAAGATGCTTCGCGGGGCCCGCAATGGATGGAGGCCTTTCGCGCGGTCCCGGCCCAAAGACTGTATCACGTCTGCCCGCCCCTTTGGGATCCTGCGGTGGGTCGGTGCACAGGCGGGCGGTCGCGTCGGCCGAGAGACGTTTTTCGGTCCCGAGGGCGTGAGTCTCTGATGCGCTCGGGAAAGGATGTCGGTGCTTGCCGCGCCCCTTCAGGAAACCGGCTTCGCCAGCCGGAGGCCGAAACCCTGAGGGCGTGCCTCACACCGCCATTCCGGACCTCTCCCCCATGGCGGTCATCTGCTTCGCGCCCCACTTGCACATGGCGTCGACGACCGGCTTGAGGCTCTGGCCCATCGGCATGAGGGAGTACTCGACGCGCGGCGGGACCTCGGCGTAGACGCGGCGGTTCACGATACCGTCCTTCTCCATCTCGCGCAGCTGCTGGGTGAGCATTTTCTGCGTGATGCCGTCCATGGCGCGGTACAGCTCGGAGAAGCGCCGGGTGCCCTGAAACAGCTGCCACAGGATCAGCGTCTTCCACCGGCCGCCGACAACACTCAGGGTGATCTCGGCCGGGCATTTCGTCGGGCGCGTCTTCATCCGTCCCCCCTTTGGTTACCATTTGGTGAGTAGAGCACTCCGGCGTGCGTACTTCCCGCCGGCCTCTTTACGTGCTATATCGTAACCTGTCACGACATTCTGCGGAAGGGCGAAGGAGACCGGAAGGAATGCGTCGCAAGATTTCGATGGTATCGGACGAATCGGCCGCGACGGCCCCCTCCGGCGGCACGAAGGACGCCGCCACCCGGCCGGTGGACGATCTGGCTGCAGAGGCGGCCGACGGCACGTCCTCTCGGCCTTCTCCGCCGTCGTCCCGCCCGGACGACGACGCTCTGCTCGACGATTACTCGCGGACGGTCGTCCGGGCGGTCGAGATGGTCAGCCCTTCGGTCGTGAACATCGACGTCTACAAGAGGGTGCGGCCCCGTCGCGCGGCGGCCGAAGGGACGCCGGCGCGCGGTGCTACCGGGGACGAGCGGGAGGTGCGGGCCGGCACCGGGTCGGGGTTCATCTTCACGCCCGACGGGTTCATCCTGACGAACAGCCACGTGGTGAGCGGCGCCGCCCGCGCGGACGTCACGCTCAACGACGGGCGGCGTCTGGCCGCCCAGGTCGTGGGGCTCGACCCGAACACCGACCTGGCGGTCGTCCGCATTATTGGTGCGGGATTTCAGGCGGCCCGGCTCGGCGAGTCGCGCTCCGTCCGTCCGGGGCAGGTGGTGATCGCCATCGGCAACCCGTACGGCTTCCAGTGCACCGTGACCACGGGTGTCGTGAGCGCCCTCGGGCGGTCGCTGCGCGCCGGCTCCGGCCGGCTCATCGACAACGTCATCCAGACCGACGCGGCGCTGAACCCGGGCAGCTCCGGCGGGCCGCTCGTCAACTCGGCGGGGGAAGTCATCGGCGTCAACACCGCGGTCATCCTGCCGGCCCAGGGGATCTGCTTCGCCATCGCCATCGACACGGTGAAGTTCGTCGCCGGCCGGCTGATCAAGGACGGAACGATCAAGAGCGCCTTCATCGGCGTGGCTGGGCAGAACGTGCCGCTGCACCGGCGCCTGGTGCGCTACCACGGCCTGCCGAACGACAGCGCCATCCTGGTCGCCGCAGTGGAGGACAAGGGTCCCGCGCAGCGCGCCGGTCTCCTTGAAGGGGACCTGATTGTCGCCTACGACGGGCAGCCGGTCGGAGGCATCGACGATCTGCACCGGATCCTGACCGACGCGCGCGTCGGCGCGCGGTCCACGCTCACCGTCCTGCGGGGCGCCGCGAAGCTCGATCTTGCGATCATTCCAGGGGAGGCGCCGCGGCCTTAGAGACGTCGGCGGCGCGCCTCGCGCCTTACGGATGGCGAGGTCCCAGGATGGCGAGACTCTCGGAGAGACTGCCGGACAACGCGGAGGGCGACTTCTACGTCGATCGTTCCTGCATCGACTGCGACACCTGCACGCGCATCGCCCCCGGCGTCTTCGCCACCGCGGACGATCACTCCTTCGTCGCCCGCCAGCCCGCGGGCGGGCCCGAGCGGCTGCGCGCCATGATGGCGCTGGTCTCCTGCCCGACCGCTTCGATCGGCACCGTGTCGCGGGTCGACGCGGGACCGGCCGTCGCCGCGTTTCCCGAGCCGATCGCCGACGAGGTCTTCTTCCTGGGCTTCACCTCGGAGGACTCGTTCGGTGCCTGGAGCTACTTCGTCCGCCGGCCCGGAGGGAACGTGATCATCGATTCCCCGCGCGCCATAGCGCCGCTCATGAAGCGCATCGAGGCGATGGGCGGCGCGCGTTTCATGTTCCTGACGCACCGCGACGATGTCGCGGACCACGAGATCTTCCACCGCCGCCTCGGCTGCGAGCGGATCCTGCACGCCGACGACGTCGTGGCCGGAACGCGCGGCGTCGAGCGCCGCCTGGAGGGAGGCGACCCGGTGCGGCTGGCCGACGACCTGCTGGCGATCCCGGCTCCCGGCCACACACGCGGTCACAGCGTCCTCCTCTTTCGCGACCGGTTCCTGTTCACCGGCGACCACCTGGCCTGGTCGCCGGAGCGCCGGCGCCTCTACGCCTTCCGCGATGCATGTTGGTACTCCTGGACCGAGCAGACGCGTTCGATGGCGCGTCTCCTCGACTACTCCTTCGAGTGGATCCTCCCGGGCCACGGCTGGCGCTGGCACGCCCCGTCGGCCGCGGTGATGCGCAAGGAGCTCGAGCGCTGCATCGACCGGATGCGCGCCTAGATTCTTGGCAAAGCTGGATCCTGTATCCTGTCCGCATGAGCGGACCCAAGGCGGGCCTGAGCGCTGTGGGAGCGGTGGTCGCGGCCCTCCTTGCTTCGGCCTGCTGCATCGGCCCGGCCCTCCTGGCGATCGCCGGTCTCGGGGGCGCGGCGTACGCCTTCATCCTGGCCCCTTACCGGTCGTACCTCCTGGGGTTCTCCTTCGTCCTCCTGGGGCTCGGGTTCTACTTCGCGTATCGCAGGAAAAGCACCGCCTGCCGCGCGGACGGGCAGCGCCTGACCGCTTCGTCCGGGCGAGCAGGGAAGCTGCTCCTCTGGATCGCGACCCCGGTCGTCGTCCTCGTGTCCCTATCGTCCCCCATTTCCGGATTGCGCACCCTGCCGCTCGGGGCCCGGCGTGCCGGGGCGACCGCCGACGGGGCGTCCCGGCGTGCGAGCGCCGCGCTGACCACGACCGTGACGATCAAGGGAATGACCTGCGGCGGCTGCGTGGCGAAAGTCCAGGAGCGGCTCGACCGGGTCCCGGGTGTCGTGGGGTTCACGGTAAGTCTTTCGAGCGGAGAGGCGCGTGTTTTGTACGCCCCCGCCGCCACCACGCCCGAAGCGATCGCGGTGGCGGTCTCCGAGACCGGGTTCGCCGCGACCGTCAGGGACCCACCCGCGCCGTAGCCGTCCCCGGCCCATCCATTCCCGGCGCTACTAGACCGCGGCCGCCTCGAGCTGCTCGGCGGATTCCGCCTCTCCCGATCGCAGCGAGGGTGCGAGCGCGTGTCGGCGCGCCACGAGCATGTAGATCGACGGGACGACGAACAGGGTAAAGCCTGTGCCGATGATCATGCCGGTGACGAGCATGATGCCGATGCTGTTGCGCGCCCCGGCGCCGGGACCTGTGGCGAACACCAGGGTCAGGTGGCCGACGACGGTGGCCGCGGTCGTCATCAGGACCGGGCGCAGGCGCGTGCCGGCCGCCTCGGTGATGGCGTTCAGGGGGAGCTTCCCCTGCTCCTGCAGCTTGTTGGCGAACTCGACGATCAGGATGCCGTTCTTCGAGACGAGTCCGACCAGGGTGATGAGGCCGACCTGGCTGTAGATGTTCAGCGTCGTCAGGCCGAGGAACGAGAAGAGCAGGGCCCCGGACAGGGCGAGCGGCACCGAGCCGGCCAGGATGATGAACGGATCCCGGAAGCTCTCGAACTGGGCCGCGAGGACCAGGTAGATCAGGATGGCCGAGAGGACGAAGACGCCGAGAAACTTGCGGCCCTCCGTGCGGAGCTGCCTCGACTCCCCCGCGTAATCGATGCTGTATCCAGCAGGAAGGAGGCTCTTGGACTCCTTCTCGAGGAAACGGAGCGCCTGATCGAGCGACACGTTAGGCGGTATGGCGCCCTGGATGCGCACAGCATTGAGCTGCTGGAACCGCTTGAGCTCACGGGGCTCGGTGCTCGTCCGGAGCGTCGCGAAGGTCGACAGCGGGACCGGCCGGCCCTCGGGACCCGTGACGTAGATGTCCTTGAGCTGATCGGCCGTGAGCCGTTCCGAGCGCTTCACCTGAGGGATGACCTTGTAGCTGCGCCCCTGGATGCTGAAGCGATTGACGTAGTTGCCGCCGAGGAGCGTGGACAGATCCGCCCCGGCCTGGCTCATGTCGACACCCAGCGAACGCACCTTGTCGCGATCGAAGACGACCTCCGTCTGCGGCTGGTCGAACTTGACGTCGGTGTCCGCGTACATGAAGAGGCCGCTCGCGTACGCCTTCCCGACCAGCTGGCCGGCCAGCTCGGCGATCTGCGCCGGCTCGCCCGTGGAGCCGATGACGAACTCGACCGGAAAGCCCTCGCTGCCCGGCAGCGGCGGAGGCGACAGGGGAATCATGCGCACTCCCGGAAGCTTCGAGAGCGCCGCGGCGGCCTCCATCTTAAGCTGCTCGGCGGTCTTTTTCCTCTGGCTCCAGGGCTTGAGAACCATGCCGCCGAATCCACCGCCGGGCGATGTGATCTGAAACGTGATGTCGCTCTCCGGGAACGACCCGAACACTTCGCTCACCTTGGTCGCGAAAAGCATCGTCTGTTCGAGCGTGGCGTTGGGGGCGGACTGGATGATGGCGAACACGAATCCCTGGTCCTCGGTGGGCGCCAGCTCATGATTGGAGAAGATATAGAATGGGGCCATCAGCGCCACGACGATCACCCACAGGACCAGGACCACCGAGCGGAATGCCAGGGTCCGCGACAAGGCCCGCGTGTAGAGGCTGCGTAAGGATTCGAAGCGCCGGTTGATCACGCCGGCGAAGCCGCGCTCCGTGTCTCCCGCGTGCAGGAGCTTCGAGCCCATCATCGGCGAGAGCGGCCCCGGCCAGCGTGAACGCGAACTCGCGGAACAGGGTTCCGGTCAGCCCTCCCTGGATGGCCACCGGCGTGTAGACCGTCGCGAGCGTGATGGTCATGGCGATGATCGGACCGACGAGCTCGCGGGCGGCGGCCAGAGCGGCCTCGATCGGCCGCTGGCCCAGGCTCAGGTGCCGTTCGACGTTCTCGACCATGACGATCGCGTCGTCGACCACCAGGCCGACCGACAGCACGATAGCGAGAAGCGTGAGCAGGTTGAGGGAGAAGCCGGCCACGAGCATGAGGAAGACGGCGCCGACGAGGGAGATTGGGATGGCGACCACCGGAATCATCACGGCGCGCACCGATCCGAGGAAGAGATAGATGACTACGATGACGATGAGCAGGGTCTCGCCCAGGGTCTTGAGCACCTCCTCGATGGCGTTCTCGATGTAGACCGTGGAATCGTAGGCGACCGCGGCCCTGATCCCCGCGGGCATCTGCGCCTGGATGTCGGGCAGCGCCTCGCGTACACGCCTTACGATCTCGAGTGAATTCGCGGTCGGGAGGACCCAGAGCCCCATGAAGGTGGCCGTCTGGCCGCTGAAGCGCACGTCCGTGTCGTAGTTCTCCGCCCCGAGCACCACGTCGGCGATCTCGCCGAGCCTCACGATGACCCCGTTCTCCTCCTTGACCACGATCTGACGGAACTCCTCGGCGGATTTCAAGTCTGTATTGGCGATCAGGTTGACCGACACCATGGAGCCCTTGGTCCGGCCGAGGGCGGACAGGTAGTTGTTGCGCGCCAGGACGTCGCGGACATCGGAGGCGGAGATCCGGAGCGCGGCCATCTTCTCGGGCTTGAGCCAGACCCGCATGGCGAAGGTGCGGTCGCCGAGGATGTCGGCTCGCTGCACGCCGCTGATGGCGCTGAGCTTCGGCTGCACGACCCGCGTGAGGTAGTCGGTGATCTGGTTCTGATCGAGGACGTCGGACGCGAAGCCGATGTACATGGCGGCGAACTGGGCGTCCGCAGTTTGAAGATCAATGATCGGGGCCTCGGCCTCGGGGGGCAGCGTGTTGCGGACCTGCGCGACCTTGGACTGGATCTGCGTCAGGGCGGCGTTCGTGTCGTAGTTCAACTTCAAATGTACGGTGATTGTGCTGACGCCCTGGGCGCTTGTGGATTCAAGAAAGTCAATGCCGTCGGCGCTCGCGATCACCCGCTCGAGAGGTGTTGTGATGAATCCGCGCACGAGATTGGCGCTGGCGCCCACGTAGGCGGTCGTGACGTTGATCACCGCGATGTCGCTGCGCGGATACTGCCGCACGGCGAGCGTGCGGATCGATTGCAGGCCCGCGATCAGGATGACCAGGTTGATCACGACCGCGAGGACGGGCCGCTTGATGAAGAGATCCGTAAGCTTCATCAGTTGTCCTCGGGCGAGGGATGCGGATTGTTGCCCGGCTGGGTATCGTTGTTCACAGCGACGGCCGCGCCGTTGCGCAGCTTGAAAACACCCGAGGTCACGACCTCGGCGCCGGGTGCTATCCCGGACAGGACCGCGACCTGATCCCCGCGCGCGCCGCCGATCTTGACGAACTGCTGGCGCACGCCGCGGTAACTCCCGCCGTCCGGTCCCTTCACGTCTTCGACGATGAAGACCGAGTCGCCGTACGGCGCGTAGCTGATCGCCGAGGCGGGAAGGGCGACCACGGAGTCCTTGGCCTCGAGCAGGGCGCGCGCCGTGACGAACATGCCGGGCCTCAATCTACCTTTGGGATTATCGAACGTGGCCTGGATCCGGACGTTGCGAGTGGATTCGTCGACCACCGAGTCGATCGCCGTGATCCGTCCCGTGAGCTCGATCGACGGGGGCCCCTCGGCCGTCACGCTCACAGTACCGCCCACCCGCACCCGCACCAGCTCCTGCTGGGGGACGTCGAAGTTCACGTAGATCGGATCGTGCGACTGGAGCTGCACGATCGGATCGCCGCTTTTCAGGTATTGCCCGAGGTTGACCTGGCGGATCCCGAGAATCCCCGAGAACGGTGCTCTGATCGTCTTGCGCTCGATGGTGGCGCGAACCTCGCCGACGACTCCCTCCGCCTGTTTCTGTTCCGCCACGGCGGTGTCGAACTCGGTCTGGGAGTTGATCCCCTGCTCCCTCAGGCCGCGGATCCGGTCGAGGTTCATGTGCGTCAACTCGAGCTTCGCCTCCGCGGCCGCCAGCTGCGCCTGCTCCTGGCGCGTGTCGAGCTGCACGAGAAGCTGCCCGGCCTCGACCCTTTCCCCCGAGCCGAAAGCAATCTTCTGGACGACACCGGGCAGATCGGCGCTGACCATGACACCGTTCACGGCCGCCACCGTGCCGATGGCGCCGAGGGTCCCCTGCCATTGCTCCTGCTTCACGATCACCGTGGTGACCGCCTCGGGCGGAGGGCGGTATCCCCCCTGCCCCATCGAAGCCTTGATGCCCCGGTACTTCACGAAGCCCACGATCCCGATGAACCCGGCCACCGCGAGCAACATGATGACCATCCGCTTCGCCATCGAAACAAGCCTCCATCCACTTCGACCGGGCGCCCCTCGATGGGCGACCCGGTCTTATCGTCAATCCGGCAAGGTGGTTGCGACCGACATTGTACTACCTCGCCACCTTCCCGGAGGCCGACACCCTACGGGGACGGAGACGATCCAATAAAAAGGGCGGGACTCACGTCCCGCCCGCTGAATCCAGCCTCGACGGCCGCCCCTAGCCCCCGGTGCTCTCCAGGAAGGCGCGCAGGCGCTGGCTGCGCGAGGGGTGGCGGAGCTTCCGGAGCGCCTTGCTTTCGATCTGGCGGATGCGCTCGCGAGTCACGGCGAAGGACTGGCCGACCTCTTCCAGGGTGTGCTCGCTACCGTCGCCTACGCCGAAGCGCATCTTGAGGACCATCTCTTCGCGGGGAGACAGGGTCTTCAGGACCTTCTGCGTTTGCTCCTTCAGATTGAGCTGGATGACCGCGTCGACCGGCGACGTCACCGCGCGGTCCTCGATGAAATCCCCGAGGTGAGAGTCTTCTTCCTCGCCGATCGGGGTCTCGAGGGAGATCGGCTCCTGGGCAATCTTCAGGACCTTGCGGACCTTCGCCACGGGGATGCCCATCTTCTTGGCGATCTCCTCGGGCGTCGGCTCGCGACCGATCTCCTGCACCAGGGCGCGCGACGTCCGCACGAGCTTGTTGATCGTCTCGATCATGTGCACGGGGATGCGGATGGTGCGCGCCTGGTCGGCGATGGCCCGGGTGATCGCCTGGCGGATCCACCAGGTGGCGTAGGTCGAGAACTTGTACCCGCGCTTGTACTCGAACTTGTCCACCGCCTTCATCAGCCCGATGTTCCCCTCCTGGATCAGATCGAGGAACTGAAGGCCGCGGTTGGTGTACTTCTTGGCGATCGACACGACCAGACGGAGGTTCGCCTCCACCAGCTCGGTCTTGGCCTTCGCGGCCATTGCCTCGCCGGCCCTGATCCCGTCGGCGGTCAGCTTGATCTCCTCGGGAGTGGTCTCCATCTCCCGGGCGATGCGGGCGATCTCTTCCTCGGCCGCGCGCACTTTGTCCCGGAGGTCGCGACGGGCCTTGGGATCGCGGGTGAGCTTCAGGCGCCTGTGGTACGAGCGGATGTCGTCCTCAAGGTCCTTCAGGCGACCCGAGGTGTCCTTGATCTTCTTCGAGAGGTCCTTGACCTTGCCGGTCGTCATCCCCATGTCGCGGATGACCAGGCCGATCTGCACGCGCGCGCGCCCGAGGTGGTGCAGGATCTCGCGGTGGCGGTGGGAGCCCTCGGTCAGGCGCGCCAGGTGCTTCTCGTGCTCTTCGAGCTTGCGGCTCAGGCGCTGGATGCGCGCCATGGCGTCGAGCAGCTGGCGGCGCTTGCGGTCGGCAGCGCCTTCCTCATCGTCGTCGGTGACGATGATCAGGTCCTCGACGCGGATCTCCTTGTCGCGAATCCTCCGGCCGTAGTCCAGGAGCTGCTTGAAGACGTACTTGCTGCGTGACAGGGCCTTGACGACGTTCTTCTCGCCCCGCTCGATGCGCCGCGCGATCTCGACCTCGCCCTCGCGCGTCAGCAGCGGGACGGTCCCCATCTCGCGCAGGTACATCCGAACCGGGTCGTTCGTCTTCTCGAGCGCGCCGGGCGAGAGATCGATCTTGGCTTCCTCGATCTCCTCCTTCTCGGCGGCGGCCGCCTTCTCCTCGAGCTTGGCCTTGTACTTCTCCTCCGAGTCGACCATCTCGATGCCCAGAGAGTCGAACAGGAGGAACATGTCGTCGAGATCTTCCGGAGAATGCACCTCCTCGGGCAGGACGTCGTTGACCTCGTCGTAGAGCAGGTACCCCCTCTCCCGGCCGAGGTTGATCAGTTGCCGTACCTCTTCGTACTTCTCTTCAATACCCAAGGTGGTTCTCCTTCTAGGACAGCTGCGAGGCTCGGGGAAGCGCCTCGATGCGTCTCTTGAGTTCGATTTTCAGGCGCAGGAGATCGTCCGTCTCCTCCGCCTTTCCCACGGACTCCAGCCGTTTCTGGATGTCTCCCATCTGCCGCTGGAGCCGCGCGGCGCGCAGGGCCATGAGACACGCGCGCCCCTCCTCCAGGGTCGCGGGTGGATGAGGCAACGCCGCGACCCGGGTGATGATGTCCCGGGCGTCGTCGCCGATCATTGACGCCACCCGAGGATAAGTCACCTCTTCTCCTTTGACCACCAGATCCCGGACGACCCTCAGGACGTCCGCGATCCGGCACGCCTCCAGATCTCCGTCTTCCATCTCGTCCAGGACGGCCCGGCGGACGTCCTCCGAGTCCATCATGGAACGCAGCAAGCGCGATTCCGCCTCGCTTACGATCAAGGCGCCGCGCGCCGAGGACAGGGTCCCCGGCTTGAGGCCCTTGCGCCTGTCGTGCACCGCGTCCTTCAGCTCCTGGAGGACCAGCCGATCCTCGATCCCGAGGACCGTGGCGATCATCTCCACGTGCCCGGCCCGGCGCACCGGGTTGTCCAGCCGCGCCAGGAACGGCAGGATCTCATTCAGGGCGGCGACCTTGCCGCGGGTGCCCGACAGGTCATGCCGCCCCGCCGTGTCCCGCGTCAGGAACTCGATGTACGGCAGGCCAGACTGCAGTCGCCGCCGGTACGTCTCCGCCCCTTCCTCCCGGACGAACAGGTCCGGGTCCTTCCCCGCCGGGAGCGCCACGACGTTCACCTCGAAGCCGTTCTCCAGAAGGACCTCGAGAGACCTGCGCGTCGCCGCCCGGCCGGCCGCATCCGGATCGAAGTTCACAACCACCCGGTCCGTGAATCTCTTCAGAAGGCGCACGTGCCCGGTCGTGAAGCCGGTGCCGAGCGTCGCCACGGCGTGCGCAACACCCGCCTGATGGAGGGCGATCACGTCCATGTAACCCTCGACCAGGACCGCGTACCCCTCTTTCCGAATGGCCTCCCGGGCGAACCCGATCCCGTAGAGGTTCTCGCCCTTGCTGAACGCCGGCGTCTCCGGGGAGTTCAGGTACTTCGGCTCCCCGCTTCCGATCACCCGGCCGCCGAAGCCGATCGGCTCGTCGGTCAGGTTCACGATCGGGAAGATGACCCGGTCGCGAAAGCGGTCGTACGTCCGGCCCGTTTCCTCTTTCCGGGCCAAAAGTCCGGCCAGGACCGCCTGGTCCTCGGCCACGCCCGCGGAGGCCAGGCTTTCCTTGAGACCGCTCCATCCGTCCAGCGCGCAGCCGATCTGGAACCGGGAGATCGTTTCCCTCGTGATTCCCCGGCCCTCCAGGTACCGGAGCGCCCTGTCGCCCGCCGGGCGCTGGAGCTGATCACGAAAGTACGAAAGGGCCCGCCGGTTGACCGACAGCACTCGATGACGCTCGCCGGACTCGGGGGCGCTCCGCTCCGGCATCGGGATGCCGTAGCGCGTGGCGAGCGATTTCAGCGCTTCGGGGAACTCCAATTTTTCATAGAGCATCAGGAACTTGAAAACGTCCCCGCCCGTACCGCAGCCGAAGCAATAGAACAACTGCTTGTCCGCGTCCACGTAGAAGGACGGGGTCTTTTCCGCGTGGAACGGACACAGCGCCCGGTACTTCGAGCCGCTGCTCTTCTTGAGGGGGAGGTAGTCGGATACGATCGCCCGGAGGTCGGCCTGCGACCTCACGGCCTCGACGACATCCGTCCTCTCTCTTCCTCCCACTGTGTGCCACCTCCGGCCGCCGCTCCGCCGCGTGCACGCGGCCGCAATCCGAGCAGCGGTCAGTCGCTGAAGCGCCGCTCCTGGGCGAGCCTCTTCAGCGCCTTCTTCCTCGCCGCCAGAGCCTTGATCTTCCGCTTCTGGCTCGGCTTCAGATAATGCTGGCGTTTCTTAAGCTCCGACAGCACACCGGATTTCTCGCACTTCCTCTTGAAGCGCCGGAGGGCGTTCTCCAAGGACTCGTCCTCGCGCACCCTCACGAGGGGCATTCAGTCACTCCCTCCTTTCAAAGAAACATCGGGACAGTTTCTTAGACGACTCGCGCCATACGCCGGATACACCCACTCCGGCGCCCGCTGCGGGCTGCTTCGCCCGCCGAGTAACCCCTGTGCTTAAAGCGTCGGACCGTGGAAGTGCTTGGCCCGACAAAGGATTACCAAAGCCCACAGACCAACGCATGCTTAATATACGGACCATACCCGGGAGTTGTCAAGAAAGGGGATAGAGAAACGCGAAAAATTCGTGAATGGTCTTATCGGGTACACTCAAAATCAGAAAGGGCGACTGAGGGTCCAACCGAATCTATTTCGATTGATTGTAAATATTATAATTAATTGTTGAAGCGGCATATCCTGCCCCGAATCCATTATCAATGTTGACCACCAAGAGGCCTGCAGCGCAAGAGTTCAGCATACCCATCAGAGCAGCCACTCCCTTGATCCCGGTACCATAGCCGACACTGGTTGGCACCCCTATGACCGGGACGTCGACCAGACTGGCGACGATACTCGGCAGGGCCCCCTCCATCCCCGCAATGACGATGATCACCCTGGCGCGAAAGAGCTCGTCCTTGTGATCGAGAAGGCGGTGGAGGCCGGCGATGCCGACGTCGTACAACCGAACCACCTCGTTGCCAAGTACCTCGGCGGTCACCGCCGCCTCTTCGGCCGCCTGCAGGTCGGAGGTCCCCGCGGCGACGATCAGGATTCCCGGTCGCCCCTTCGGGCTGCCGGGCGCCTCCAGCGTGATGGCGCGGGCCTGCGGATGGTAGCGCGCGCGCCCGTGGCGTCTTTTGACCTTCCGGAACACTTCGGAGGCGACCCGCGTCACCAGGACGGGCTGGCGCTTGGAGGCCACTCGCCCCATGATGGCGACGATCTGGGGGACGCTTTTGCCTTCGCCGAAGATCACTTCAGGGAAGCCGCGGCGGAGCTGCCGGTGGTTGTCGATCTTGGCGAAGCCGAGGTCCTCGTAGGGAAGAGTCTTCAGCCGCCGCAGCGCCTCGTCGGCGGTCACCTTCCCGGCGCGGACGCGCTCGAGAATCTTCTTCAGCTCGCTGGTGTTCACGATCGTCTCCCGGGCAGGGATTATAGTCGTGGATGAGACGCGACATGTCACCGGCCGGCCTTCACAAGCGTTTGATGACAAGGGGGAGTCGGGAGTATCGTACTGACATGAAACGTCGCGCGGCCTGGATCGCGGGCATCGTCGTTCTGGCCGGTGTCGTCGCCGCCCTGACCCTGGGAGGCGCGCGGCGCTCCACGGGCCAGGCCAAGTATGAGACCGTCAAGGTCGAGCGCGGTCGAATCATCGCGCGCGTCACCGCCTCAGGCACACTGTCCGCTCTCGTGACGGTGCAGGTCGGCACCCAGGTCTCGGGTCGGATCCAGGACCTCTACGTCGACTTCAACAGCCCGGTGCGCCGAGGCCAGATCCTGGCGAAGATCGACCCGCAGTTCTTCAAGGCGGCCGTCGAGCAGGCGAAGGCGAACCTGGCGGCCGCCGAGGGGAACCTCGCCAAGGCCAGGGCCCAGGCCGTCGACGCCCACCGGCAGTACCAGCGGGCGAAGACCCTGGCCGAGCAGGGACAACTCGTCGCACAGTCCGACCTGGACACCGCCGACGCCAACGCGCAGTCGGCGGATGCACAGATCCAGGCGATGCAGGGGGAGGTTGCCCAGGCGCGGGCCTCCCTGTACCAGGCGGATGTCAATCTGGGGTACACCACCATCACGTCGTCCATCGACGGCACCGTGATCTCGCGCAACGTGGACGTGGGCCAGACGGTGGCCGCTTCTCTGCAGGCGCCGACACTCTTCACCATCGCCCAGGACTTGAAGAAGATGCAGGTCGACACCAACGTCTCCGAGGCGGACGTCGGCAAGCTGAGCGCGGGCATGCCGACCAGCTTTAATGTGGACGCCTTCCCGGGTGAGACCTTCAAGGGGGTGATTCGCCAGATCCGCAACGCGCCCCAGTCGGTGCAGAACGTGGTGACCTACGACGCCGTCATCGACGTGGACAATTCCGACATGCGTCTACGCCCCGGAATGACCGCCAACGTCACCTTCACGTACGCCCAGAAGGACGACGCGCTCAGGTTTCCGAACGCCGCCCTGCGCTTCCGGCCGCCGGCCGAGATCGCCGCCGCGGCACCGCGCCCCGAGCGTGACCGCCGCATCGTCTGGGTTCTGCGCGACGGGAAGCCGAAGCCGGTCATCATCCGGACGGGTCTCTCCGACGGCAGCGTGACCGAGGCGGCAGAAGGGGACCTGCGCGAAGGCGACGCGCTCGTCACCGAGGCCGTGGGAATTCCCGGAAGCAACGTCCCGCCCGCGTTCCGGCGGCCGCTGTAGCGGGCCTGCCATGCCGAGCGCACCGCTCATCCGGTTCGAGAACGTCACCAAGGTCTATCACGCGGGCGAAGTCGAGGTCAGAGCGCTCGCCGGGATCTCACTGGTCGTCGAGGCCGGAGAGTTCGTCGCCGTCATGGGGGCGTCCGGATCCGGCAAGTCGACCCTGATGCATCTGATCGGCTGCCTCGACCGCCCGACCTCGGGGCGTTATCTGCTCGAGGGACGGGAGGTCTCGGGCCTGAACCGCAACGCCCTGGCCGAAGTGCGCAACCGCACCATGGGGTTCGTCTTCCAGAGCTTCAACCTCCTGGCGCGGACCAGCGCCGCGGAAAACGTCGAGCTGCCTCTGATCTACGCCGGCGTGCCGGCCGCGGAGCGCCGGCGCCGGGCGGCGGAGGCGCTTCGCCAGGTCGGGCTGGGCGACCGGCTCGAGCACCACCCGAGCCAGATGTCGGGCGGGCAGCAGCAGCGAGTGGCGATCGCGCGCGCCCTGGTCGGGGCGCCCCGGCTCCTCCTGGCGGACGAGCCGACCGGCAACCTCGACTCACGCACCAGCGGCGAAGTCATGGCCCTGCTCCGGGGACTGAGCGAGGAGGGTCTCACGATCGTGCTCGTGACGCACGCCCCGGACATCGCCGCCTGGACCTCCCGCGTCCTTCTGCTCAAGGACGGTCTCATCGTTTCCGATGAGAGACGGGCCCGGGTCTCGTCGGGTGAGCCTGCGCCTGCGCGCCCGGTCGAGGTGGCTCCATGACCCCGTGGGCCGTCCTGCGTCTGGCCTTCCTGGCCCTGGGACGAAACACCATGCGGTCGTTCCTGACGGCGCTCGGGATCATCATCGGCGTCGGCGCCTTCATCGCCATGGTCGTGATCGGCGAGGGGGCGAAGGCGCGCGTCGAGGAGGCCTTCTCGTCGATGGGCACCAACCTCCTGATCGTCCTGCCCGGGTCCAGCTCGCAGCGGGGAGTCTTCGGCGGCTTTGGCTCGCTGCCGACCTTGACCTGGGACGACCTGAAGGCGATCCAGACCGAGGTGCCCTCCGTCCGGCATGCCGCTCCGCAGCTCCGGAGCACGGCGTCGGTCGTCAGCGAGGAGCAGAACTGGACCACCTCGGTGACCGGCGTTACCCCGGAGTATTTCGAGATCCGCAACTGGCCGGTGACTTCGGGAGTCTCCTTCACCCTGTCGGACATCGACGCCGCCACCAAGGTCGTCCTGCTCGGACGGACCGTCGTCGACCGGCTCTACGGCCCCGGCGCCGACCCGATCGGCCAGACCCTGCGAATCAAGGGCATGCCCTTCCAGGTCATCGGCGTGATGGCCAAGAAGGGACAGTCGCCCATGGGACAGGACTACGACGACGCGGTCTTCATCCCGGTCAGCACCTACCGGTCCAAGATCCAGGGCGGCCTGAGCAACTTCATCGCCGGGTCAATTTTCGTCGGCGCGTCCTCCCCGGAGACCACCGCCCGGGCCGAGCGCGAGGTTCGGAGCCTCTTGCGCGATCGTCACCACCTCGCGCCGGACGTGGACGACGACTTCCAGGTTCGCAACCTCACCGAGATCGCCACCGCGCAGCAGGAGGGGACGCGCACGCTCACCACGCTTCTGGCGAGCATCGCCGCGGTGTCGCTGATCGTGGGCGGCATCGGGATCATGAACATCATGCTGGTGAGCGTCACCGAGAGGACCCGCGAGATCGGCGTGCGCATGGCGGTCGGGGCGAAGCCCCGCCACATCCTGGCGCAGTTCCTGACGGAGGCCCTTTCCCTGTCGGTCATGGGCGGGATTACCGGCGCCGTGCTGGGTCTCCTGGCCGCCTCGCGGCTCGCCGCCCGCTTCGGCTGGCCCATGCTCGTGCGCCCCGGGGTCGTCGTCCTCGCCCTGGTGTTCAGCGGTCTGGTCGGTGTCGTCTTCGGGCTCTATCCCGCGCAGCGCGCCTCGCGCCTCGACCCGATCGAGGCGCTGCGGTACGAGTGATCCTCGAGGCCTCGCGTCCGCTTCATTCGGACGCGCCGAAGGCCGCCGGTCTGTCCATGCGGATGCCCAGATCCGGCCAGACGACGATCGCGGCGGTCCGCGTCTTTCCTGTGCTGTCCCTGGCGTAGTACCGGACGGTCACGCGTTCGGCATTGCCCGTGCGGCTGCTGAAGACGGGACTGTCCCAGACCAGCGAGGTGCTGAGCCTGCACGAAGGGTCTGCGCACAGACCGTCGGCTTCACGGGGAACGCGCAGCGGATGCGCGTCGAAGGTTTCCGACACCATCTGCGGCCCACCTCGTGGCTCGCTCGAAGCCACTCTCCCCGAAGGAAATTCAATGGCCGTGAGTGCGGGCGGCAGGCCAAGCGAAAACCAGGTCACATCGATCCGGGAAATCTCAAGGTCGGCTCCCGTCGTATTGATGAGGTCCCAGGAGAGTTTCCTGTCCCCCAGCTCGGCAGTGGCCGAGGGTGTGGTCGTTTCCAGGCCTCCTCCTGGTCTCTGCTTGACGGTGACGGCCGTCGTCTCGTAGGTGCTGCAGCCCTCCGCGCTCACGAGCTCCCAATGGATGCGGTACTCTCCCGGTCCCGTGACGCCGGTGTCCCACGCCGGAAACAGGAAGGGTCTCCGGGTGCTTTCGTGATCGTAAACGACCGAATCACGGTCGGACGCGCGGTTGATTTGCACCCTACCCATGGTGCAAGGGTGATCGATTTCCGGCCTCACGATGATCGGCACGATCCCGGAACGTGAATCTCCATCGGCAGGGCTCAGGACGAGGGAAGCGTGCTCGCTGCAGGAGGTGGTGACCGGAACGGACCTTCGACTCTCGTTTCCGCAACGGTCGGCGGCAGAGACGGCGTAGTAGAAGTGCCAGCCTCGCAACTGATCGCTCTGATCGCCCCAGTCGAGGAGGTCGTCGTATGCGCCGGAGACGCGCTCCAGGAAGGCGCGGAGCGAAAAGGTGTCGACGTCCAGATCGGAGGGTCTTTGGTCGACGAAGGTCTTGTACCAGTAGACCTTGTACTGGTCGACGAAGATCGGCCTTCCGTTCACGTCCGTGCGCACCGGATCCCAGGTCAGTGCGTTCTGGTCCCTCGAGAAGCGCCTGGCGTTCAGGCCGGAGGGAGCCGAGGGCGGGACACTCGTCTCCGCCCGCCCTTCGGCCATGGGACCGGGCACGCTTGCCACTCCGCATCTGTCCGTCGCGACAATCTTGTAGTAATAGCTCCTGCAACTGGCCACGTCACGATCCGAGTAGAGCCCCATTCCGGCGGGGACGGTGGCCAGGAGGTTCGTCGTGTCATCCGGAACAAAGTTAGTCCGATGACTCCGGTAGATCTTGTACGCCGCCAGATCTCGAATGACCGTCGCGCCGCGCACCGAGTCGGGGTCGCCCTCGATCAATCCGGTGTTCGTCGTGACCGGGGCCCACTCGAGTCGGACCTCTCCCTCCTGGGCGGATCCAGGCCGCCCGCCCGTCGCCTCGAGCTCGCGCGGCGCGGCGGGTGTCGAGGCCTCGCTCACCTGGGCGCAGGACGTCGATGAGTCAGGAGACCACGGGCTTCCCGGCCCGGTCGCGCGCAAGGTGTGCGCCTGGAAGCAGTAGGTCACCCCTTCAGCGAGACCATCCACGAAGGCACGACCCCGGCCGTTGAAGACACTGCCGACAAGAGCGGAGTAGGGGAACCTGCGCGTGGACGCGGTGGACGATGATCCCTTCGGCCAGTATCGCACGAGAAAGCCAGTGACAGCGTCTCGAGGCTCGGGGACCTTCCATGTGAGGAGCAACCCGCCGCAATGGCCCGCGACGGGCCGGAGATCGCGAGGCGCTGGCGGAGCCAGATTGTCCGGGTCCGTCATGCCGGCCCTCCCCATGTTTTCGAGTCTGAGGAGCGACGACACCGCCAGCGGCCGGCGATCATCTCCCGCGCCGTTCTTCGCGTCAGCCAGCATCCCGGTGAGGCTGATCCTGACGCTGCGGATTCGGGCCCTGGTCAGCAGTTCGGAATCATCGCCTCCGATGTCGTCGGACGAGGTGCCCGGTGTCCCCGGGCCCAACGGTCGGCCCTGGTGATCGAAGTACTGAAAGTCGAGGCTCCGAATGTTCTCCGCAACCGGTTCGTAGGTGAAGGTCGCAGCCGTCTGAGGCGGGTGTGGAAACGATCCGAGGACGTCGGACAGGGTGATGCGATACAGAACATAGGGAGGGTCGTCCTGGACCAGCGCGAGGTTCGGAATGCTGATGGTCTTCGGCACCCCGGACCGGGGGTGGTCCGCATCGAGGCGGAACACGAGAACGCCCGGACCACTGGGGCCCGGTTTCGCGAGCGCGTACGTGACGATCTCGTCATTCCCAGTGGAAACGACTCTGTAATTCGGCGGGGCCAGAGACAGCTCCGGGACCGTCTCTTTGACCGGGTCACCGAAATCGAGGTCGGCGCGGAAAGTAACTGCTGTGTCCCAGGCCCCCTCGATCTGCTCGTCGGTCCGGTTCGGGTCCCCGTCCGGATTCGTGTTGAGCCCGGCGAGGCGGATTTCGGAGGTCATTCGGTCGAAGGCCGTGCGAACGTTCTGTTGCTCGGCGGTCAACTGCTCTCCGATGCGATACGATTT
>Ga0209157_1001306_pt1 | contig 20854 bp, 28 predicted proteins | sample GraSoiAngelo_135_FD_185892 | JGI IMG/M metagenome (GOLD analysis project Ga0209157, IMG submission 185892) | Grasslands soil microbial communities from the Angelo Coastal Reserve, California, USA - 14_0929_05_40cm (SPAdes) (version 2) | ecosystem: Environmental > Terrestrial > Soil > Grasslands ...
CTGAGCCGTGGTACACTCGCGGACGCTAACCCGTTGATTTCGGGTGCGGGCTCGTGGTGCAGCCTGGTTAGCACACTGGACTGTCAATCCAGAGGTCGCGGGTTCAAGTCCCGTCGAGCCCGCCATTAAATCGCAGAGTTAGAGGGCCGCGGCATCCGTCGCGGCCTTCACTTTGCCCAGGACTTTGCCCTCGGCACAGACGGAGAATTGCATGGACGCAAAAGACACACTCAAAAACCCCAGGGAGATGTCCAGGCTCTTGTTCGGGCTTCTGGCGTTGGAGCGCGATCTCAAAGCGTCGCTCAGGCACGCGTGGGAATTGCACGAACACGGACATTTATCGCAAGATTTGCGGGACTCTGTGGGCGCAGTATTTCTAATGATCGAAGCGGGGCACAAGCGAGTGCTATCTGAACTTGGCCCTATCGGAGCTGGCCTCGGCGTCAGCAGAGTCCACTAAACCCTAGCCGTCACCGCATAGGCCGCCAGCTTCGCCGCGCCTTCTCTGAGCATCACCTCGTCAACGATCGCGTAGCGCCGATAGATCGCCTCCGTTCGGTGGCCCACCATCGCCATGGCCGTGGAGCGCGGCACACCGGCGCGCTCGAGATTCCGCACCGCCGTCCGGCGAAGTCGTGCGGGATCCGCCCGGGCACGCCGGCGGAGAGACAGGCCGCACGCCACGACTTCGTGAAGATGCTTGGTCGTGACGTGCCGGAAGCCCACCGTCAAGGCCGCCGCGGAACGCGGCGTCTGCGCTGAGACGTGAAGGCCGAGCGCGCCTACTGGACCAAGGTCCAATATCGCCCCTCCAACGATGGTCGTTACGCTCTTGCCGTGGCCTCCGCGCTGACCATGCGATCCGCCAGATTGTCGCCCTCCCGTAACTGCGCCGAGCGCGCGGCGAGGGCCTCTCGGCTTGTCATTGAGTTCCGGCTCGAACGGAGTTAGGGCTCCCCGGTGGGGCATTCGCCCCGTGGTCGCTTTCTTCGTCGGCCGGCGTCAAGGGTCATGGTGCCCACGCCGCCGAAAGGGCTGCGGGGCCGGTGATTGAACGAGCTTCGAGCAACAGTAGCCTCATCGACGTTCTCGACCGGGTGCTGGACAAAGGCATCGTCTTCGACGCCTGGGTCCGCGTCTCGCTCGTCGGCATCGACTTGATCACGGTCGAAGCTCGGGTCGTGGTGGCGTCGATAGCGACGTACTTCTCGCACGCCGACGCCATCGCCGAGTTACCCCGAGCGTCACCAGCAGGTCGTGTTCTGCGGCCCGCACAGAGTTGACCAGAAGCGATCACGTCACGACGGTGCGCCTTCCGCGCGGATCAGCGGTGCGGTAGTGCCCCTCTCGCCCATCGCCGCATCTGGCTCTGTGGTCGCGCCTTCGCGATCGTCACGCCCCCGAACGAGGAAGAGACCGAGCGCGACAAACTGTGTCCGGCATGCCTTACTTTGCCGCCGGCACCCCAGGGGACTGACCACCGAGAGTTAATGTCGCGCGGCGGTCAAGGCTTGCCGATGTGCGGACCGTCAGGTCTACGCGCCGCGCGCTCGGGGCAAGTCTCCCACCCGCCCGAGTGGTGATTGTGGGCACAGTGGCGACACCACTGAACTGTCGTGGCGCACTTCGGGCACGTCCTCGCCTTGTTCATGCGGTCTTCTTGGAAGGCGGGGCAGGGTTGGCGCCCTTGCGTGTACGGACTGATCACATTGGCCATGACGACCATGCAACGCTGCCGTAGTTCCGAGTGTCAAGGCCTAACCCGGGAGCCACAATGAATCCCGAGGGTTCCGGCGCCCTGGGCCTTCGCCCGCTTGCCGGCTGGCCCTAAACGGCGCGATAGTCTCAGGCCACATGATCTCTCGCCGCGGGTTCGTGGCTGGGTCGGTCACGCTCCTCGCCGCGCCGCTCGCCGCCGCGGCGCAGCTTGAGGCGAGGCTGTCGCTTCCGGCGCTGTCGCGGGGCTCCGTACGCGCTACGCGATGCCGCCAGGATTCCGTCACACCGTTGTGCAACAACGAGCGGCCGTCGATTCGGATGGTGAGGGGGTACTTACCTGTGCGGGGAAAGAATTTCACAACCTCACGGCGATTCTCCTTGACCGGCGAGTGCCGCCTACGCGAAAAATGTAGGTAGAACTACGAGGTTGGCGCGAACGGTCCGTATAGCGGCCGTTCCACCCCCGCCTCAGCGGAAACGGGGCATGACGGGTCAAGTGACGAGGCGAACGCGGCGTCCAGGCTTTGTAAAATGAACATGGCCTTGTGGAGTCCCGGCACAGGCTCGCCACGACCGTGGACAGGATCGCGCTGAGCCGCTACCGCCTCACGCGCCGTCGTTCGATTCAAGCCGGAAGAGACGGCGACGCTGCAGCGGATCACGTTCCCAGTGAGCCGCAGGAGGCAGACACTACCGCCGCTCGCTCTCGCGGTGCTGGACTCGTCCTGATTGCCGACGACACCTTCGACACTCGAGAACTCTACGACATGTACCTCACGCAGTGCGGATTCGCGGTTCTGACCGTCACGGATGGCGAAGCGGCCGTTCAGACAGCGTTGGAGTCGCGGCCTGACGTGATCGTTCTTGACTTCTCGATGCCAAGTGTAGACGGCATCGCTGCTACGAAGCGCATCAAGGAACACGCGCTGACGCGACACATCCCGGTGATCTTCTTCACCGCCTTCCCCCACCAAGCGGCTCAACGAGGCGCGCTGGAGGCGGGCGCTGCCGTCTTCCTGACGAAGCCGTGCCTGCCCAAGGATCTGGAGGCGACCATTCGGCGGCTGCTCAACCGACGCGCGGGTAAATCGTGACGACGCGTGTCTTGTTAGAGCGTCGCAGTCAGTACGTTTGTGGCTCCGGAGGTCTTGCTAGCGCAACAGCAAGGCCAGCTCGGCACCGCGGTTGAGGCCAAGGCCATGCTCGACAAGGCGGTCGCCGCGGTGAAGGCGGACCAGACGGTTAGGCGCTTGCGATGTTCAACAACGGCGAGGGCGGCTTTATAATAAGAACCTCATCGGTACGGATGTACGAGCCCTCAAGGACAAGACCGGAAAGCCGTTCGGCGAAGAATTCTACCGAGCGGCGCAGAAGGACATGCTCACGGAGGTCAGCTACATGTTTCCGCGCCCCGGCGCGGACACCACGCCCGTCGAGAAGATCAGCTTCGTCACCAAGGTCGGCGATCTAGGCTGCGGCGTCGGCTACTACAAATAGGCCGTCCCGAGGGCTACGATCTCGGGAGGCTGAAGGCGCACACGGTATTTGTCGTTGGGCTGGAGACAGCGATGCTACCGTCGAGGTAGGCGGATGGACGCCCGACGCTGGGATGGCCCGGTCGCCAAGCGGCACGCACGATGATCCTCGCCTGAGCCGAGGCGGAATCGTCATGGGGGCCTCGGGTGCGGTCTCCGTCCATCCGTCTACCCTGACTCCGATGGCTTCTCCGGCGCCGCCCGCTGCACTGCCGCCCAGGGCGCCGGACCCTGCGCCGTGCCCGCGGCCTCGAGCGGGTGACCGCCACATGTCGAAAATGTTCTGCTCCCCGATTGAACTGGACACCGATGGGGCAATCCTGTTGCAGGCAGGAGCGGCGGGCCTCCAATGCTTCTTCAGGAGCGAACTCCTTCGAGTCCTACGGAGACGCCTCGCCCCTGATCTCGGCGATCTTGCGGTCGCGGTCGCTCACCAGCCTCTCCACATCGCGCCGCAGATTCTCGTTCAGCAACTCGACCTCCTCACGGGTCGCGGCCTTGCGGAGCGCGGCTTGGTGGAGAATCTCCCGCTCGGCGCTCTTCGCCCTGTAGACTTGGCGGGCCTCGGCGATGGCGCCCTTCTGGGCGTCGGTGAGCGGGCGATCACCGACGTTGGCCTCCTTGTCCTTCTGCTGAAGGCGCTGCATTGCCAGCTCGAACGCGCTCTTGGGGGCGTCGTCGGACATCGGCCGCAGTGTAACAGAGTGTCGCGGGTGCTCGCCCGCGCGTAGCCGGATGCGGTGAGTCGGAAGTACGAAAGGGGAGAGGGATGGAGCCACAGAAGGCGAGGACGTGGGTCGGCCAGGCGCTGAAATGACACGTCGCGGCTGACGAGGTAATTCTCGTGACATCCGTAGGAATTGCCGGCCGAGTCCGTGTTGTTCTTGAACAGCAGGATATTCCCCTCAATGCCGTCTTCCTGCAGGCGCTTCTCGGCCTGGTGCCGGAGGTCGTCGACGATCCGCTCCCCTGCCTTGTCGTGGATGACGAGTTCAGCGACGTCATCGCACTCGGGCGTCGCGTACTCGGGGTGGAACCCGGTGTCGAGGTAGAGGCGCGCGCCGTTCTCGAGGAAGACGTTCGCGTGGTGGGCACCAGGGATGACTTTCTCGAAGAGGTACCGCGCGACGTTGTCGGGCGACATGCGACGCTCGCCGTTCAGGGTGCAGGTGAGACCGTACTCGTTCTCAAGGCCGAAGATCCGGCGCTTCATCTGGCTTGCCGCGGGGATTTCCGATATGGACTCATGCTGCTGAGCGAGCCGCACGCTCTCCAACCTGCCGTTCCGCCGGTGCGGAAGAGGTGACACGGGGGCTTTCTCGGGATTCCTGGCCTCCTGACCGTGAGTGCTCCGGGGCGTACCACCCATGATTACGCCACCCCAGAGACACCCCTGCCGGGATCGATGCGCTCCTCGTCTTACTCCCTCCGTGTACTGTTCTCTCGATAGCCGCTTACGCCCAGTACACCGACATGAAGCGCTCGCGCTCCCCGAGCTCTTCGATTTACCTCGAGCTCTTCTACGACGGCCAGCGACGGCATTCGGCCCTTGGCTGTCTCAGTCCCCGAGCGCTCAAGCCACGGCGCGACCACGCAGCACTGGCGACTTCACCCAAGTGTCTATGAAACCGGGGCAAGTCGAGTCTGTCGCGTCATCGCGCGCAGAGCCAGCAGTGCGCCCACCACGAACACGAGGGTCGCGACGTAGATTGCGCCCAGGTGCGTGAGCCAATCGTACTTGAAGGTCCCGGTGTAGTGGTAGGGCAGGGCCACCACTAACCCCACCACCGGTGAGACCACGGCGGCGATCCACGCCCACCATTCCCCGCGGCGGACGCCATACCAGGACAGTGCGGCCACGGCGATGCCGGTGGCAGCGATGAACCCAGCCGTGGCCACGTGCAGGTGCCCGATGTAGTGCATGATCGCCGGATTGAGGGCATTCAGATCGTTCCGGGTGATGCCGTTGAGCGTCTCCACGCCTAGCTCGAAGCCGCCGCCCACGAAGTTGCGGAATAAGAACACCACCGCGTAGCCGATGAACACCAGGCCCCCGATCAGCATCAGCACCGCGCCCTGGTTCAGGCCGGAGTTCTGCGTTCTCATGTGGTCCTCCTGCTTTTCTGCGCGCTAGCCCACGGTGACACGGTCCGATACGCGTCGTGCCGGCCTCCCGACCATGAGGTCCTCGATCGGCGCAAGCATGCTCGGTGCAAGCTGCAGTTTGAAACCCACGAGGTGCCAGAGGCCCACCTTGGTGCCGCTCGGCAGCTCGAAGCGATCGACGAAAAAGAACGAACGCGTGTATCGAATGACCTGTCCGGGCAAGAGAAAGTTGACCTCGCGGTGCGACGTCGGCGCCGTCGCCACGACTTCGAGCCGGCATCCTTTGTGCGGGATGCAAGCAATCTCCCGCCCTTCACCGAACAGGACAGCCCCGTAGTAGTCGGACCAGAGTATCTCCATGATCTCGCCCGCGCCGGCGGTGTGAACCGGTATCAATGCCCGAAGACAATACATGCCCATTGTGTCCCTCCCGTTGTTTGCCCCGGAAAACGTTGGGGCCAGGTAATCGGCCCCGACGTGCCGTGGCTGCGGGCCGCAGGCGCCTTGCCGTAGATGGCGTGGGAACGAGTGTGGCCAGGCACACACGAACTCCCTCGCCGCCTGTCCACGTGGATCAACGAGGGCATTCGAAGGCTGTCCAGGGACCCGATCCAGGAGCATGACTGCTTCCCCGGGGCCGGACTGTCAGAATGGTGCCAAGACTTTGAGCCGGTCCCTCGAGGTTGTCAAGGGCCAGTCACCTGACGGCTACTTATGCGCGGGCGAGTCTCGGCGCACTCTTCGAGCTTCCGAGCATCGGGCCCGCAGCCGTCGGTGACCATGGCCAGAGCACCCCGATGCGAGCGACTCGCCCTGCCTACGGCGCGTGAGCGGCGAGCGGCGCGTCGGCACCCGCAATCGCACCAGCAAGGGACGCCCGCCGGTCCATCACCTCGATCAACCTGATCCGCCCGGAGCAGCAGCGACCGCCGGAGATCCTCACGTCCAGCGGTTATACAGAAGAGCCCAGATCAAGCCGAAGAGCCAGGCCGTCAGGATGACGGTAATCGCCCCGGGCACCAGTCGCTTCGTGCCGAGGGTTGTTGGAAGGAGTGACGCGATGTCAGTCTGGAACGCGCATTCGAGTCCCATACCGCTAAGCTCTCGGCGGTGAGCAGAAGAATAGGGAGCAGACCACGTCGGCTTACGGGAGGTGACTTGTTCGACGTGCGGCTTCATCTCCGAGAGCGTTCGCCGGATTCGAACGCGGCATTCTAGGCGTCGTTAACGAGCTGGGCGACAATCTCGATCCGGAAGCCGCAATAGTCGGAGCCGACGATCATCGTGCTTTGAACGCTACGTACGCGCTGTAGCACTCACCGTGAAGACGTAGCTCGACAAATCCGCGGACGTGAACCCGGTGAAGATTTTCGTTCGGATGAATCGTCTCGCTGCAGCCGTCGCACAGCAGCCCTGTGCCCGCCGTGACCTCACGCGCGCGAACATCCGTGGGCTCCGGCAAGCCGCCTCGGCGGATCTTCTGCGTGGTGAACTGCGCTCGTTGCTGCGCCGACATGGCGCACCATCGTACTACAGCGCAAGGCAGTACAATGCTCGCCGCGACGGCTATCCTCAGGTTAGAGTTGAGGGCCTAGCGCGGCGTCGAGGCCGAAGATCCGGCGCTTCATCTGGGTTGCCGCCGGGATTTCCGATGTGGACTCATACTGCTGAGCGAGCGGCACGCTCTCCAACCTGCCGTCCCTCCGTGTACTGTTCTCTCGATAGCCGCCTACGCAACGAGAGCGGAACTCCCTCGCCCAGGACGACGGGTTCCTATCCTACTCACCGGGCAGCACCCAGGTACATCGACATGAAGCGCTCGCGCTTCGATTCCAAAGTCTTTCGTCTGTCACCTTCGAGGGTTGTCTTCACTCGGTGGCCCGAACCAGTCAGGCACGCCTCGTAGTACCGCCTGAGCCCTTCGACGCCACCCGTCGCAAATGCGTTTTCCGCATGCTCCTTCAGGTTCCAGCCCGGGATCAAGTCTCTACCGCCTTCGTATACATCCAGAACGACCGCCAGCATCGCCGCCCCTCTGTCCATTTCCACCCTCCGAGTCTCCTCGACACCCTACACCCCGTCCTCTCGGAGGACGGAGTATAGGCTGATTTTGGAGAGGTAAAACATGAGTCAGCATTGGACCTGTGCAAAGTGCGATCAGCCGATTCTCAAGGGCCAGCCGTGCACGACAGCAACCACCGTCAGTGGGTCCCGATGGCGCTTCCGATCTCGCGTCTCACGCGGCTCCGGCGGATCCTAGAAGAGGCTAAAGCTTTTCGCCACGGCAAAGCCAACGGCGAGCAGCACGACCAAACCCGCCGTCACCTTCTCATGCGTACACATCCCCGCCTTTGTCTTACATACTGCGTTTGAACACATCAAGGACATCTGTGGTCACCCCCCTTTGCCGCAACTTGAAAGGGCTCGCCCGCAAGGTGACGGGCCGTTTCACTTGGAAAGATGTCACGGCCAAGATCTCGATGGCGGAACTCTGCCGCCATGGCGGCGCCGGACGGTGAAGCAGCCCGGGTCGCGAGTCGAGCCGGGCCGCAACGAAAGCTTCCACAAGAGGGTTACCGCCCTCCTCGCTAATACATGTCACCGTGCGGCATCGCAGGCGCGGCTGCCGACTTGTCCTCCGGGATATCCGTGACGAGCGCTTCGGTGGTGAGCAGCAGGGAGGCGATCGATGCCGCGTTCTCGAGCGCCACGCGCTCGACTTTGGTCGGGTCGATGATCCCCGCCTGGAGCATGTCCACGAACTCCATGCTGTCGGCGTCGAACCCCCGCGTGGCCACCGTCTCGTGCTTCACCTTCTCGACGATGACGCTCCCCTCGGCGCCGGCGTTCTCGACGATCTGGCGGATGGGCTCCTCGAGCGCCCGTCTGACGATCATCGCGCCCACCGTCTCGTCGCCCTCGAGCTTCAGCTTATCGATGGACTTCGCCGTACGGAGCAGGGCCACGCCGCCGCCCGGCACGATGCCTTCTTCGACCGCGGCGCGGGTCGCGTTGAGCGCGTCCTCCACGCGGGCCTTCTTCTCCTTCATCGCGGTCTCGGTCGCGGCGCCGACCTTGATCACCGCCACGCCGCCGGCCAGCTTGGCCAGCCGCTCCTGCAGCTTCTCGCGGTCGTAGTCGCTCGTCGTCTCCTCGATCTGGACGCGAATCTGCTTGATGCGCCCCTCGATCGCGCTGGACTTGCCCGCGCCCTCGACGATCGTGGTGTTGTCCTTGTCCACGACCACCTTCTTGGCCTTCCCGAGGTCCTCGAGCTTGATGTTCTCGAGCTTGATCCCGAGATCCTCGGTGATCGCCGTGCCGCCGGTCAGGGCCGCGATGTCCTCGAGCATGGCCTTCCGGCGGTCGCCGAAGCCCGGCGCCTTCACCGCGGCGCAGTTCAGCGTCCCGCGGAGCTTGTTCACGACCAGGGTCGCCAGCGCCTCACCATCGATGTCCTCGGCAATGATGAGGAAGGGCTTGCCCACCCGGGCGACCTGCTCCAGCAGCGGGAGCATGTCCTTCATCACGCTGATCTTCTTCTCGTAGATGAGGACGAACGCGTCCTCGAACACGACCTCCATGCGCTCGGCGTCCGTCACGAAGTACGGCGAGAGGTAGCCGCGGTCGAACCGCATGCCCTCGACCAAATCCAGAACCGTGTCAGCCGACTTCGACTCCTCGACCGTGATGACGCCGTCCTTGCCGACCTTCTCCATCGCCTCGGCGATCAAGTCGCCGATCGTCCTGTCGTTGTTCGAGGCGATCGTCGCGACCTGGGCGATCTCCTTCTTGTCCTTCGTCGACTTCGAGATCTTCTTCAGCTCCTCGGTCACGGCACCCACGGCGGCCTCGATGCCGCGCTTGAGCCCCATCGGGTTGGCGCCCGCCGTGACGTTCCTGAGCCCTTCCCGATAGATCGCCTGTGCGAGCACGGTCGCGGTGGTCGTGCCGTCGCCCGCGACGTCGGAGGTCTTGGAGGCGACCTCCTTCAGCATCTGGGCGCCCATATTCTCGTAGGGATCCTTGAGCTCGATCTCCTTGGCGACGGTGACGCCGTCCTTGGTGATCGTCGGGCTGCCGAACTTCTTATCGATGACGACGTTGCGGCCCTTCGGCCCCAGCGTGGCCTTCACGGCCTCCGCCATGATGTTGACGCCCCGGAGCAGCGCCGCCCGGGCGTCCTCGGCGAACTTGAGCTGCTTTGGCATCGCTCACGTCCCTCCTTACTCGAGAATGGCGAGGACGTCTTCCTCGCGCATGATCAGGTACTCCTTGTCATCGAGCTTGACCTCGGAGCCGGAGTACTTCCCGAACAGAATCTTGTCCCCGGCCTTCACGTCGAGCGGGATCTTCTTGCCCTCGTCGGTGACCTTGCCGTTGCCGACGGCGATCACCTTGGCCTCCTGCGGCTTCTCCTTGGCCGTGTCCGGGATGATGATCCCGCCCTTCTTGACCTCTTTCTCCTCGAGCCGCTCCACCAGAAGCCGATCGTGCAACGGACGAATCTTCATACGCTCCTCCTCTTGCGGTGGACTTCGCCCGGGCCGTGCACCGTGACCAGGTCCGAGGTTCGACCTGGCCACCCGGGATGTGACGTTCACGTTCCCAGGTGTGCGCCCAGACCTTCCGCTGGGCCATGAGCACGATGAGCGCCGCGACGAAGGCGACGAAGCGCCCCCCACCCGCGGAGCCGTTCAGAGCCCGGAAGATCCAGCCCCCCACGACCAAGCTCTAACGGGGAGAGCTTCAAGGAAAGCAACCACCTGCGCCGCATCCAGGAGGAGGCGCAGGAGGGCGGAGCCTGACGGCGGACTGACGGTGGCCTACTTCGCCGCCACCTCGACCAGTTTGGAGGCACAGGCTTCCGCGACATCGCGATTGGCCTCGGCCGTGCCGACGGTGGCCCAGCCGCCTTTGAGCACGGCCTCGCTCTGCTCATAGGACGACGTCAGCGCCCTCAACGCCCCAAGCTTCTTTGCCCTGGCGGGATCAGCCTTCGACTTCTCGATGCAGACGGGGACCAGTGCTGCGGTCACCGCCGCATTGGCCCGCTCGATCGCGGTGCGGCTCGCGGTGCCGCCCGTCGTCCAGCCGCCCCAGCTGAAGCCGACGATCATCGTGACGATACTGCCAACGACAAAACCCCACGCGCCCGCCTTGAACCACTTCATATGACTCTCCTTTGGTCCCCTGCGCAGCCCCCCGCTCGCCACATCGCTGCTGAAGCTGCATGTCGCCTTGCTCCACAGCTTCATCCGATCCGCCGGCCGTTGGCTATTGGACCAAGGTCGAACAGGCGCGCCGGCCGCTCGCGGCTAGATTGAGGAGCCAAGACTGCGTGAGCCGGAGGATCGTGCCATCGCGCTTTCGCCTTCCACCGCTGACCCATTGAGGCCGACCACCATGAAAGCCCTGCTCTCCTACGTGTCGTTCCGGCAGCGCGCATTTGCGCTGTTCCATCGCACTGACCAGCTCAAAGCCAATTCCGACGAGCGGCGAGAGCGCTGGAATCAAGTGATTGCCGAGCACCAGAAGCCGCTGGAACGGCGAGCGGCCACCTCGACGTCGTCCACCAGCGGGTCGGCGGGTCCGCCCTCAGAAAAGACTGATCCGCCCAAGTAGGCTCGGGCCGGCTCACCGCATGAGCAGGCCGCCGTGGGTGTGTGAACGATATCGTGAAAGGATGCACGGCCGATCTACGCGAACTGCGTAGGGGCCGCGGCCCCCCCCGGAAGCCTGAAGCCGCTACAAATGAGCGTACCCTGGTGTTCCCCGGGATGCTGTTAGGGCCCCCCGTCTAAGCGGTCAGGGAGTCGATACGTCGAGTAGGGATCCAGTGCTTGGCGGGCCTCTGCCGCCAAGGCGTCGGCCTGAATAAAGAGTTCTCGGGAGCTCCCGGCCGTGACGGGGAAACAGCTGCCGCCAATGCTCAGGACGACAGGAGTGTGCCGCTCGTCGAACCGGTGGTGGCTGATTTCGGCGATGATGCGCTGAACGATATTGCGGAGGTCCCCCAATTCTCCGCCGACCAGCAGAACCCGAACAGTAGCGGCGGAGGGCCCGATCTCAATGAGATCGGTATTTCGAATCAATGGGCTGACCACTTCAGCAAGCTGCTCAGCCGCCTCAGCAGGATTGGCGACATAGCCGTTGCGGCTCTGGTGGATTGTCAGCATCGAGACCGCATACCGCAGACGCACAGCCTGGCGGATCTCGAGCTCGGTGACACCGCCAAAGGTTTCCTCGTCGACGATGATGCCGCGGGGCCTAAAGTGCCAGCCGGGCATACCGTACACCTACGAGGTCTGGGAGCGCCGGGGTTTCGGGCGCGCTCCGCGACAAACGTTTCGGGCCACGGTCCACAGGAGTCAAGGAGTGGCGATTGGATCGGCTAGGGCACGGGGGACATCGCTCCACCGACGACCAGCCGGTGAACTGTCTCCTCGAGTTCGCGGATATTCCCAGGCCATGAGTGCTCCATGAACGTGGCCATCGCGTCAGAGCAGAGCCGGACGTCCTGTCGATGCCGACGGTTGAATTGCTCAAGAAAAAATGATGCGAAGACTGGTATCTCGTCCCTTCGCTGCCTCAGTGGAGCGATCCGGAGCTCGACCACGTTGAGACGGTGCAGTTCCTGCCAGAGGTCGTCATCACCGCCTGTCGGCCCGCTCTGCACTGTCGAGGCGATGACGCGCCCACCGACCCAGATGATCTCGGGGCCGCCGGTGCGCGAGAACTTCCCCGTTCGCAGCACGTACAGGAGCTTGGGGACCAGGGTGCGCGGCAGGGCCCCAATCTCCTCCAGGTAGACCGTGCCGTGGTGCGCGAACTCGAAGCTCCCGAGCCGCTGCCGAAGCGCCAGGGGGCAGGCCCCCATCTCGTGGCCGAATAGATCGGCCTCGACCCGGTCCTCGGGCTGACCCCCGCAGTTCACCTTGATGAAGGAATTCGGGTGACGCGCCGTGGCGGCGTGGATGAGGCGAGCCAGGATGTCCTTGCCGACGCCGGGTTCGCCGCGGATCAGCAAGGGCACTCCGGGGGCCGCACGCTGTGCGGTGCCCACGAGGTCGAGGATCCGCGGGGTCTCTAGAACAGTCGGAACACCCGTCCCGCCAAGAGCAGATATCTTCCTGCCCTCCCTGGTCCGGAAAGAAGTCCGGCCGTGACGGGCGCCATCACGGGCGAACCGGCCCTGGGGTCCCAAGCGGCCTCGCATGGGCGTCGGAGAACTGTCCGGGTGCCGTATCGACAGGAGCCCCGAGCGTCCAACCCGAGAACAGACCGGAAAGCTAAGCGATGGCCAAAGGCTTGTCAATCCGAATTTTTTCGGGCTGGATACACCATTCCCCGCATCAAGTGCTATGCGACCCGCGCAACGAATCATCCTCGCCTGGATTTATGCGGGGAATCATGACGCATCGTCTATCGCGGTCAGAGAAAATCACACAATTCTCGATCCCCTGGCCCCGAGCGGGCGTCACACCGTGCAATTTTGCGATTGTGGACAACGGTGGAAATGTGGATGGAGGCCCGCACCGCCGCCGAGGGGGACTCTTTAGTCAGGGGTGCGTGAGACGCGACGAAGTCCTAACAGACTGAGGTATCGGGGCCTCGGTGGTGGCGGTGATGGAGACGTCGGCAGGTGAGGTACAGGTCCAACTCAGCACGCGATCGCCCGGGTCACTTTCGAAGAACCGCCACGCCCGCGATTTGGCAGGACTTTGGACACGGGTTCTTGCGGAGACGCGGGCGCGGTTCTCGCGCGCGGCCAGACGCGTTCACGCTGGTGGCGACGGCGGTTAGAAGGGAAGTCTTTAGCCTTTTACTGCTGCGGCCGTGTAGGCGGACGGGGCGGTGCTTCTACAGATCCTCGGGCGCAGGTCCTGGGGCGCCAAGGCCGAGGGGGCGGGGCGCACGGGTGCGTCGGCTTCATGCCGCCCGCCGATACACAACGCCACGTACCGGTACAGCTGCAAAGGGTGGCGTATCCCCTTCACGACACCATGATGTGTCAGGACCAATTATCTTGCCGACGCCGAAGCCCAGCCCTCGAAGGGCAGGTTAGTCAGGCGCCGCGATAACACGTCTGTATGCCGGATTCCGTCGGGGATTCGCCCCGTGTTCTGCCGAACTGCCGGCCCCAGGAATTCTGATATACTGATTTTCAGTATGGATACCTACCCCACCATGACGATTCAGGTCCGAGGGCGAGGGACTCTGACCCTTCCGGCATCCCTACGCGAGAAGTACCGGCTCGGTGAAGGGGACCCGCTGACGGTGGTCGACCTCGATGGTGCGCTGCTCCTCAGTCCTCGAGTGCTTGTCGTGCCACGCCTTGCTGCCGAGATGGACCGTCTGCGTCGAGCGCGAAAGCTGTCCTTGAAGGATCTGGGTGGCCCGGCCCGAGAAGACTGAGCCGCTCCACGTTTGCGTCGATGCTGACGTCCTGATCGCCGGACTGCTATCTCGCACGGGCGCCAGTCACGCGATCCTGGTTCTTGGTGAGCTTGGCCTCCTTCGCCTGGTGCTCCCCGAAGCCGCCGTTGCCGAGGTGCGACGGAATCTGGCCGCCAAGCTCCCAGAAGCCGCGCCGCTTTTCGAGGAGTTCCTCCGTGCGGTTCCACTCCAGCTCCACCGCCCGACACCGCACGACCGGGAACGGGCTCGCGAGCTTGCAGACGCGAAGGACGTCCCAATCTTCGCCGCCGCTATCGGCGCAGGGGCCCGCATCCTCGTGACGCACAACATCAGACACTTCCGTTCAGGCGAGGGAGTGCGTGTCGTGCGACCGCGAACGCTGATCGAGGAAGTCCGTGGCTGGCTCGCATCGCTCGGAACGTGATGTGGTGGATGCGTCGTCCCCGAATTGAATCTTGATCAGCGGCTCCGGACAGCTATGAAGCGCCTATGAAGTAAACCGACCGAGATGAGCCTAGACGCTCCGATGGCGTCCCTCTGCAAGCCCATGTCATCGCTGGTTCTTATTGGCTCCTCTTGGTTGTCATGGCGACCGGATTTCCCCTCATAACCCAAAGGTCGCTGGTTCAAATCCAGCCGCCGCAACCACATAAGTAGCGAAAACCAAAGGGTCGATCGATCGACCCCTTAGCGCCTGCTAGGCGTCTGAAAAGCGCGGCACTGTCTTGCGCCATCCGCCACGCCGTAGAAGGCGCGTGCTTATCTGCCCTCCAGCACTTCTGCAATCTGCTCACAAGACACTGGCTTAGTCAGGTGCGCGTCGAATCCCGCCTCCTTGGTTCGACGTCGATCCTCCGGTTGCCCGTACCCGGTCACAGCGATCAGCCGCACGTGCCTCCCCAAGAGTGCTCGCATCTGCTTCGCGACCTCGTAGCCGTTGAGTCCTGGAAGACCGATGTCGACCAGCACAATCTGTGGACGGCTCGACCGCGCCATCGCGACGCCTTGGGGCCCGTCCTCCGCCACCTCGACACGATGCCCGTCCACCTCCAAAGTGACTCGAAGCATCTCGCGCGCATCTGGGTTGTCCTCGACCACAAGGATGTGGTGCGAGGGACGAACCCTCCCCTCAGAGGCTGGCTCCGGTGGCGTGTGAGACCGGGTTCCGAGCGGCAGTCGGACCACGACTTCGGTGCCTCGGCCCAGGCCCTCACTGTGGACCGTGACCGTCCCGCCGTGGAGGTCGACGAGCTTCTGCACCATCGTGAGGCCAATCCCCAAACCTCCCTGGGAGTGTGCCAGAGATGGATCACCTTGCGCGAAGAGGTCAAACACGCGGGGAAGCATCTCCGATGAGATGCCGACGCCGGTGTCCCGCACCCGAAGCACGACGCCGTTCTCCTCTAGGGAGGCCATCACCGCGATGTGCCCCTTCGGCGGCGTGTATTTTGCCGCGTTGTCGAGGAGATTGGTGACGATCTGCTCCAGACGCGTGGGGTCGGCCTCCAACAGAATAGGCTCCTCAGGCAGGGAAATCGTCAACGAGTGTCCGTGCGCGTCAATCAGCGCTCGGCTCGTTTCCATGGCGTGGGCCACCGCTGTCGCCAAGGGCACCGATGACTTCCGCAACTCGATCCGGCCGCTCGTGATGCGGGACACATCCAGTAGGTCATCCAGTAGCCGCGCCATGTGCTTGACCTGCCGATCGACGATTTCGGCCGCCTTCTGAACGGCCGCCTGGCTCGCCCCCCCCAGTCGGATGATCTGAGACGCAATCTGAATCGCCCCGAGCGGGTTGCGCAGTTCGTGAGAGAGCATGGCCAGAAAGTCGTCCTTCGCCCGGTCCGCGGCCGTCAGGCGCATCGCAGTGCGCTCCTGCTGCCGGGCGCGATAGCTCTCGCTGAGGAGGGCGTTGCAGAGTACTTGGAGCAGTTCGCCATACACGTTCGAGCGCGCGCGAGTGAGCGGCAATTCCTCACGGATCCGCCGCGACAGCGCGGCGAAGGTAACGTTGCACTCTTTCGCGAGCCGCCGCACCGCGTGCTCATCGGGGAAGGCGGTCAAGACGTAGGCGGCGACGGCCGCACCGACTACCTCGCCGTTGAGCATGAGCGGGCTCCCGATGACCGCGAGGCTGTGCCGCTGCTCGACGACAATCGTGGACGCCGCGGCGGTCTGAGTCAGGCAGCGTTGAACGCACGCGGCGAACATGCTCAGCGCATGATGGCCCGGCGCCAGAAGCTCAAACAGGGGAGTTGAATGCACCTGCGCAATGGGCCAGCGCGCGTCGCGGCCATAGAGCTCGACGGTCAGGTGGGTCGCGGCCCCGTACTTCTCGAGGGCCCGCTTCCATGCCGCGTCGGGCTCGAAGACGGTCTTGTCGAGCGCCACGACTGACAAGGACGGCGGTTAAAGGGCCCTTTCGGGGACCACCTGGCCACGGCGTTCGGGCGCGCGAGAGATTAGCCCGACGTAGCTGGCGAAGGGCACCATAGGGAGCGCTCCAACGAGCGGTCGCGGGAGCACCTTCATGCCCTGGCCGTTCACGATCTCGCACTCGTGGGTCGTTCGGCGCGTCGGCATTGCCCGCATCTTGGCGACCGTGAGCGCGTGCCGAAAGGTATCGCCCAGCTCGACCCAGTTCATCAAAATGATGTTGTCCACCAGCGAGCTGACCTTGAACTCTCCCATCATCGACGACATGCCGAGCATTTCGGGGTTCTCGTGGTTGTAGACCGCGGTGACCTGACGCTCCTTCATCAGCGCGACGACGGCATGGAAGAAGTCGCGAAAACTGCGTTCGCTGGCGCCCAGGCTCGACCCGTAGGTCGACAAGCTGTCGATCACCGCGCGCTTGGGCTTGAAGTCCTCGACGATCGCCTCAATCTGAGCGAAATGGCGGTCGATCTCGAACTCTTGTGCCGGCTCGTACCACAGATGCACCAGCCCCCGATCGATGACCGATGGGAGATCAATCCCGATGCTATGGGCGTTGCGGAGGACCTGGGCCGGCGGCTCGTCCAGGGTGATCATGAGGCTGCGCTCGCCGCGCCGCGCCCCTTCCGCGATGAACTGCAAGGCCATGACGCTCTTGCCGGCGCCCGAGATCCCGACGACGAGCGTCGTGCTCGCCACGAAATACCCGCCGTTCACTAGCTCGTCGAGCCCGGGAATGCCCGTCGTGACCCGCGAGGTTGGGTCGAACGAGGCGCCCCCTTCGCGCTTGACACCGCGGGGCGCCTGGACGCGTCGATAGACCTCGAGCCCCTGACCGTTGACGATCCGGAACGAGTGACGTCCCAGGGCATACTCGTGGCCGCGCGACTTAACGACCTCGATCGACCGCAGCACGGCGCGCTGGACCGGCTCGATGCTGAGCCGCAGGATCGTGTCGGCGACGAACTCCTAGGGCGCTCGCATGGCTTCGGCGTCGGCAAACGTCGACTCCAGCGCGAGCATCGCCGTCAGGTTCTCGCGATGCAGCCCCTCGGCAAGGAGATGGAAGGCGTCGCGAGAGTCCCCGCCATTGGGCTCGGGGAGCGGGACGAGACCGTCGACGAAGAGCCGCCGCGCGCCAAACTCTGCGGCCTCCGCAAGGAGCACGCTGTCGGCTTGCAGAAGCTCCTGCTGAAAGACCTGCCGCGTCGTGAATACGATCTTCAGTCGCCCGTCACGCTCGAGTTCGCGCAAGTCCCACCCGAAGAGCGCCGCGTCGCGAACGAGCTTATCGGGCGCCACTTCGAACAGGACGATCATTCCCGGCTCGTGGAACTGGCGGGCGCCGCGATACACGAACTCGACCCCGAGTGTCGTTTTTCCCGTCCCGGCCGCTCCCGAGACCAGGATGGTGTTCCCCCGCGGGAAGCCGCCGAAAAGAATCTCGTCGAGCCCGTTGATTCCTGTTTTCACCACGTCTGCTTCAGGCATAAAGCACCTCTAACCTCCATGGGACACCTCGAACGCTCGCGACGGGTTCAGGCTCGCGACGACCCGCGGATGCTGAGGATTGCCCTGCCGGAGGTGCCGGGGATTGCCGCACTTTGAGCGCGTGGATGACAGCCGCGCGCCCTTCTCGTGTTGCGACGAATCGCAGGAGCGATGAGAGCCACTCGCCGAGCGTGCTGCCCGGCGTGAGAAGGTAAAGCCGCGCGGGATGGGTCGAGTCCGGGGACCGTTGTAGGAGCCCGGCGGCGATCAGGGTCTCGAGCGACTGTGCGACTTGTGGGAGGTCATACCCGACGTACTGGGCGAGGCGTTCGCTGACGAGGAAGGCCCGCGGATGACGAGAGAAGAACAGCAGCAGATCGAGATCGCACGGGTGCCTCAGGCACCCGAGACGGTCAAGGACCTCCCCGATTTGCGGCGGCATGATGCGCTCCTCTACTAGAGACGAGCAGTATGGTCGCCCTCTCTCGGGAGCGCAAGAGGCACTAAAAGTTTGACCAGTCGCGCTGAACCAGGTCGTGCTGATGGTTTCGGGGCGCGCTTCAGCGGCGCGGTCGCTGCGGACACCCGGGGAAGCGGCGCATACGACGGCATCATAAGACGGCGTCATGCGACGGCGTCCTTCTACTCGTGCGAGTGGCGTCCGACGAGTTCCGGCCCTCACGGGTTCAGCACCAAACGGAAGATCTGCTCATCTATTCTCGCCTTCGTCTTGTCTTACGGCAGCGATTCGATCGCGGAGGTTAACTTAAGATCCCGCGATCGAGGATGTCAATGCTTCGTTTGTCCGCATCAGATGCTTTGTGCACGCGCCTCGAGGCGCTCGTGACCCCGTCGAATGGGGTATTTTTTGCGTTGGTGCTCGCGGTGGGTGAATCGACGGTCGTTTTTCGCGCCCTCAACCCGCGAGACCGCGTCACGCCGTGCGATTCTGGGTCTGTGGACAACTGTGTATATGTGGAGAAGCTGTGGACGGAGGTTAAGGCGGGAGGTTGCCCGCAAAGCGCATCAAGGCGTGCGGCGGCGCTAGAACCGCACCCGGACACGGAATTCGCGGGGGGCCGCTGTGTTTGCCCACGGTACATTGCGGGCCGCCGATTTGAACCAACAAGGCTTTTCGGAGGGGCGGAGTTATTCGCCTTCTCGGCTGAAGGGCAGACACCTCGAACGGTATCCGGAACAAGCAACCAGCCTCACGGGCGAATCCCGTTCCGGTCTCGACACGTTGTCCATCCCGAAAGTTAACCTGACGGTTGCACCGCCTTGGATGTTTCCGACCGTGCCCTCGGCCCTCTAAACCACCCCTATTGGGGCCCACTAGATCCAACAGCGCCGTACGCGTGATCTCCCACTGCTCGCCATGAGAGATCAGCGAGTTACACCACTTCGGCGACGCGGTGCAACCGAGGGCGTCGCGCTCGGTCAATCCAGAGGTCGCGGGTTCAAGTCCCGTCGAGCCCGCCATTAAATCGCAGAAACGAAACGCGGGGTTGTACAATGCCCGCGTTTTGCCTTCTTAGCGCCTCCGGCATCCGGTGCCCAAATGGTGCCTGGCGGCCGCTGACGGCCTGGGCACCGTCGGGTGCTGGTGGCGGTTCGTCGAGCGCGCGCATCGCTTCCCGGAGGTGCTAGGGCGACAGGTGCGCGTAGCGCGTCGTCATTGCGGGTTTTCAGCGCACCTTCTCACCGAAACGGAGGTCGGCATGCAAAAGGCGCGTGGTGCAGCCATAAGCGTAGGGTTACTGCTCCTGCTGGGGATTTGGCCGGGACCCGTGCGGGCCGCTGATACAGTGATCCTCACATGTCGCGTTGGGGGGCCGGTCCCTGGTCCTCTGGAAGTCTCATCATGCGCAACCAGCGCCGGCGTTCCCGTGGCGTGCCCCGTCACTCCACCAGGTCCTCCTCCTCCACCTGGTTTCGGCGCACCATGCGCACAGACATTGGCAAACTTCCTGACGCCGCCCGGCTTCAAGCTCTTGGACGTTCACATAGTCTTCGATCAGATCGTCTATACCATCGTCAACAAACATCCGGTCGGCGACTAGTGGTTCATCGACCGCCGCCGTACCGCCAAGCAGCACACGAGCGCCGAGGATTCCTCGGCGCTCGTTGCGTCTTCACGTCCACCTCAACAGCTCTTCCAACGTGACGAGGCGCAGGCGTGCGAGGCCAGCAGGAGCAGGAGTTTGAGCGCGCCTCATCGGGTATTCGCTCTAGGCTGAGGTGTTCCCTCCGCACGTCGTGCTGCTCGACATTCGGATGCCAGGCATCGACGGCCATACCGTGCTCGATCACCTGCGAGGAAGCCCGCAACCACCGACAATCATCATCGTCAGCGGCAATCACGAAGAAAACGAAGCGCGGCAGCTCCTGCAGCGCGGCGCGTTCGACTATGTGACGAAGCCCGTCGATTGGGGTTATCTGAAGCGGGCGATCGCTGCTGCTGCGCGGACCCCTCACCGCCCTTTCCGGATGTCCTCCTCGTAGCACTGTCGGTGCATCATCAGGCCGTGATGACGGACGACTTGGTCGTTGCGGATAATGATGGCATCGCAGAGGTAGCAGCGCTCTTCGGGCATTGGCTGGGCAGTGAGTGTTGACGATTCTTGCGATCGCGCGCGCGACATGATCCTTTATCTCACGGCCTGCAATGCCGCCTGCTGAACGGCCTTCCACGGCGTCGCCGCCTGCGCCGTGCCGGCGGCCTCGAGCGGCTGGTGCCTGCCGTGCCCCGCTAGAACACCGGGATCCCCTGGCCGGCGCCGTGGTCGCCGAGGCTGACCTGGAAGCCATGCCGCTGCATGCCCGTGACGACGTCGCCGACGCCGCGCCAGGTGTCGAAGCAGCGGTGCAGGAGCTGCGGCTCCGGCGCGCGCGACCTCCTAACCAGCGTGGGACTCGCAGGACCTGACCGCCGACCAGGCGAGACGTCAGAACCGGCGCCGGAACTCGGCCGGCAAGAAGGCGAGCGCTCCCAGGAACGACTGCCCAGAGGCGCGCCGCGCGAGCGACTCGACCAGCGCGCTTGTGACGCCGCTGTGACGCGGGCCGGAGACCATTGGGCCACGCTGCATGGCAGCGCAAGGAGGCCGTCATGCGATTCGCGAGGCGTCATGCGTCCGTGCTTG
>Ga0209157_1001308_pt1 | contig 20824 bp, 25 predicted proteins | sample GraSoiAngelo_135_FD_185892 | JGI IMG/M metagenome (GOLD analysis project Ga0209157, IMG submission 185892) | Grasslands soil microbial communities from the Angelo Coastal Reserve, California, USA - 14_0929_05_40cm (SPAdes) (version 2) | ecosystem: Environmental > Terrestrial > Soil > Grasslands ...
GCTGGCGGTGATGATCTCGACGCGGTCGCCGTTCCTGAGCTCGGTCCGCAGCGGGACCAGCTCGCCGTTGACCTTGGCCGCCACGCAGCGGTTGCCGATGTCGGTGTGCACGGCGTAGGCGAAGTCGACCGCGGTCGCGCCGCGCGGCAGCGAGAGAATCTTGCCCTTGGGCGTGAACACGTAGACCTCGTCCGGAAACAGGTCCACCTTGACGTGCTCGAGGAACTCCTGCGGGTCGCCCGACTGGTGCTGGATCTCGAGCAGCGACTGCAGCCAGCGGTGCGTCTGCTTCTGCAGCTCGGAGAGCTTGTCGGTGTCGTCCTTGTAGATCCAGTGCGAGGCGACGCCGGACTGGGCGATGCGGTGCATCTGCTCGGTGCGCACCTGGACCTCCACCGGCACGCCGTAGGGGCCGATCAAGTCGGTGTGCAGCGACTGATAGCCGTTCGCCTTGGGAATGGCGATGTAGTCCTTGAACTTGCCGGGGATCGGCTTGTAAAGGGAGTGCAGCGCGCCGAGGGCGAGATAGCAGGCCGGCACGTCCTTCACGATCACGCGGCAGCCGAAGATGTCGTGCACCTCGGAAAACGAAAGATGCTTTTCGAGCATCTTGCGGTAAGTCGAGTAGACATGCTTCTCGCGGCCCTGCACGCTGGCCTCGATGCCGCTCTCGGAGAGCTTGCGCTTGACCGCTTCCAGCGTCCTGCCGATCATCTCGCGCCGGTTGCCGCGCGCCGCCTTGGTGGCCTTGGCCAGCACCTTGTAGCGCGACGGGTAGAGGTGCGAAAAGGCGAGCTCCTGCAGCTCGTGGTAGAGGCTGTTCAGCCCCAGCCGGTTGGCGATGGGGGCATAGATCTCCATCGTCTCGCGCGCGATGCGGCTGCGCTTGGCGGGCGGCACCGCGCCGAGCGTGCGCATGTTGTGAAGCCGGTCGGCGAGCTTGATCAGGATGACGCGCACGTCGCGCGCCATGGCGAGCAGCATCTTGCGGAAGTTCTCGGCCTGCGCGTCCTCGGCGCTCTGGAACTCGATGCGGTCGAGCTTGGAGACGCCGTCGACCAGCTCGGCGACCGGCTTGCCGAAGGTGTCTGAGATCTCGTCCTTGGTGACCGAGGTGTCCTCGGTCACGTCGTGCAGCAGCGCCGCCATCAGCGTCTGCCCGTCGAGATGCCAATCGGCGAGGATCTCGGCGACGGCCAGGGGGTGCGAGATGTACGGGTCGCCCGACTGCCGCGTCTGCCCGGCGTGCGCCGCCTCCGAGAACCGGTAAGCCTCGGCGAGGCGCGCGACGTCCTTCGGCTTCAGGTAGCCGAAGCGATCGGGGTTCGGCAATGAGACTGCAGCAGCCATGGGGTCAGACCCGACCCCATTCTCTTACAAGCCCGTCGCTGGCGGGGCCGGATTCTTCTTCAGCACTTCGGTGCCGACCTTGCCGGTGGCGATCTCGCGCAGCGCGATCACGGTCGATTTGTCGCGGTTCGGCTCGACCAGCGGCGAAGCGCCGGCGCCGAGCTGGCGTGCGCGGTAGGTCGCCGCCAGCGTGAGCTGGAAGCGGTTGGGAATTCTCTTCAGGCAATCGTCAACGGTGATGCGGGCCATGTTTTTTGCGCTCAGTGCGGATGATGTCGGCGAGCTGCTGCCGAGCGTTGTCGAAGTGATTGTTAATTATAGCGTATTTGAACTCGCCGGCGTGCGACAGCTCCTCGCGCGCGTTCTGCATGCGGCGCTGGATGACGTCCTCGGCATCCTGCCCGCGGGCGCGCATGCGCCGCTCCAGCTCCTCGATCGAAGGCGGCAGGATGAAGATGCCGACCGTGTCGGGATAGAGCTTGCGCACCTGCTGCGCACCTTGCCAGTCGATTTCGAGGATCAGGTTGTCGCCGCGCTCCAGCGCATCGAGGATCAGCTTCTTCGAAGTGCCGTAGCGGTAGCCGTGCACCTCGGCGCTCTCGAGAAACTCGCCGCGGCCGCGCATGGCGAGGAACGTCGCGTCGTCGACGAAATGGTAGTCGACGCCGTCCTTCTCGCCTGGGCGCGGCGCTCGCGTGGTGTAAGAGACGGAGAACTTGAGGCTCGGGTCTTCCCGCATCAGCGCGTCGATCAGCGACGTCTTGCCCGCCCCCGACGGCGCGGTGACGACGAACAGAAGCCCGCTCATTCGATGTTCTGCACCTGTTCACGGATCTGCTCGACCAGGAGCTTGAGCTCGAGCGCGCAGTCCGACAGCGGCTGGCTCGCCGCCTTCGAGGCGAGCGTGTTGGCCTCGCGGTTGAGCTCCTGGGCGATGAAGTCGAGCCGCTTGCCGACCGCCCCGCCCTGCTTGAGCGTGCGCTCGGCCTCGGCGAGGTGCGCGCGCAGGCGCTCGAGCTCTTCGTCGACGTCGACTTTGGCGGCGAACACCGCCAGCTCCGCGCGCACACGGTCGTCGTCCGCGGTGCCAAGCGCCTCGCGCAGCCGCTCGGCCAGCCTGGCCTGGTAAGCGGCGAGCGATTGCGGCACCAGCGGCGCCACCTCCTCGATGCGCCGGCGCATGGCGGCGATGCGCTCGCCGATGCTCGCGGCGAGCTTCGCGCCCTCGCGCTCGCGCGCCGCCACCAGCTGGTCCAGCGCAGCCTGGCACAGCCGCTCGGCGATCACGCGCAGCGTTTCTTCGTCGCCCTCGGGCTCGGCGACCACGCCGGGCCAGCGCAGGACGTCGGCCACGCGCAACGGCGCCGCGTCCGGAAAGGTCTTCTGCGCTTCGGCCGCCAGGCTCTTTAACCGCGCGATCGCCTCCGTATTCAAACGTTGCGGCCGTTGCGGAACATCCTTGTCGTTCAGAAACAGACGGCAGTCGACCTTGCCGCGGGCGACGCGCGCAAGGATCAGGTCGCGCAGCTTCGGCTCGAGCGGGCGCAGCTCCTCCGCGACGCGGAACTGCAGATCGAGGAAGCGCGCGTTCACCGAGCGCAGCTCGAGGCTCAGCGTGCCGCGGGGCGAATCGGCCGCCGCGGCGGCATAGCCGGTCATGCTGCGGATCATTTCGTTATCATAGGAGGAGATGACGTCCCAAGCCAACCAGCCGGGAGGGCAGGTCAACGAGCCGATTCCCGTGGGCACGCGGCTCGAGAACTACCGCATCGTTCGCCTTCTCGCCTCCGGCGGCTTCTCGTTCGTGTACCTCGCTCATGACGAGAATGAGATGCCGGTCGCGATCAAGGAGTACCTGCCCTCGACGCTCGCGTTGCGCGCGAACGGCGAGTCGTATCCGCGCATCCCGGAGCAGGACCTGGCGACCTTCCGCGTCGGCATGAAATCCTTCTTCGAGGAGGGCCGCGCGCTCGCGGGCCTGTCGCATCCCAATATCGTGCGCGTGCTCAATTTCTTTCGCGCCAACGAGACGGTCTATCTCGTGATGCGCTACGAACGCGGCCGCACGCTGCACGATCACATTGGCCGGCGCCGCGGCGCGCTGAAGGAGTCCTGGATCCGCGCCACCTTCGCCCAGCTGCTCAACGGCCTGCGCGAAGTGCATTCGAACAAGCTCCTGCACCTCGACATCAAGCCGTCGAACGTGTACCTGCGCACCGACGGCACGCCGGTGCTGCTCGACTTCGGCGCCGCGCGCCAGGCGTTTCCAGGGGAGGGCATGAAGCTGCCGCAGACCTTCACGCCGGGATTCGCCTCGCCCGAGCAGCACGTCGATCGCGAGCTGCTCGGTCCCTGGAGCGACATCTACTCGGTCGGCGCCACCATGTATGCCTGCCTGGGCAACGCGCTGCTGCAGCCTGCCGATCAGCGCCTGAACGACGACAAGCTGGGGCCGGCGCGGCGCGTCTGGGAGGCAAAGTATTCCCACGAGCTGCTCGAAACCGTGGACTGGTGCCTGCAGCTGCACCACCTCGACCGGCCGCAGAGCGTGTTCGCGCTGCAGAAGGCCCTGCGCTCATGAAGTTCTCCATCGTGCGCGACAGCCGGCGCGGCACGCGGCGCGTCAATGAGGATCGCGTCGGCCACTGGGAGTCGCCGGGCGCGCTGCTGATGGCGGTAGCCGACGGCCTCGGCGGGCACCTGCACGGCGAAATCGCCGCGCACCTCGCGATCGACTGCTTCGGCGCGGAGTTCCTGCGCGAGGCGCGCCCCGAGCTCGCCGACCCGGCGCGGTTTCTCTCGCGCACCATGGCCGCCGCGCACGAGGCCATCGTGCGGCACACGGAGAAGCTGCAGCTGTCCGACATGCCGCGCACGGTGCTCGTCGCCTGCGTAGTGCAGGATGGCTATGCCCACTGGAGCAATGTCGGCGACTGCCGCCTTTATCTGCTGCGTGAGGGCCGTGTGATCGCTCGCACGCGCGATGACACGGTGGTGCAGCTGCTGGTGGACGAGGGCCGCATCCGGGAGGAGGCGATCGCCTCGCATCCCGAGCGCAACCGGCTGCTGCAGACCCTCGGCGGCTACCAGACCCCGCGGCCGGCGGGTGCAAGCGCCCGGCTGGCAAAAGACGACGTGCTGCTGCTCTGCTCGGACGGCTTCTGGGGGCCGCTCACCCAGCGCCAGCTGGTGCACGGCTTCATCGCCAACCCGCTCGGCCAGGCGATTCCCGATCTCATGGCGCTCGCCGAAATGAGGGCCGGAGACGAGTGCGATAACCTCTCCGTCGTGGCGCTGGCCTGGGGCGAGGACGAGGGCGCCGCCGCCGATGCCCCGCAGACCGTCCCGCAACGCGAACCCGCGACCGACGTGCAGGACTTCACCGCCACCGACCTCGATTTCCTGCGCATGTCCGACGAGGACATCGAAAGAGCGATCGCCGAGATCAAGGCGGCGCTGCGCAAGAACGCGCCGCGATGAGGCCGAGCGGCAGGCAGCCCGGCGAACTGCGTCCGGTGCGCATCCAGCGGCGCTACACGCGTCACGCCGAGGGCTCGGTGCTGGTGGAGTTCGGCGATACGCGGGTGCTTTGCACGGCGAGCGTGGAGGAACGCGTGCCGGCGTTCCTCAAGGAGAGCGGCCGCGGCTGGGTGAGCGCCGAGTACGGCATGCTGCCGCGCTCGACCAATACGCGCACCGAGCGCGAAGCGGCGCGCGGCCGGCAGACCGGGCGCACGCAGGAGATCCAGCGTCTCATCGGCCGGGCGCTGCGTGCAGTGATCGACCTGTCGGCGCTGGGCTCGCGCAGCATCCAGGTGGACTGCGATGTGCTGCAGGCCGACGGCGGCACCCGTACCGCGGCGATCACCGGTGCGTTTGTCGCGGTGCACGACGCCCTCGCGTGGCTGCAGTCGAGGAAACTGCTGGCCGCGCTTCCGGTGCGCGATTTCGTCGCCGCGGTGTCGGTCGGGATCTACCAGGGCGTGCCGGTGCTCGATCTCGACTACGCCGAGGATGCCGCCTGCGGCACCGACATGAACGTCGTGATGACCGGCGCCGGCCGGTTCGTCGAGCTGCAGGGAACCGCGGAGGGCGAGCCGTTCTCGCGCGCCGAGGTGGACGCGCTTCTCGCGCTGGGGGAGCAGGGCATCGGCGAATTGATCGCGCATCAGCGTCGCGCGCTCGCGCAGTGAAACTCGTTCTGGCCAGCAGCAATCCGGGAAAACTGAGGGAGATCGGGGCGCTGCTCGCGCCGCTGTCGATCGAGCTCATATCTCAAGCGCAGCTCGGCATCGGCGAGGCCGCTGAGCCGCACGCCACTTTTCTCGAGAATGCGCTCGCCAAGGCGCGGCACGCGAGCCGGGCCGCAGGCCTGCCGGCGCTTGGCGATGACTCGGGACTGTGCGTCGAGGCTCTCGCCGGCGAGCCCGGAGTGGACTCTGCCTGCTACGCCGGGCGCGAGGGCAGCCGGGAGGAGCGCGACGCCCGCAACAATGAAAAAATTCTCTCGAATGTGAAGCAGGATCGCAAAGCTTATTATTGCTGCGTGATGGTCCTGCTGCGGCATCCCGACGACCCGCGCCCGCTCGTCGCCGAAGGCGTCTGGAGAGGCGAGATCGCCCGCGCCCCGCGCGGCAGGAACGGCTTCGGCTACGACCCGCTGTTCCTGCTGCCGGAGCGGGGGCTGACGGCGGCGGAGCTCGATCCCGCGCAGAAGAACCGCATCAGCCACCGCGGACAGGCGCTGGCCAGGCTTTTGGAGCTGTTGAATGGATCCGGTCGTCCTTAGCGAGCCCGGGAAAGTCAGGCTGGAGCTCCTGCCTCCGCTCGCGCTCTACGTTCACATCCCCTGGTGCGTGCGCAAGTGCCCGTACTGCGACTTCAACTCGCACGAGCGCAGCGGTGAGCTCCCCGAGCGCGAGTACGTTGAAAGACTGATTGCCGATCTCGAGGGCTGCCTTGCGTCGGTATGGGGCAGGCGCGTTTGCAGCGTATTCATCGGCGGCGGCACGCCGAGCCTGTTCTCACCCGAATCGATCGAGACGCTGCTTTCCGGCGTGCGCGCGCGCCTGCCGCTCGAGCCGGGCGCGGAAATCACGCTCGAAGCAAATCCGGGCACGGTCGAAGCGGCGCGCTTCGCCGGCTTCAGGCAGGCGGGCGTGAACCGCATCTCGGTCGGCGTGCAAAGCTTCGACGATCGCATGCTCGCGGCTCTCGGCCGCATCCACGGCGCGGACGAAGCCCGGCGCGCCGTCGCTGTGGCGCTCGAGAGCTTCGACAACGTGAATCTCGACCTGATGTACGGGCTGCCGGGCCAGACGCTTGCGATGGCGCGTTCCGACATCGAGGAGGCCGTGCGCCTGGACGCGCCGCACGTCTCGGCCTACCAGCTGACCATCGAGCCCAACACCGTGTTCTGGAGCAAGCCGCCGCAGCTGCCTCAGCATGACGAGAGCGCCGACATGCAGCTGGCAGCGGAGGAGGTGCTCGGCGCGGCGGGCTATGGGCATTACGAGACCTCGGCTTTCGCGCGGCCGGGGCATCGCTGCCGCCACAACCTCAACTACTGGGAATTCGGCGACTATGTCGGCATCGGCGCCGGCGCGCACGGCAAGCTGAGCTTCCCCGGGCGTATCACGCGGCATTCGCGCATCAAGCAGCCCAGGGAGTATCTGCTTTCAAAGAACTCGCTGATCGAGGACCGCGAGGTGCCGGCGAACGAGATTCCTTTCGAGTTCATGCTCAACGCGCTGCGGCTGGTGGAGGGTTTTCCCATGACGTTGTTCGCCGAGCGCACCGGTTTGCCGCCCGCGGCGGTCGAGGCGAAGCTTGCAAAGGCGGAAAACCTGGGCCTGATCGAGCGCGACTGGAAACACGTCCGCCCCACCGAGCGCGGGCGGCACTTCCTCAACGAGCTGCTTCAAATATTCCTGGAGGGAGCGCCCGCTCGATCATCAGCAGCCGAAGCTTCGTCTTGAGCCCGCCCATGGCGGAGAAGCCGCCTGCTTTTCCGCCCGCCGCGAGCACCCGATGGCAGGGCACCACGATCGCGAAGGGATTGCGGGCGAGCGCCACGCCTACGTCGCGCGCCGAGCCAGGCTCGTTCAGCCGCGCTGCGATTTCGCCGTATGTGGTGGTGCTGCCGCAGGGAATGCTGCGGGCGATGCGATAGACTTCGCGGTCGAAATCCGGCACGCCGTCCAGGTCGAGCGCGATCGAGGACAGATCGATCGCCTGGCCCTGCAGCAGCGCGACGATGCGCTCGAGCGCATCTTGCACAGGGCGCGGCGGCAGCGCCTCGCGCGCGTGCGGAAAGCGCTTCACGATCCGCGCCCGGGTCTCGCTGTCGCGCCGCTCGGGCAAACGCACGGCGGCAATGCCGCGCTCGCTCCACACGATCGCGCAGCGCCCGATCGGCGTGGCGAAAAGCGCAAAGCCGTGCTCTGCCATGGCCTATTTTCGCCTGAAAAAGAGGTCGCGGATCGGGTGCCCGAGGCGCCTGCCGCGCGTCTCGAACTTGGTGGCGGATCTCTCGACAAAACCGGACGGCGCGGGTTCCAGAAGCGTTTCGTTCATAAAGACCGAATTCATGTGCTCGGCATAGTCCGGCCAGTCGGTGGCCGCATGGAGCGTGCCGCCGGGCGCGAGCTTGCGCGCCGCAAGCGCCGCGAATTGCGCCTGCACCAGGCGACGCTTGTGGTGCCGCTTCTTCGGCCAGGGATCGGGAAAGAAAAGGTGGATCGCGGCGAGCGCGCCGTCTGGAATCATGCGCGTGAGCACCTCCACGGCGTCGTGCCGGATGACGCGTACATTGGCGAGTCCGTCGGCGGCAATGCGGTTGAGCAGGCTGCCGACGCCCGGACCGTGCACCTCCACCGCGATGAAATCGGCCGCGGGCTTCGCCCTGGCGATCGCCGCGGTGGTCTCGCCCATGCCCGACCCGATCTCCAGAACCAAGGGCGCAATGCGGCCAAAGATTTTTCCTGAATCGATGGTTTCCGGTTGAAACGGCAAACCATACTTTGGAAAGAGCTCTTCAAGCGCCCTTTGCTGCGCGGCCGTGGTCCTGCCCTGGCGCAGGACGTAGCTTCTGATCGGTCTGTTCAAGCAGCCTTGGGCTGCGAGGACGGGATAGTCCCTTCGACCGGCGAGCTGGGAGCAGCGCTGTAGAGCTTTTTCGGCATGCGGCCGGCGAGGAAGGCTTCGCGTCCGGCCTCGACCGCCTTCTTCATCGCTTTGGCCATCAGCACGGGATCCTTTGCCGCGGCGATGGCGGTGTTCATCAGCACGCCGTCGCAGCCCAGCTCCATCGCGATCGCGGCATCGGAGGCCGTGCCGACCCCGGCGTCGACCAGCACCGGCAGCTTCACTTTATCGATCACGAGCTGCAGGTTCCAGGGATTGAGAATCCCCATGCCCGAGCCGATGAGCGAGGCGAGCGGCATGACCGCGACACAGCCGGCGGCTTCCAGCATCTGCGCCTGGACCGGGTCGTCGGAGCAGTACACCATCACCTTGAAGCCTTCCTTGACCAGCTGCTGCGCGGCCTTCAAGGTTTCGGGCATGTTCGGGTAGAGCGTGTGCGGGTCGCCGAGGACCTCCAGCTTGACCAGGTCGTGGCCGTCGAGCAGCTCGCGCGCGAGGCGCAACGTGCGTACTGCGTCGGCGGCGTTGTAGCAGCCGGCGGTGTTCGGCAGATAGGTGTACTTCGAGGGCGGCAGCGCCTCGAGCAGGCTCGGCTCGCCGGGGTTCTGGCCGATGTTGGTGCGCCGAATCGCCACCGTGACGATCTCCGCCCCCGACGCCTCGACCGCGGCGCGCGTCTCGGCGAAGTCGCGGTACTTGCCGGTGCCGACGAGCAGGCGCGAGCCGTAGCGCCTGCCGGCGACGACGAGGGCGTCCTTCATGCTAGCCGCCGCCGACCGCCACGACGATCTCCAGCCGATCGCCGTCGGCGATCAAAGTGCTGCCGTGAGCGCTCCTCGGGACGATCTCGCCGTTTCGCTCCACCGCCACCTTCCTGCCTTTGCAGTCGAGCCTTGCGAGCAGCGCCGCCACATCGAGCGGCGCGTCAAAGCGCTGGGCGTCGCCGTTCACCGTTACCCTGATCATGGAAACAATCATACCTCAGCAGCCCCGCTGCCTTCCCATTAGACTGGCGCCAAAAGGGGAGACATGCGATGACTTCAACGCTGCTGCTGGTTCAATTTGCGTCCCAGAATATCGCCCTGTTCTGCTGTGCACTTTTCGCAGGGGCCGCCACCTACCTCAGTCTTGTCGAGCACCCCAGGCTGGACGAGGGCGAAGCGGAACTGGCCGACACCACCCTCCTGGCATCGCACCCCAGGCCCGCCATCTTTCAGGCCGCTCTGGGCGTCGTCGGCTCATTGGCCGCGATGCTTGCCGGATCGGCAGCCGGAGCCATGTGGTGGCTCGCCGGCGGGGCGGTTCTCGGAGCAGCGGCGTTATGGCAGGTGTTCGCAGTGCTGCCCTTGATCCGTCGTCTTACCCGAAGCAAGGGGCGCGCGAATCCGAGAAATGCGGCGCAGATCATTGCGAGGCTGGCGAAGCTGCACGCTGCGCTGAGCCTGGCGGCCCTGGCTGCGCTATTCATGTTCATCATGAAAGCCTGAGCGGTAAAATTTCCCGCCACGCGGGTGTAGTTCAATGGCAGAACAATAGCTTCCCAAGCTATGAACGTGGGTTCGATTCCCATCACCCGCTCCAAACAGTGCTAAATTCAGTGCATGCCGTACTCGGTCGAAGGCAAGCTGGTCGTCGCGATTTCGTCGCGCGCGCTGCTCGACTTCGAGGACGAGAACCGTGTTTTCGAGCGCGACGGCGAGGGCGCCTATATCGCGCTGCAGCTCGCGCGCCTGGACGTGCCGGCGCGCGAAGGGGTCGCCTTTGCGCTGGTGAAGAAGCTCCTCGCCTTCAATACCCCGCAGGCGCAGCGCGTCGAGGTCGTGATCCTGTCGAAGAACGACCCGGTGTCGGGCCTGCGGGTGTTCCGCTCGGCCGAGCGCGCGGGGCTGCGCCTGGAGCGCGGCGTATTCACGCGCGGAGCGAACCCGTATCGCTACCTCGACGCGCTGAAGGCGAACCTGTTCCTGTCGGCGAACGAAAACGACGTGATGAGCGCGCTCGAATCGAAGGTGCCCGCGGCGCGCGTCTACCCGGAGTCGGCGCAGGCGGCGAGCCGCCACTCGGGCGAGGTGCGCATCGCCTTCGACGGCGACGCGGTGCTGTTCTCCGACGAGGCGGAGCGCGTGTATCAGAAAGACGGCCTGGATGCGTTTACGCGCCATGAGGCGGCGCATGCGCTCCAGCCGCTGCCGCCGGGCCCGTTCAAGCCGCTGCTCGAAGCGCTGCAGCGCCTGCAGGCGGCCGCCGGCACCGACGTGCCGATGCGCCTGCGCACCGCGCTGGTTACCGCGCGCAGCGCGCCGGCCCACGAGCGCGCGGTGCGCACGCTCATGGACTGGAACATCGCGGTGGACGAGGCGATGTTTCTCGGCGGCCTCGACAAGGGCGCGTTCCTGAAGGCTTTCGAGCCGGACTTCTACTTCGACGACCAGCGCGGCCACGTCGATTCCGCGCGCGCGCATGTCGCCGCGGGCCACGTGCCCTACGGGGTTGCGAACCTGCGCTAGAGGAACAGCTCTCGCGGGTCGACCTGGAGCTTGCTCTGCTCCATGGTGCGCCGGATCCGGTAGGGCTCGTCCGGGCGCACCTTGGGATCCTTGTCGAGGTCGAGGATCTTGTGCGGCCGCATCGGGTTACCCTGGCCGTCGAGCACCACCATCACGCGCGGCTTGAGGCGGCGCACCAGGTTCTGCGCGATGACGATGCCGACTTCGGCGGAATTGAGCTCCACCACGCTGCCTACCGGGAACGCGCCGACGCACTGGATGAATTGCTCGACGAGCTCGGAGTGATAGCCGGTGCCGCGCTCCCTGTACAGGAAGCTGAGCGCGCTCGAAGGCGACAGCGTCTCGGCGTAGGGCCGCACCGCGGTCAGCGCGTCGAACGTATCGGAGATCGCCGCGATCGAGCCGTAGAGCCCGATCTGCTCGCCTTTGAGCCCGCGCGGGTAACCGCTGCCGTCCTGCCGTTCGTGGTGCAGCAAGGCAAGCTCAGGCAGCCGCGACGGGAGGCCGGGCGTCGCCTTCAGGATCTCCGCGGACAGGGCGACGTGCTTTTTCGCGAACTCGGCCTGCTCCGGCGTCAGGGGTCCCTGCTTTTCCATGATCGAGGCCGGGAGCTGGGTCTTGCCGACGTCCTGCAGCAGGCCGAGCAATCCGAGCAGCTCGAGCTCCTCGCGCGCCAGCTCCAGGAAGCGCGCGAACACGATCATGTAGATGGAGACCTGGAGCGCGCGGGCATGTGCCGCCGCGCTCTTTTCGCGCAGCTTGGAGACCAGAAGCAGCGCGTCGGGATTGCGCACCACGCTGTCGGTGAGGCGCGTCACCGATTCCTTGACTTCCCTGCCCTCCAGGACGGTGCTGCCCTGGGTGAGCGGCCGCAGAAGCTCGTTCACGGCGGCGACGGTTTGCGTGTAGACCGGGGCCGCGCGCTGCACCTCGGTTTCGACATTGACCGTTTCGGGATAGGCGGAGTTGCCGCGGATCTTGAAGCTGGGCAGCGCGGCGCGCGGGCGCGAGCGATCCTCGACCTCGGTTTTCTCCATGTCGACGAAGACGTGCTTGCAGAATTTCTTCAGGGTCTCCAGCTGCTGGTCGGTGCGCAGGTGAAAGCCCTGGAACATGAAGGGCGTATCGGTCCACGGTCGATCGAGCTCGGCGACGTACATGCCGAACTGCAGCTGTCCCACCGGAACCTGTTTTCTCTGCACCGCCTTATTCTAGCGGCAAGGACTCCTCGACGAGCGCGGCGAGGTAGCCCGCGCCGAGCGGAATCACCTCATCGTTGAAGTCGTAGTTCGGGTTGTGGAGGAAGCAGCCGCCGGGACCGCCGCCCTGGCCGAGCCACGCGTAGGCGCCTGGGCGCTCGAGCAGCATGTAGGCGAAGTCTTCGCCTCCCATGGTGGGGTCGGCGTCGATGACCACGTTTGCCTTGCCGAAGATGCGCTCGCCGACGCGCGCGGCGAACTGCGCTTCGCGCTCGCTGTTGATGGTGGGGGGATAGCCTCGCCGCAAGTCGATCTCGGCGCTCGCGCCGAACGCCTGCGCGACGTGCGTCGCGATTTCCTTCACGCGCTTCTCGGCGAGCTCGCGCGTCTCGCGCCGGAAGCTGCGCAGCGTGCCGATCAGGCGCACGCTATCGGGGATCACGTTGAATGCGCCGAGCTGGCTCGTCTGCATCGAGGCTATGCTCACCACCACCGCGTCCACGGGGCTGACGTTGCGGCTCGCGATCGTCTGCAGCGCGGCGATGATGTGCGACGCGGCGACGACCGGATCGACGACGAGGTGCGGCATCGCCGCGTGTCCGCCGCGTCCGCGCACCGTGATCTGGATCTCGTCGGTCGCGGCCATGACCGGTCCGGCGCGCACCGCGAGCTTTCCGGGCGGCAGCCCCGGCCAGTTGTGCAGCGCGTAGATCTCGTTCGCCGGGAAGCGCTCGAAGAGGCCCTCCTTCACCATCACCTGCCCGCCGCCGCCGCTTTCCTCGGCGGGCTGGAAGATGAGGTATGCGGTGCCGCCGAAGTTGCGGGTCTGCGCCAGGTAGCGTGCGGCACCCAGCAGCATGGTGGTGTGCCCGTCGTGCCCGCACGCGTGCATGCGGCCATCGTGGCGCGAGCGGTAGGGCACGCTCCCGGCCTCGTGCACCGGCAGGCAGTCCATGTCGGCGCGCAGGCCGATGGCGCGGCCGCCTGAGGTGCCGCGGCCTTTCACCACGCCGACCACCCCGGTCTTCGCGAGGCCGCGGTGCACTTCGATGCCCCAGCTTGCCAGCTTGTCCGCCACCAGCGTGGAAGTACGGGTCTCCTCGAACCCCAGCTCGGGGTGCGCGTGCAGGTCGTGCCGGATTTCCTTCAGCTCGCGGTGGTATTCGCGGATGCGCTCGACGGGGCTGCCCATGCCCCCATTAGAATCCGGGCGTGCCCGCTTTCGCAAGCCTTCTCATTGCCTGGCAGCGCCGTCACGGGCGCAAAGGGCTTCCCTGGCAGGACATGCGGGACCCATACCGCATCTGGCTCTCGGAAGTGATGCTGCAGCAGACGCAGGTGGCGGCGGTCATTCCCTACTACCAGCGCTTCCTGTCCCGCTTTCCCGACGTGCGGGCGCTCGCTCGCGCGGACGAGGACGAGGTGCTGCAGCTCTGGAGCGGCCTCGGCTACTACGCCCGCGCGCGCAACCTGCATCGGGCTGCTCGAAAGCTCGTCTCCGAGCACGGCGGCAGATTCCCGGATTCGGTAGACGAGATCGAGCAGGTTCCGGGCATCGGGCGCTCGAGCGCCGCGGCGATCGCGGCGTTCGCCTTCGGCCGCCGCGCTGCGATTCTCGACGGCAACGTCAAGCGCGTGCTCGCGCGCTGCTACGGCGTCGAAGGCTGGCCCGGGGAGCGTGAAGTCGAAGCGAAGCTGTGGCGGCTCGCAGAGCGCCTGCTTCCCAAGGACGACGTCGGCGTCTACACGCAGGCGCTGATGGATCTTGGCGCGACCGTCTGCACAAGGCAGCCGCGTTGCGATGTGTGCCCGCTGAGGCGGCGCTGCGTGGCGCGGCGCGAGAGCCGCGTGCACGAGCTGCCTGCACCGCGACCAAGGAGGACCGTTCCGCTGAGAGACGCCACCTGGCTGCTGCTGTTGCACAACCAGCAGGTGCTGCTCGAACGCAGGCCCGGCGCGGGGCTTTGGGGCGGTCTTTGGACTTTCCCGGTGGCGAGCAACGCAGGATATGCCGCGCAGGCTCGCGAACTGGGTTGCGAGATCTCATCGACGCGCGAGCTGGAGCCGCTTGAGCATGGCTTCACGCACTTTCGCCTGCGCATCCGCCCCGTGCTGTGCGGGGTCGCAAGAACGCTGCCGGGCGTCGCGGCGCCGGGGCGGCTCTGGATTGATCTCGAGGATGCCGCGCAGGCCGCCGCGCCGGCCCCCGTGAAAAAGCTCATCGCGCGGCTTGGCGCTTCTAACGCGTCATGGTGAGGCGGATGCGGTTGCGGCCGAACACATAGGCGTAATCGCGTGTCGCTGCCAGTTCCTTGGTGAGAAGGACTCCGAGGCCGCCGATCGCGCGCCTTTCCAGCGTCGTCGTCATGTCGATGGGCTTGTCAGGCAGCTTGGCGTAGGGATTGAATGGCGGCGCAGTGTCCTCGTAGGTCACCTGTACCGCCCTGGGGCCCGCCTCGAGGCTCACCCATACCGGCGCATCGCAGTCCTTTCGATGGCCGTGCCGGATGGTGTTGATGAACAGCTCCTCCACGACCAGGTGGAGCCGCAGGCAGCGCTCCCGCTCGATGCCCGCCTGGTCGCAAAAATCTGTCAGAAACGCGGACAAAGGACGCAACTCGGCGAGCCGCGATGGAAACATCGCCAAGCGGGAGTTTTTAACGCTATGGGCCATGGGATCGGGCGCATTATAGGATCCGTTGAACGTGACCCTAAGGGAGGGGCCATCATGCGTTGGACACTTTTGGTATGCCTGCTCTGCTTCGCGGCCGGCGTTTGGGCGGGCGATGTGGGGCAGATCAAGGCCGCCACGGGAGCGGTGTTCCTCGAGCGGCAAGGCGAGCGGCTGCCGGCCACCCTGGGCATGCCGGTGCAGGAGTCCGATACGCTGGTCACCGGCGCCGACGGCTCGGCCGGGGTGACGTTCTCCGACAACAGCGTGCTATCGGTGGGCCCGGGCAGCGTATTGGCGATCGAGCGCTATGCGTTCGATTCGACCACGCACAACGGGCATTTCGATGCCGCGCTGAAGAAGGGAACGCTTGCCGTCGTCTCCGGCAAGATGGTCAAGCAGTCGCCCGACGCGATGAGGGTGCGCACGCCGTCCTCGATCATGGGTGTCCGCGGTACCGAGTTCGTGGTGAAGGTCACCGAGCCGGGAAACTGAGCGGATGCTGGTGCTGGTGCTTGGCGCGCTGGTTATCCTCGGCGCGATCTATGCTGAGCCGGTGCCGCCCGAAAAGACGGTTGTGGTTCTGCCCAAGGCCGTCGTACAGCGACCGCCCGACGAGACCGTGGTGGTTCTGCCCAGCCCGGACGGGCATACCGGCACCGTCGTCGTACAGCGCGGCGGCGAGCGGCATGTGCTCAACCAGCCGTTCGCGGCGAGCCGGCTGACGGGCGGGCAGTCCGAAATGGTGCAGCTATCCGATGCCGAAGTGCGCCAGTCTTTCGCTGTCACGCTCGAAGCCCTGCCCGCCAGGCCGACCACGTTTCTGCTTTACTTCGTGAGGGGCACCGACGAGCTGACCGACGAATCGAAACAGGAGCTGAAAAAGATCCTGGCAGAGCTGAAGCGGCGAGGCGTCCCGAACATCATGGTCGTCGGGCACACCGATACCGTCGGCAAGCTTGAAGCGAACGACCTGCTGTCGGCACAGCGCGCCGAGCGGATGAAGGGCTTCCTTATCGAGATCGGCATTCCCGCCGGGCAGATCCAGACCGCCGGCCGCGGCGAGCGCGAGCTACTCGTGCCGACCGCCGATAACATCGACGAGCCGCGCAACCGGCGCGTCGAGATCAACGTCCGCTAGCGGCTGCGCCGTTCCAGCGCACGCAAAGCAGGGTAAGGTCGTCTGATTGCTCCGTCGTGCCGGTGAACTTGCGTACGTCCGCACGTACCGCCGCGATGACCGCATCCGGCGCAGCCGACGAGAGGGGTTTCAATACCGCGTGCAGGCGCGCGGCGCCGTAGAACTCGCCCGCCGCGTTCATCGCCTCGGTCACGCCATCGGTGAGCACGCACAGCCACTCGCCCGCTTCCAGGACGCGGTGCCCGCTTGGATACTCGAAGCCCTCCAGCACGCATAGCGGCGGCCCGCCGGAATGCTCGACGCGTTCGGGGACGCTGCCCGGCCGGCAGGCAATCGGCGGCTCGTGGCCCGCGTTGCAGAAGGCCAGCGCGCCGCTACGCACGTCGAGCAGCCCTGCGAATGCGGTGACGAAGAACGATTCCGCGTTGTCGCGGCAGATTTCGGCGTTCGCGAGCCTGAGGAGCGAGCCGGGGTCGCCAGGACCCCGCAGGGCGATGCTCTTCAATAGCGACTTGGAGAGCGCCATGAAAAGGCTCGCCGGAAGTCCCTTGCCCGAAACGTCGCCGACCACCAGGAAAAGCCGGTCCTCGTCGACCATGAAGCAGTCGTAAAAATCGCCGCCGACCATTCGCGCCGGCTCGAGCACCGCGTCGAGGGCAAAACCCGTCTGTCCGGCGAAAATCGTGCGCGGCGCCGGCAGCAGCCCCATCTGGATGCGCCGCGCGGCTTCCAGCTCGCCGGCGACGCGCGCCTGCGCTTCGCGCAGCAGCCGCCGCTGGCGGTCGGCTTCGGCAAACGTCGCTCCGAGCAGGGCGGCGAAGACGGCGAGCGCCGCCAGCGCTGGCGCCGTGACGTTCAGCAGCAGTCCGGTCATGAAGGCGAGGATGCCTGCTGCCGCAAGCGCGAGCAGCGCCGCCGCCAGAAGCGCGAAGGATATCCACGGGCGCGCTGCCGGAACGAACAGGACGAACAGAACCCCCACGCCGGCCAGCAGCGCGGCTTCGGTCCACGCCGCGCCCGTGGGCCGGCGCAGATAGGTGCCATCGAAAATCTGCTCGAGGATTTGCGCGTGCACTTCCACGCCCGGGATGCGCTCACCAAGCGGGGTGGCCTGGAAATCGAGCAACCCCAGTCCCGATACGCCGACGAGGACGAATTTGTCGCGAAAAAACTCGGCTGCGGCCTTTCCGGAAAGCACATCCTCCGCCGAGGCGAAGCGCTGCGCATCGTGACGCCCGAAATACACGTTCAGCGTGCCGTCGGACTGGATCGGAATCGACGCAGGACCGACGTTGAGGTCCACGTGCTCGCCGCCTTGGTCGTCGATGCGCAACTCCTGCGTGCCGGTGGCGATGCGAATCATCTCCACCGCAAGCGCCGGCACGATGACTTTTCCGATCCGCGCAACCAGGGGGATTCGCCGCAGGATGCGATCCGGTGAGTCGGCGCTGATCAGCCCGCGGCCGGCGGCTGCCCGATCGATCTCCGGCCGGCTCTGCAGCTGGCCATCGAACTGCTGTAACGGCAGCTCGCGCCGGCCGGACGATAGTACCGGCGCCACGTGCGGCGGATGCGGGAAACGGCGGTCGCGATAGTCGATTCCGGCGATGCCCAGCACCACTTTTCCGCCCTGGACCGCTTGCGCGAGCGCCGCGTCGGCTCCCGCCACCGAGCGGTCCGGCTCGACGAACAGCACGTCGACGCCGATCGCCGCCGGCCCGGCGCGCGAAATGGCGCGCACGAGGTCTGCCGTGACGCTGCGTGGCCATGGCCACTGCCCCAGCGTGTCGAGCGAACGCTCGTCGATGTCCACGATAACCGCCGGCACGGAACTGCGCGCGCGCGGCATCAGCCTTTGATAGCCGTCGAACAGAGTTTCGCGCAACGCTGCGACCGGCGGCGACTCCAGACCGATGAGCAGGACGCAGACTGAGAGCAGCGCTGCGCCCATCAGCCGCGGCCCCGAACGCAGTTTCAGAGATCGATCTCCAGCCCGTCGTAGGCCGCCGAGACGCGCAGCGGCTGCGCGCCGCGGGTCAGCTCCTCGAGGCGACGCGTGTCCCTCAATACGGCTTCGATCGACGCATCGTCGGAACTGGGCTCGTGGTGGAACAGCACCAGGTGCTTGACGCCGGCCATCTGGCAGAGCTCGACCCCGACGATGTTGCTGGAATGGCCCCAGTCGGCCTTCACCGAGGCCACCTCGGCGAGCGAGTACATGGCGTCGAACACGACGAGGTCGGCGTCCCGGAAGAAGGCGACGAAGGCCTCGGCCTCGCCGCGGTTTTCGAGCTTGTGCTCGGAGTCGGTGGAGTAGATCATTACTTTGCCGCCCGCCTCAAACCGATAGCCGTAGGAGTCTCCCGAATGGCGCTGGATCTTGGGCGTCACGCTTACGCTGCCGGCCGCATGGGTCTCGCCGGGCACGAGCTTCACGAACTCGATCTTCGCGGCTAGCTGGTCGAACGGTACCGGGAAACAAGGTGGCGCCTGCTGCAGCCGCAGCGCCTGCTCCAGGATATCGTGGCAGCCGTGGATGCGGATTGTCGTCCCCGGCACGTAGGCGGGCCCGAAGAAGGGAAAGCCCATGATGTGGTCCCAGTGGACGTGCGACATGAACACGTTCACCGTCGCAGGCCGGCCGCCCTGTCGCGCCAGCACGTGAGCGCCGAAGGGCCGTGCCCCGCTGCCCATGTCGCACACGAAATATTCGTTGGCGCCGGTCTCCAGCTCGACACAGGACGAGTGGCCGCCGAAGGTATGAGTGAGCGCGAACGGCAGCTCGCGCTGCGCAAAGTCGTAGGCCGCGCCGAACGACTCGAAACGCCGGCCGTCGGCCGCGACCAGGGCCTGGGCGAGCTTGTCCCGGACGTCGGCGGCGGTGAGCGCCACCGGCATCGAACCGCGCGTGCCCCAGAAGCGGACGCGCATGCCCGATCAGCCGCGCTCGAAAGCTTCGACCGCCTCGGACGAAACCGAAGCGAGCGCCTCGCGCATCGTTGGGAAGACGTCGAAAACGAGGTTGAAGCGGCTGATCTGGAAAATTTCGGCGACCAGGGGCTGCAGGGAAGCGATCACCAGGCGGCCGCTGCGGCTGACAGCCTGCCTGGCGGCAAGCATCAGGCAGCGCAACCCGGCGCTGGACACGTACTCGAGGCCGGACAGATCGAAGATCAGCGCCTGGCCCTCGCGCAGGCAGGCGTCGAGGTGGGGAGCGAGATCGTTCCTGAAAGCTTCGCAGTTGTCGTGGTCGAGACGTCCCACGGGCGCTACCACCCGGACCTTGGCATAGTTTCGGTGCGAAAGCGCCATGATTATGGTTCCGACCTGTACCGTATTTTAGTGGAGAACCGCTATCTCCCCAGGAGATTGTTGAGGCGCTCCAGCCGCGCGCGCGCGTCGATCAGCTCGAACAGCTCCTGTTTCGCCGAAAGAGGAAGCGGAAGGATTTCGGCGAGCCGGGCGCTCACCCAGGCGCTGGAATCGAGCCGGTGCGGCGGCTCGAAGAGCCCCTCGCCCTGCTGCGCGATCACGCGCTCGAGCAGGCGCACGCAGGACTTGCACTGTTCAGGTACTGGAGCGTCGATATCGTCGGGAAGCATTTCGATCGAGGCGCGCGCGAGGCCGCTGGGCTCGACTCGCCTGCCGACGATGCGAAAGCGCCGCTCGCCGCGGGCGATGATATGCAGCATGCCCAGTTGCGGCATGTCCCAGGCGGCGATGCGGGCGAGGCAGCCGATCTCCACCGGGGTCGCCGGCGCGCCGACTTCCGCGCCATCGCGGATCAGGCATACGCCGAAGGGCGTGTCGTCGCGCAGGCAGACCTTGGCCATTTCCATGTAGCGCTGCTCGAAGATCCGCAACGGCAGGCGACCGCCGGGAAAGAGCACCGTGTTCAGCGGAAAAAGCGCGAAGTCCTGCATTACGCTTGCGCGCCTTCGCGAGCCAGGCCGCGATGGCGCACGAGGACGCGCCACTGCGCGCGAAACGCCTCGGCGAGCCGCTCGGCGAGGTACACGGAGCGGTGACGGCCACCGGTGCAGCCGATGGCCACGGTAACGTAGCTGCGGTTCTCGCGGGCGATCTCCGGCAGCCAGCGCGCGAGCAGCGCGCGCACGTCCTCCAGCCAGCGCTGGACCGCAGCGTCGCGGCCCAGGTACTCGGCCACGGCGCTGTCGCGACCGGTAAAAGGGCGCAGCTGCGGATCGTAGTGCGGGTTGGGCAGCATGCGGCAGTCGAGCACCCAGTCGGCGTCGAGCGGAATGCCGTCGCGGTACGCGAACGACTCGAAAAGCAGCGTGAGCGACCCCGCGTCGAGGGCGAGCAGATCTCTGATCCAGTTCTGCAGCACGCGCGGCTGCAACTCGCTCGTATCGATGCGCTGCGCGAGCGCCGCGACGCCGGCCAGCAGCGTGCGCTCGCGCTCGATCGCCTCGGAAAGCGTCAGGCCGGAGCTGGCGAGCGGATGACTGCGCCGCGTCTCGGAGAAGCGCCGCAGCAGCGTCGGAGAATTCGCCTCGAGGTACAGCACCCGGCAGTCGACTCCGCGGCTGCGCAGCTTGGCGATGTTCTCGGGCAGCGCGGCAACGGCTGCGCTTCTTGCGTCGACGCTCACGGCGGCCCGGTCGTGGCCCGCCTCGGCCAGAAAGTCCACCACCTCGAGCAGCAGCGTCGCGGGCAGGTTGTCGACGCAGTAGGAGCCGCTGTCCTCGAGCACCTTGAGCGCAATGCTCTTGCCGGAGCCCGACAGCCCGCTCACCAGGATGAGCTGCACCTACTTTTCGCCTTCGCTCTCGCTGCCGTCGAGCCC
>Ga0209157_1001310_pt1 | contig 20814 bp, 18 predicted proteins | sample GraSoiAngelo_135_FD_185892 | JGI IMG/M metagenome (GOLD analysis project Ga0209157, IMG submission 185892) | Grasslands soil microbial communities from the Angelo Coastal Reserve, California, USA - 14_0929_05_40cm (SPAdes) (version 2) | ecosystem: Environmental > Terrestrial > Soil > Grasslands ...
TGTGAGCACGGCCCTAGGATGGCCGGTGATCGTGAAGCCGTCCAAACAAGGCTCTTCCGTCGGATTGACTCTGGTCAAGAAGGCCGAGGACTTGGACAATGCGGTCAAGCTTGCGGAACGCTATGACAATGAGGTCATGGCGGAGCAGTTCATTGCGGGGCGTGAGCTGACCGTCGGCGTCCTCGGGGACGTGCCCCTGCCCGTGGGCGAGATCGTCCCCAAGCACGAGCTGTTCGACTATGTGACGAAATACACACCCGGAATGTCGGAAGAGACCTTCCCCGCGAAGATCGATACACTGCTAGCCCGACAATTGCAGGAGTATGCGTCGATGGCGCACCGCGCCTTGAAGCTCAGCGGCTACTCGCGGATCGACTTCCGGGTGAGCCCCGAGGGAGACATCTTCTGTCTGGAAGCGAACTCCCTGCCGGGAATGACCCGCACCAGTCTGTTCCCTCAGGCCGCGCAAGCGGCGGGCATCCCCTTCCCGGAGCTCTGTGAGCGTATCGCAAGCCTGGCCCGGAACAACAGGACTGGAAAAGGGGGATAAAAACTAGAAGCCTCAAAGGACACGTAGGAGCACAGATGGGCCCGCAGCGGATGTACGGTTTGACCCCCTGGGTACGGCGACTCCTCGTCGCCAACCTGCTCGTATTCCTTATTCAGAGCACGTTGCTGACCTCCCCGAGCTTTGCCGGCGCGTTCGGGTTCTCGCCTGCGCATGCCTGGCAATATCCGTGGACGTTCGTCACGTACATGTTCCTGCACGCGGGCATCCCGCACATCCTGTTCAACATGCTCATGCTGTTCGTCTTCGGCTCGTCGGTCGAAGACCGCATGGGTGGTCGCGTGTTCATCCTCTTCTATCTCCTCTGCGGGATCGGTGGCGCGGCGTCGTCCTTCATCTTGCGGCAGCTGGTGCCCGTGTCCCAGATCATCGGCGCGTCGGGCGCGGTGCTCGGTGTCGCGGTTGCCTTTGCCTGGTACTGGCCCGACCATCCGGTGTTCGTCTTCCCGTTGCCCGATCCGGTGCCGGCCAAATGGCTCGTCACGTTTCTCGTCGCGCTGGATCTCGTGCTGGCGCTGGTCGGCGCGAGCGACGGCATCGCGCACCTCGCGCATCTCGGCGGTGTGGGAACCGCACTGCTCTATCTCAAGGGCCAGGATTGGTGGGTGACGCGCAGCGACCGGCGGGGGCGGGGGGGCCCGCTGTCGGAGTCGAGCGTGCTGGTGTCGCAACCGCCCCGGATCAGTCGGAGCGGCGGCATCCCTCCGTCCGCGCCGCGGACGAAGTCGCGGGCTGGAGGCGAGCCCGACGCCCGGGCAAACGCCGAGATCGATCGCGTGCTCGACAAGATCATCGCGAGCGGTGTGGAAAGTCTCACGCCCGCCGAACGGAAATTTCTCACCGAAATCAGCCGCCGGTTGCGCACGCCTCCTCCGAAGGCCTAGGACGCGAGTTGTCAAGTCGGCCGCGGTGACGCCGCGCTTGTCCCGGAGGGGCGCGGTTCCCAAATTGGGTCCGGCAACCGCGCAATGCTCGTCAATCTCGTTCCGGAATTCCTCGCGACGCTTTCCGCGCCAGATCGTTCCGCGGCATACCACGAGTATCTCGATCGCCACCGCCCGGTGTTGAGTGCCTACTGGCAGAACTACGTGCTCGATCCCGCGTCGCCGCACGCGGAGCCGATCATTGAGACGGCGCTGCGCGCCGACCGCTCCGACCTGCGGCGCCTGTTCGAGGACGTGGATGTCGTCGCCGTCGCCGAGGACGGGTTGCGCCGGGCCATGGAGCTGCTCGAAGCCGACTGCCCGGTGGATCTCTACCTCATGGTTGGCGTCGGCGCCGCGAATGCAGGGGAGCTGGTCGTCGGTGGGCGCGGGATCGCGTTCGTCTGTCTCGAGCATTTCACCGGGCGGGCCAACGCGCAGACGTACGGCATGGGCCTGGCGCCCACGCTGTTGCCGCTCTGGATCGCGCACGAGGTCGCGCACGCGCTGCGCTACACCTCGGCGTCCAGCCGCGCGGCGATGCGCCGGCTGATCGGCGACTTGGGCGGCTATTACGACGCGTGGGAGCTGGGCTCGCGCGCGACACTGCGCGAGCTGGTCGTCAACGAGGGCGCCGCTATCGCGGCCGCGCAGGCCGTCGCTCCGGGTTTCGAGCCATGGGAATACTTCGGCTACAACCGGCGCCACTATCGCCGGCTGCGCGAGCTGGACGCCTTCCTGCGACGTGCGTCCGCGAACGACCTCGACGCGACCGGCCTGGGCCTGCGGTTGCGGTATCTGTCCGGCGGGATGAGTCCGGCGGCGCGGCTACTCGCCGGCAAGGTGTTGCCGGAGCGCTCCGGCTATTACCTCGGCTTCCGGCTGGTCGAGAATTATCTGGCGGAGCACGGCGCGGCATCCACGGTGCGGGTCGCGGTCGAAGAGCTGCGACAGGCGGACGATCGCGCCATGGGCGGGGGGGTCCAGACGGCGTGACCACGCGCGGCCGGCGGTCCGCGTCCGGACCCCATGGGCCTCCGCCCGTGTCGACGCCGCCCCGGCCCCCGCCCGTCGTCGACCGGCGGCGCAATCGGCCGCTGCGTGAGGTGCTGGACGAGCTGCTCGCCCATACCCGCGACATCGCTCGGCGCGCCAAGGCCATGACGCCGGCCGAGCTCGATTACGCGCAGCAACGGCTGGAATGGCTCGCGGACGAGGTCTGGCGGTTGTCGATCGGCGAGGCTCCGGGGGGGCCCCCCGAGTAGATTACGCGGGGTATGAGCACGCGCGGCGAATTCAAAGTAGCCATCACCAAGGAAGACCTCGTCTTTGCGGCGGCGCATTTCATCACGTTCGCCGGCCACCGCTGCGAGAAACTCCACGGGCACAACTACCGCGCCAGCCTCGTGGTCGAGGGCGGCCTCGAGGAAGACAGTTGGTTCGTGGTGGATTTCTCCGCCGTGAAACAAGTGATGCGGAGCCTCACCGCCGAGCTCGATCATCGCGTGCTCCTGCCGCGCGACAATCCACAGCTCAAGATCTCCGAGGAGAACGGCAGCGTGCGCGTCGCGTTTGCCGGACAGCCACGGTACGTGTTCCCCGTGGGGGATTGTGTGATCCTCCCGATCCCAAACACGACGGTGGAAATGCTGGCGCAGTATCTCGCGGGCCGGGTGCGCGCCGAGCTCGGCTCCTTCCGTCTCAAAACGATCGAGGTCGAAGTGGAAGAGAACTTCGGCCAGTCAGCGAGTTACCGTGAAACCCTCGACTAAGCTGTCGCCCGCCGAGATCACCGAGCGCCTGAAGACCTTAGCCGGCTGGCGGCTCGCGGATGGGGCAATCGTGCGCGAGTACTCCACCGACGGCTGGCCCACGACCCTGATGCTCGTCAACGCGATCGGCTTCTTTGCGGAAGCCGCTGACCATCATCCCGATCTCGCCGTCAGCTGGGGCAAGGTCCAGGTGAAACTGTGGACGCACAGCGCGGGCGGCGTGACGGCGAGTGACATGGAGCTGGCACAGCTCATCGAGCAGACGGCGCTGTGGCGACCGCACCCCGGAAAAAGCGCGCTGCGCGGCACGACGAAAAAATTCGTGGGCTAGGCGCTCACTTCCCCACGCAGAAGGCCGCGAACACGCGGTCGAGCACATCTTCTGGCGTAACCGCCCCGATCAAATCGTCGAGCGCGAGGACGGCCGCACGGAGGTGCGTCGCGGTTGCCGCGGCATCGATGCCCCGGGTGCGCGCGTCCCAGAACGCGTCGAGCTCCGCCAGGGCCCGCTCGAGCGCGGCGCGATGCCGCGCGCGCGTCACCACCGGTTCGACATCACCCAGCGCGAGTAACTGGCCGAAGGCGACTTCGGCGAGCCGGCGCCGCAGGTCCTGCAGCCCAGCGCCGGTGACGACCGAGACGGACGCCGTGGCGGCCGGACGGCCTGACGGCCGGTTCGGCAGATCGGCCTTGGTTACCACTTCGACGACGGGCGTCTGTCCGACATCCGGCAGCGCATCGTCATCGGCATCCCGGCAGAACAGGATGAGATCCGCATTCTCGAGATACCGTTTCGAGATCTCGATCCCCATCCGTTCGATCCGTTCCCCGCTGTCGCGCAATCCCGCGGTGTCCACGAGCCGGAAGGGAAACCCTTCGATGACCGCGTGCGCTTCGATCGCGTCTCGCGTCGTGCCGGGGATCTCGGTCACGATCGCGCGCTCGGTGCCGAGCAGCGCGTTGAAGAGCGAGGACTTCCCGGCATTGGGCCGGCCAGCGATGACGAGCAGCGCCCCTTCATGCAGGCGCTCGCCCTCGGGCGCGGTCTTCAACAAATCGGCGACACGATCACGCACGACGCACCACGCACGACGCACGGTCGTTTCAGCGACGGGACCTTCATCCTCTTCCGGAAAGTCAATGTCGTAGGCGATCAGCGCCTCGAGCTCGAGAATCTCGCCGCGCAGTGCGGCCAGGCGGTCGGATAGGCCGCGCTCCAGCTGTTGGAGCGCTCGCCGGCGCTGCGCCGGCGAGCCCGCGTCGATGAGATCGGCCGTCGCTTCGGCCTGGAGCAGGTCCATCTTGCCGCTCAAGACCGCGCGCCGCGTGAACTCCCCGGGCGTCGCGAGGCGTGCCCCCGCGCCGACCAGGGCCGCGAGTGCGGCCGCCGGCACCAGCAGTCCCCCGTGCGTCGAGATCTCGACGAGATTCTCGCCAGTGTAGGAGTGCGGCGCCGGGAAAGCGGCGGCGAGGCACTCGTCGATCGCCTCGCGGGAGTCCGGATGCTGGAGCCGGGCGCGGAAGACCGCGCGCGGCGTGGCGTGGAACGGCTCGAGGCAGCGGGCCGCGACCCGAAACGCATCGCGGCCGGAGAGGCGGATTAGCGCAAGGGCCGAGCGGCCGGGCGGCGTGGCGAGGGCGGCAATGACGTCGCTGAGCAGTCTAGGTCTCGGCCGGCACCGGCGGCCGTGCGCCGGCCACTGGCGCTTCACGCAGCCGGCGCTTCGCGATCAAGTACTGCTGCGGGATGCTGAAGATGTTCTGCGCCGCGTAATACAGGTTGAGCCCTGACGCAAAGTTCAAGAACAGCACCGTCATGAAGATGGGCATGAAATAGACCATCATCTTGGTCTGCGGATTCGGCGGCACGCCAATCTGCCCCACCTTCGACAGCCCGAACATTGAGAGACCGAGCAGGATCGGAATGATGCGGAACGGATCGGGACGCGAGAGATCGGGGAGCCAGAGGAACGGCACTCCCCGGAAGACTATGGTGTTCGCGAAGACGAAGAAGAGGGCGAGCAGGACCGGCCAGGGCAACAGCATCGGCAGACAGCCGCCGAACGGGTTGACCTTGTACTCCTTGTAGATCCGCAGCATCTCGCGCTGCAGCCGTTCCGGATCCTTGGCGTACTTCTCCTGTGTCTCCTTGAGCAGTGGCGCGACGGCCTGCATCCGAATCCCCGACTCCATGGCCTTTTGGTTCAACGGCCACAGCAGCAGGCGCACGACGATGCCGAAGAGAATCAGCGCCCAACCATAGGCCAGGTGCAGCCGCTCGTGCATCCAGAGCAGGATGCTGGTGACGAACAGGGACACCGGGCGAATGATCGGCCGGAAGATGCCGCCGTACGGATTCGCATCGTCCAGGCCGTGCCCCATCCGCCCGAGTTGCCGATAGTCGAGCGGTCCCGTGTACACGGAGTACCGGAACGTCCCCGCCGGCTGCACCGGCATGGTGATCAGGACGGTGGCACGCGAGGCCGCCTTGCCGCTGCGCGGACCACCGACGGCGATCGCGCCGCCAAACGTGGGCTGGCCTTCCTCCAGCGCCAGCGCTGCCGTGAGGAAGTATTTCGACTTCACCCCCACCCACTCGAACGGTCCGTTCAGGAGCGCGCGCTGATTGGGACGAATGCTGGAAAAGTCCGTGCGCTCCGTCTTGGACGCTTTCGTGACGACCGAGTAGTGTCGATAATCGTCCAGCGAATCCTTCTCGACCGAGCGCAGGCCGCTCGACAGGTCGATGAGCAGGACCGCGCCGCCGCTCCCAAGTCCCGTGACCGATCCCCGAACGTCGAAGCGGTACTCGTCCGGGACGAAGCTGTACTCGAGCGTCACGTGCGCCCCGCCACGTTCGGCGTCGAACCGCAGTGGCCTCGCGGTCTGCCCCGCCGGCACGACGACTGCCGGCGCATCGGGACTCGGCTGGAAGTCCCAATTGTCGAGCGATACGGTATCGCCGCTCGGCGAGACAAGGCGATGCCGCAGGAACGCGTCGCTGTTGGGCACGAGCTGCACGGGCCGCGCCGAATCGCCAGGAGCAAACGATCGGTATTGCAAGAGTTCTGCGGCCTTCAGCACGCCGCCGCGCGTGCTGAAACCGAGGCGGTAGAGCGGGGACGTCACCCAAACGATGCGGCCTGTATCGGCGGATGGGCGGATGGACGGATTGTCGGATGGCTGCGCCGTAGGGGGCTCAGGGGGCTCAGCCTGTCGTGCTGAGTCGCGCACGGCACTGCTATCCGCCGATCCGGCGATCCGGCGATCCGCCGGCTTCTTGGGCGGCCAAATGATCGATGGCGCGATCGCAACCATCATCATGAGCACGAAGGCGAGGAGGAGGCGGTTTCTATCCATTACGGAACGGGATCATACCCGCCGGCGTGGAAGGGATGGCATTTGAGAATCCGGCGGATGCCGAGCCACGAGCCTCTGAGCGCGCCGTAGCGCGCGACCGCCTCGTAGGTGTAGCGCGAGCACGACGGCTCGAAGCGACACTGCGTGAACACGAGATGCGACAGCGTGAGCTGGTAGCCACGGATGAGAGCCATTACGATCACGCGCGGCAATCGTTGCAGCGTCACGTCAGCGTCTCCACCGCGCCCGTCAATTCGGCGCGCAGCACTGCAAATGAGGCGGTGTAGGCGGAGCGCTTCGCGCGAATCACGAGATCGACCGACGGCAGGTTACGCAGGACCTCGCGCCGCAGGATTTCGCGCAGCCGTCGCCGCAGCCGATTGCGCCGGGCGGCCGATGACTGATGACGCGGAACGATGAGTCCGAGACGCGGGTGACCCAAGGGGCTGTGACGCCAGGCCAGATCGAGATGTTGTGTGCGCCTGCGGCGCCCAGTCGCCCAGCAGGCAGTGAGGTCCGAGCCGCGCGTGATGCGCACGCGGCGCGGATACCGCTCGCGCGTTTACCGGCTCCGGTGTTTGGATGGAGAACGAACGGTGAGACGCTTGCGACCCTTCTTGCGCCGGCGCGACAGTGTGGCGCGGCCCCACACCGTTTTCATCCGCGCGCGGAATCCATGCTTATTGATGCGCCGCCGATTGCGCGGCCGATACGTCGGACCCATAAATTTCCTCGAGTAAGGCCGGGAAAGTTACCCGGCTCGCGACGCACCGGTCAAGGTTGACTTTTCCACATGCGACCCGTACTTTCGGGCCGCCCTTGCTGGACGTCCTTCCTTTTTTCGAAAAATCGTGATGGAGCAGTCAGTCAACGAAGCTTGGAAGCGCCTCCTCGATGAGGCGCGGCGCGAACTTCCCGAGGCGACGGTGCGAACGTGGCTCGAACCTTCCGAGCCGATCGCCCTCGACGAGGGTCGCCTGATCCTCGGCGCGCCCGATCAGTTCGCCGCGGAGTGGAACGAATCGAAGCACGCGGCCTTTCTGGCCCGCGCTGCCGAGCGCGTGCTGGGCCGGCCGACCACGGTCGTGTTCCGCGTGCAAGAAGATCGGCAGCGACGGCCGCAGATGGATTTCTTCGTCGCGCCGCCGAGCAACGCCGCGGTTGCGACCGCCGCCGCGGTCGCAACGACGCCGCTCAACGAGCGCTACACGTTCCAGACGTTCGTCATCGGCAAATCGAACGAGCTCGCCGCGGCCGCCGCACACGCCGTGGCCGAAGCGCCCGGCAAGACCTACAACCCGCTGTTCATCTACGGCGCGACCGGACTCGGCAAAACGCACCTGATGCAAGCCATCGCGCACGCGGTGCTCGAGAAGCATCCCGAGACGCGGTTGCAATACTTCGGCGCCGAGCAGTTCATCAACGACGTGATCGAATCGATTCACGCCCGCACGATGTCGGAATTCCGGCGGCGCTACCGCAACGACGTGGATCTCCTGCTCGTGGACGACGTGCATTTCCTCGAAGGCAAGGAGATGACGCAGGAGGAGTTCTTTCATACCTTCAACGCGCTGTTCGAGGCGCACAAGCAGATCGTGCTCACGTCGGACCGGCCGCCGAAGGAAATCCCCGGCCTGGAAGACCGGCTCATCTCCCGCTTCGAGTGGGGGATGGTCGCCGACATCGGGCACCCCGATCTCGAGCACCGCATCGCCATTCTCCGGAAGAAGGCCGAGCAGGATCACCTCGAGCTGACCATTCCGGATGATGTGCTGCGCTTCATCGCGGAGCACATCCGCTCGAGTGTGCGCGAGCTCGAAGGCTGCATCATCAAGCTGCTGTTGTTCGCGTCGCTCAAGAATCGCGAGGTCACGATCGAGCTCGCGCGCGAGGCGCTCTCGGACAAGATTCGCCAGGGCGAGGAAGGGGCCGGGTACGGCGGCGCGAGCGGGTCAGCGCCGAGCATCGATCGCGTCCAGGAGGTCGTGGCCCGCCGCTGGGGTGTGACCCCCGAAGGCCTGCGGTCCAAGGCGCGGACCAAGACGCTCACGATCCCGCGCCAGGTGGCGATGTACCTCGCGCGCGACATGCTGGGGATGCAGCTGGTCGAGATCGGGCAGGCGTTCGGCGGCCGCGACCATTCCACCGTGATTCACAGCGTGGATAAGGTGGAGCGCCAGATGATGCGCGACCGCACATTCAAAGAGCGCGTGGAGATGGCGCGGCAGGAACTGTCCGCACTGTAAACAAGCGCAGTTGGGGAAAACGGCGCGGGATGTGGGTTATGGGGACACCGTGACGACTATCCGCAAAGCGCCAACAGTCCCAACAGTACGCTAACATCAGGTGTTCTAATGCAGGTGATGCACCAGTTGCGCTTTAACGACATCGCCCACATATCCCCGATGTCTACTACTACTACTAGTATTTCTATATAGAAGAGAAGTAGTAAAGACTTTCCCCATTTCCGGAGATGTCGGCGGCGTGAAGTTCACGATCACTCGAGAGCAACTGCAGGAAGGCCTCGCGGCGGTGGCGGCAGCCATTCCCGCCAAAACGACTCTGCCGGTGCTTGCCAATGTCCTCGTCGAGGCGTCCAAGGCGGGCGCCGGTCTGCGGCTCTCAGGGACCGATCTCGACATCGCGGTGAGCACCACCGTTCCCGCGGAAGTGGATGCCGACGGCGCGGTCACGCTGCCTGCGAAGAAGCTCGTCGATATCGCGCGTGAGTTGCCGTCAGGACCGGTGCGGGTCACCGCGGCGGGCGAAGCGCGCGTGTCGATCGAGTCCGGCCGCTCCAAGTTCAAGCTCCTCGGCCTGCCGCGCGAGGAGTTTCCCTCCTTCCCTGCCGTCAAGTTCGAGAAGGCCTGGAAAGCAGCGGCCGGCGTCGTGCACAAGCTCGTGGGTCACGTCGCCTTCGCCGCGTCGACGGAAGAGAGCCGGCCGATCCTGAACGGCGTGCTCTGGGAGCTGCGGCCCGATCGCATGCGGATGGTTGCAACCAATGGGCACCGCCTGGCCAAGATGGACGTGCCGGCGACCGGAGGATCCACCGCGGATCTCATCGTCCCGCCCAAGGCGCTGGAGCAGATTCGCCGGCTCTACGCAGGCGACGCCGAGATCGAGTTGGCCAAGAGCGACAACCATATCGGCTTCCGCGCCGGCGGCACGCTGGTGTTCTCCCGCCTGATCGAAGGGCCGTATCCGAATTACGAGCAGGTCATCCCGCGCGAGAACGACAAGCAGGCGACGGTCGACAAAGCGGCCATGGCGGCGGCGCTCCGCCGCATGAGCGTCGTGGCGAGCGACCAGACGCATCGCATCCGGCTCGCGTTCTCCGGCGGCAACGTCAAGTTCTCGGTGCAGACACCCGACCTGGGTGAAGCCCAAGACGAGCTGGCGGTCACCTACGAAGGCGAACCGCTCGAGATCGGCTTCAACGCGATGTATCTGCTCGAGATCCTCAAGTACATGCCGACCGACGAGGTGCGCTTCACGTTCAAAGCGCCCGAGCGTGCCGCTACGATAGAGCCGGTGGGATGGAACGACCCGGCCTCGTATATGGCGCTCGTAATGCCGCTACGGCTGGTGGACTGACGATCGCGTGGTGTCCGATCGGGTCGAGTCCGATCGCGTCGAGTCCTTGCGGGTCGTTGCGGTATCCGGAAGAGCGATCGAATCCAGTATGGGCGGCAGGATCGGCGGCTCGATCACCGGGACGCTCAGAATCGCGTTGAGGATTGAGTCCTCGTCTATCTCCGCGTACGGTACAGGTACGTTGCCACCGTAATAGCGCGCCAGGACGAGATCGCGCCGCGCGAGCATGCGCGCGGGCCGGAAGGCCGGATTCGAGGTTCGCGGCTGCGGCAGCGTGGCGGCGAGCGCGGCCGCCTGTGCCTCGGTCAGGCGCGCCGGCGACACGCCAAAGTAGGTTGCGCTCGCCGCCGCCGCGCCCCACACGCCTGGTCCCCACTCCGCCGTGTTCAGGTACAACGCCATGATGCGGTCCTTGCTCAGCGCGAGCTCGAGGCGCATCGCCGTCACGGCCTCTTTGAGCTTTCGGAAAATGGAGCGGGACGGCGAGAGGTACAGGTTTTTCGCGAGCTGCTGCGTGATCGTGCTCGCGCCGCGATGTCCTCCCGCCGCCCAGGCATCACGCAGCTCCACGAAGTCGATTCCGTGGTGCGTTTTGAATCGCGAGTCTTCGGCGATGATCACCATGCGCTCGAGCAGATGCGTGTCCGCGTCACCGCTCGGTCGCGCATCGGCCCGCCGGGTCGTCGCGCAAGTGTCGCGCAGCCGCATCATCGCCGTGCAGCGCGGTTCGTGATCGCGCCACCAAATCGGCGGCGGCCAGACGGCGAGCAGCCACACGAAAAGGAGCGCGCTGCTCCCTAGCAGAACGCGTCCCCCAATTCTAGCTTTTTGCACCGCCATGGACCTCGCAGCCCTCCAGCAGCGCCTGCAACAAGCGCTTGGACAGGAATTTACCGTGGGCCCCCTGCTGGGTGAGGGGGGCTTCGCCGCGGTGTTCCGCGCGCGCGACAACGTCTTGAATCGCGATGTCGCGGTGAAGGTCCTGGACGTGGAGCTCGCGCCGTCGTCCGTGGTGGCGGAGCGCTTCTTGCGCGAAGCGCAGACCGTCGCGCGCCTCGAGCATCCGCACATCGTGCCGATCTACAAGGTCGGCCGGCAGGAAGAAATCTTCTACCTCATCATGCGGTGCATCGACGGGCCGTCGCTGCGCCACTTGCTCGAGACCCAGAAGCGGCTGTCCGTCGGCGACGCCGCGCGCATCGCCCGCCAGGTGGCTGATGCCCTCGCCTACGCGCACAGCCACGAGATCGTGCACCGCGACATCAAGCCCGACAACATCCTGCTCGACAAGAGCGGGCACGCACTGGTGACCGACTTCGGGATCGCGAAAGCCGCGCAGGCGGCGCAGGCCGCCACGCCCGGGTCTGACCGGCTCACCAGCGAAGGGATGATCGTCGGGACGCCGGAATACATGAGCCCCGAGCAGGCGTCGGACGACAGCCTCGACGGCCGATCCGACATCTACTCCCTCGGGATCGTGCTCTACCAGATGCTCGCCGGATCGCCGCCGTTCGAGGGTCCCTCCTCGGCGGGGATTCTCGCCCAGCAGCTCACCGAGGAGCCGGACCCGATCCGCCGCCACCGCGCCGACGTGCCGGAAGAAATGGCCGTGGTGTTGGACAAGATGCTGCAAAAGAGTCGCAGCAAGCGCTTTCAGATGGCGAGCGAGGTCAGCCGTGCCCTGGTTGGCGCCCTGCCGACCGCGGCGCGCGATCGCGTGCGGATCCCGCTCCGGCGCCGGCTGCGGTCGATGTTTTACCGGTCGCTGGTCGGTCTGAGCGTGGCAGGATGCCTCTTGTCGATTGCATTTGCGGGGGGCGCGGCCGCCGTCGCGTACTATGTCTTCAGCAAGCCGCCCCGCATCGCGGCGCATGCGCCCCTGCCGGACAGCCTGGCTCGCCTGCTGCGCGCTCGCGGCGCGCTCGTCACCGGCGACGTCGCGTCCTACGCCTACCAGCCCGCCGGCACGGAAGACTCGACCTTGTTGCTCCTCACGCGCCGCCGCACCGTCGTCGTGACGCCGCATCAGGTGCGGTCCTACGCACGCGACAGCGTGCGCCGGCATCTGAATCTCGAGATTCACGGCGGATTGTCGTTTCGGCTGGTGATTTACGCGCCGCGGATCGCGGATACGGTCTACCGCAGCCTGTCGTTCCGTGACATGATGCAGCTGCGCCCGGAGCTCAATCGGACGGTGGAAGCTGCCACACCGACGCGCCGTGCGGTCGCACCGCCAACTGCTCGCCCCCGCCCCCGCGCCACCACTCCCTCCAAACCCGCGCCGCGGACTCGCCCGCGGACGGGAACGCGCCGTCGTCCCTAGGGACGACCGGGGGCGGGTTCGCGCGTCGACAACCCGTACAGGCTCAACTCGTTGATCCGGGAGACGTCTCCAGGTGTGGTCGCGATAAGTCCACCCCGATCCCGCCCGCCAATCGAAAGCCCGAACGCAAAGGCGCCGCGTCGGAGTCCGCCGTCCGTGTCGAGTCGCGCGATGATCTCGATGGGCCAGCGCGACGCTGTTGCCGTGCGCCAGCTCGCGCCAAACGCGTACGAGGCCACGGAGTCGGGGGTGATCCGCGCGTCCGCCGAGAGTCCCAACCGGGGGAGTGGCGGCAGCTGCCAGGTGAAGCCGGGAACGAACGTCAGCCGTTGCCGCAACCCGCGCACGATCGGCTGGCCGAGATTCGTCGCCACGAGCGCGACGGTGAGGCTCGGAAGCGCGATATACGAGGTGCCGAGATCCCAGCCCGTCGCATGAGTGCCGCCGCCCTCGTAGCGTGCGATGTCGAAGCCGGCGGCGAGGCCGCCAGACCCTCCCGCCAAGCCCAGCCGGTAGGTATTGCCGCGCACGCCGTTGTCGAGGATGTCGCGCTGATACCCCAACGACAGGCCGCGTGAGTTGAACCCGGCATTGATCTGTCGCAGTCGGCCTTTCGATCCGGGATCGGCGACGGCCAGTTCCGCGTAGATCGACGCTTCGCGCTGCACGGCCAGCCGCGCGGGATTGACCCAGATGGCGCGGGCGTCCTGCACGTTCGTCGGGAACAGATAGGCGGTGGTGCGGTTGGGAGCGACCGTTTGGGCGGCGGCCGGACGGCCCGACGGCCCGACGGCCAAGAGCACGAGTGCTGCGAGTCCGGCCGTCCGGCCGCCAGGCCGATCGGCCGTCAAGGCAATACCGTCACCGTCGTTTTCGACACCTGTGTTCGTGGAATCGTCATCGCCTGAATCGGCAGCGTGATCGTCATCGATGTCGAATCGCGCGATTCGCCGCCGATATAGCGGCCGTCCGCGGCGACGAAATCGGTGCCGCTGCGGACGCCGGTGCCCGCGACCTCGAACGGCTGGCCGGCCTGTTGCCCGTTCCCCTTAATCGTGAAGTCGGACGTGACGTCCACGCGCAGCGCCCGCGTGCCGATCCGATCCTCCCATGTTACCGCATGTGATCGGTTGATGCTCGTGACGGTCACGCTGCCCGCGGCACGATCGTTCTCGGTCACGGTGTCAGTCCACGTCGCGCCGAGTGTAAGGCCGTTGGGGGGAAGCCGCGGAAAGAAATTCTTGAACGATCCAACGATCGGCGCGAGGGATTGGGCAGCCGCGCTGTCGGATGCCTTCTGGTTCTGGAACTCGCCCTTCGGCGTCAGCCGGCCGACGAACGCCAGCGCCTTGGCGGCGCCAAGGTTGATGCCCATTGGCGCCGTGGTGCCCGAGTCGGCGACGATGGAGTCGATCGTGATCGTCGTCGGGTACCCACTGGTATCGGCAGGCCCGGTGATGGTGACGGCGAAGAATGCGCGCAGTCCGAAATCGAGCGGCTGGCGGATGCCCTGGAATTCCTGATCGATGTGGATGATCTGGTGCATCACGTACCGCAGGGCGCTCGGGCCCAGCCGGATTGCGCCATCCGCGCGACCGGGCGGGGACGGAGGGAGCGGCGGAGGTGGTGCGGGCGCGGGATTGGCCGGTGTCGGATTGGCGGGCGAGGGCTTTGGCCCGCAGCTGAGCGCACTGAGTGCGGTTGCCACGAACAGGAGGCGACGCATCCGCTATGCCTTCGTCTTGGTACGCCCGAAGATGGCCACGACCTCACTCTCCTCGCTCATGACCTTGAGGAGTTTCCACCCGCGCTTGCGCATGTCGCTGCGCCAGCCGATGAGCTTCTCCCATTCTGCAGCGGTCGTTCGAAAGACGCGCAAATCTGCGACGTTTTCCCAATGGGGAGGATACGGCGTGGACGCAGGAGGCTTGTGGGGCGTAGTGCTCACAGAGGGGGAAGTGGTGAGACCATAAGCCGAGTTCTGTTTACTCGTTGGTACGAGCAGATGGTCATCTCTCTGGGATGGCTGTCGCCAGCCATCTCGTGCGGCCTACCCGCAGCTCGAACGACCCGGGCCGGGTCTCGCTGCTTATTTGGCCTTGCTCCGACCGGGGGTTGCCGTGCCGCGCCTGTTGCCAGACGCGCGGTGGGCTCTTACCCCACCGTTTCACCCTTACCCTTTGGATACAAGGGCGGTCTGTTCTCTGTGGCCCTGTCCGTCGCCTCACGGCGCCCAGGCGTTACCTGGCGGTCTGCCCTGTGGAGCTCGGACTTTCCTCGAATGGCCCCTGCTGCCGGCCACCCGCGACCATCGGCCCCACCACTTCCAGGCTGGGAAGTTACCGGCCACGGGGGCCAGCGGGCAAGTCTTACTTCGCGAAGCGCCGGATCACGCGACCCAAACTGTCGGTCGTGGCACCGTCGAGCCAAAACCCCGCGTGCTCGGTGAATGCGGCGAATCGCAAACGCGACAATTCGGCCGGCGCGAATGTCGCGCGCACGGGCTCGAGGCCGATGGCGGAGAGCGCGAACACATCGCGCGCTCGATAGCGGCGTGCCACCGTCGGCCGCGTGTCCTCACGCAGCCAGAGGAAAATCGGCGCGTCCGGGCTCGAGAACCCGCGCAGCAAGCCGAGCGAGAACCAGTCGGTGGGCGCATCGCTGGTGTGAAACGCAAATCGGACGTCAGGACGCAGGCGCCGCAGCTCACCGCGCAGCGCCGACGCGCGCTCGGCGACCGCGTCCTCGAGCCCCTGGAAATAGCGGCTCAACCAGCCGCGCTCGAGCAAGGTGTCGTAGCGGACCGCCGGCGGCAGCGCGGCGAGGCGCTCGATCTCGGCACGCTCCAGACCCAGCGCCGCCAACCCAATGTGATAATCGGCGTCGCAGAAGCCGCTGCCGCGGAACAACGCCATCGCGCTGTCGAGGTCCAGTCCGACGCCCGTGATCACGTCGTGCTTGATAGCGCCCGCCCCCAACCGCGCGAGCACGCGATACGTCGGGCGCAACCCATTGCGCCAGTACAGTGAGTCGAGCCCACAGGGAATCCGTGTCAGCGCGCCGTGCCGGTCGACTTCGTCCGCTCCGTCCGAGGAGATCGCCGAGAGCACGGCAGCCGGAAACCAGCGGATACTCGTGGCCTGCAGCCGTTCCCCCGTAATCTTCCACAGATTGCGAGTGCTGATCGTATCGGTGAGGGCGGCTTGTGGGATCGTCGTCGCGAGCGCGTTTAACGCGGCGACGTCGACGAACCGCAACAGCGAATCGAGTGACCAGAGCGTGAATCGGCTCCACAACACGCGCATCCCCTGCCGCGTGACCCAGCCGGGGACCGAGACATTGTCGCCCGCTCCCCGGTTGGGGTTGGGCGGTTCCGGCAGTGCGAAGGCCTCAGCTCCGGCGGGGGGTGCCAGGCTCGGGGGGCGCACCTCGACCGGCTGTGGCGCGTTCGGGAGCTGAAGCGAAGTGGCATGTCTCGCCGCCCCGACGCTCGCCCATTCTGCCGGTCGCCGTGTCCAGCGGGCGAGCGCCACAAGGAAGTCGCGCGTCGCGGCACTGGTATCGGCGGAGGCAAGCAAGCTGCGGCTCGCGATGACAATCAGTCCGTCACGGGCGCGGCTTGCAGCCACCACCGCGGCGTTCGGCGCGCGCGCCAGCGTCTGGCTGCGGTCGTGGAGCACGAGTGGGCGGTTGCGGCCAGCCGGGAATGGCGCGAAGCCGGCGTTGTCGAGGGCCGAATGCGGCAGCGGTGTCGCGCGCGCATCACTCGGTGCGCCACCAATGACGATGCTGGCGCCTTGCGCGGCCAGCCACCGGTTCATGACCCACCGATCCAGTTCACCGTCGCTATAGCCGAGCACGACGACGCCGTCTCGGCGGATCCATTCGGCCAGAATCGCCAGGTCGCCGGTCGTCACTGCGTCGGAACGGGCTCCGGGCTCCCGCCCGCCGAGGAGTATGAGCGTGCGGTAGCGGCCCAGATCTGCACGGGTGAGATGGGGATAGAAGCGGCGGTACTCCACGCGATAGCCGGCGGCATGCCAGGGCGCCGCTGTCGCGTCCAGGGTCAGCGGGTCAGCGAGTGTCAGATCGACCAGGAGCAGCCGGCCGGTCTGGGATTGGCAACCCGCCGTCAACGCCAGCAGGAGGAGACACGGGGGGGGGATCCTCACCGCCGCGGCTCGATCAGTCGGTTGTACTTCCGGAGCGCGACGCGGAGGCGGTCGTGGGGCAACGCGTAGACTCGCAGGCCGTTGATTCCCGTCATCGTTTCGGCTGCCACCATCGCGTTGACGATCGCTTCTTCAGTTGCCTGGATCGTTGCCGCGAACAGCGGGTCGATTCGCTCATTGGGAAGCATCGTGACGGTAACGTTCGCATCGGGCTTCGCGGCGCCGAGGTTCGCCGTCGAGAAGGCCACGAAGATGTCGCCGGACGGATTCCCGCCCGTGCCTCCGAGCCGGCCCACGCCGAGGGCCGCGCGTTTGGCGATGCGTTTGAGCTGATGCGGGAGCAGCGGCGCGTCGGTTGCGATCACGATGATGATCGACCCTTTGTCAGCGTCGGCGCAGCGGCGGCTGCCGGCGCGGACCATCGCCGGAAGCGAATCGTAGCACGGCAACAGATCGGGGATTTCCTGTCCTACAGGCACGCCCGCGATCGAAAGCCGCGCGCGGGAACCATAGTTGCATTGCACGAGCACACCGACGGTGTACCCGCCACGATCGGCGGGGAGCCGTCGTGAAGCCGTGCCGATGCCGCCCTTGAACTGATTGCAGATCATGCCCGTGCCGCCGCCCACATTGCCCTCGGCGACCGGACCCCCGCGCGCGCTGTCCAGCGCGGCAAAGACGTTCTCTTTCGTGACGTGAAAGCCGTTGATGTCGTTGAGCGCGCCATCCCATGTCTCCGCCACCACCGGCAGCGACCAGTCGAACTCGAAGCCCTTGCGGACCAGCCACTCGATGACCGCGTCGCGGACGACGCCAACACTATGTGTGTTCGTGATCATCACCGGCCCTGCGAGGAACCCTGATTCCTCGAGCCAGGTGGTGCCCGTCATCTCGCCGTTGCCGTTGAGCGTGAACCAGCCGCCGAAGACCGGATCTCCACCCCCGTTCGTCGCGCCGCGCGGGAAGATCGCGGTGACCCCGGTGCGGACTGGACCCTGGCCCACCACGAGCTTCCCCTGCCCTCTGACGATCGTGCTGTGCCCGACGGTCACTCCCGCGACGTCGGTGATCGCATTGAGCGGCCCTGGGATGCCATCGAACGGCACGCCCAGGTCGCGGGCGCGCGGACGACCTTGCCCTGGAAGGAGGGACGGGAGGAGCAGCGCGAGCAGCCATCGCATATCAAGTCGCCAATGCGTAAGGAAGCAGGGCTTGCCGCATCTCGGCGGCCGTCTGCCAGCGTGCCTCGCGGGCCTTGGAGAGGGCTTTCATCACCGCATCGCTCAGCGCGCGGGGCACGTCGCGCCGCAGCTTGCGGAGGTCGGGTGCTGTTGCATATCGAGCACCGCCGCGGCGCTCGCCGCGGCGAATGGCGGCCGGCCCGCAAGCGCTTCGAACAGCACGACGCCGAGGGAATAGATGTCGGTGCGCCCGTCGATGTCGGGCGAGCCGCCCGCCTGCTCGGGGCTCATGTATTCCTCCGTGCCCACGACGAAGCCGCTGCGGGTGACGCGGTCTTCGCCCGAGTGCGCGATCGCGCGCGCGATCCCGAAGTCGACGAGAATGGCTCCGCCGCCCTCTGCCGAGAGCACGATATTGTCGGGCTTGATGTCGCGATGCGCGAGGCCGTGCTCGTGCGCGTGGCCGAGCGCGTCGAGCACTTCCGTCGCGACACGGACCGCCCGGTCGATCGGCAGCATGCGCTCGCGCCTCACCACCTGGCGGAGCGTCTCTCCCGCCACGAACGGCATCACGAACCAGAGCAGGTAGTCAGTTTCACCGGAATCGAGCAGCGGGGCGATGTGTGGGTGGTCCAGCTTGGCGGCCCAGCGAATCTCGCGCAGGAAGCGGTCGGCAGCCACGGAGACCGTGAGCTCGGGATGCAGCACCTTGATGGCGACCCGGCGACCTTCTTTATCGAAGGCGCCGTAGAGCGTGGCATTGCCGCCGCGCCCTACCGCGGTGATGACGTTATAGCGATCGCCCAGCGCCTGGCGGACCCGCCCGATCAGTTCCCGAGCCATCCCGCCAGAATAGGCGGCCCGGGAACACAAAAAGGAAGGGTGCTACGGTGTTATTTGGGCGGGAAGTACCCGTGTGTAGTGGAGGTTGTCAAAAATGGCATACGCCGAGCCCTTGCCCGCGAACCGCACGGCCGTGATGCCATCCCCCCAGACGCAGAGCTGCTGGGATGTGCGCTCGGTCGTCGATTCTGTTCGGCTCAGGACGTTGCCGTTGGCATCGAGTGCCTCGATGAACGCCACGCCACCGGGCAGGAGGTTGTGAAATCCGGTCGGTGTCGCGTTGATGCAGGCCTCGGCGGCCGGCACGACAAACGTTGCTGTGATGGTGCCGTACGCGTACTGACTGAAGTCCGAAGCGATGCCCAGGGGACAGACGCTGATGTTGTTCTGGCCCGAGTTGAACCCGAGCAGGCCGTAGTCATTCGCGTACACCGCGGTCCCTGGGCACACGCCGAGTGGATTGCTCCGGCTGAACGTCACGCCGAGCCGGGAATACGCCGAGTTCACGGTGGCACCGGGCAAAATCGATCCGAGCTCCGGGGTCTGATCGAAATTCAGGTCGAGCTGGCTGGGCAGGGCCCAGGTGAACCGGCTGAACATGTCCGTGCTCCCGCCGGCACCCAAATCGATGGCCACCCGTGTGCTGGCGAACAGCGGCCGCGGTGTGACCAGCGAGCGCAGACTCGCCGCAAGAGCTCCGAGGAGGGAGCGGTGGGGGGAAGATCCCCGGGATCCCAGCACGGTGAAACCGGGATCGCATTGCAGGAACGTCGCAGGTACGTTGTTTAACGCGCGGATCGCCGGGTCTGCGCCGACGTGAAGCTGGAAGATTTGGAGCAAGTCCGACGTCGCATGATCGAGATTGCCAATTACCGGACAAATACCCACGGTCACGGGAGTGTTGAACTTACCACTCGCGTTGACCTGAGTCAGCGGCGGCTCCGTGTGGAAATCGTAGCACGAATTGCCGACAGCGCCGAGGTTCCCTGGGAACACCGGCTCGGGTAACCCCGGGATGCAGGGGCGCTCGTCCGCGGACTCAATGATGAGCGTGACCGGGTGGTCCACCGCGCCGACCGGGATGAACACCCCCGCCTGACCATGCGCCGTCACGATCGTGGTGCTTTGTCCGGGCTGCACGGTCCCTTCGCCGCAGTCGGAATCCACGCGCTCACATTGCGAGCCGACGCCGATGAAGAAGTGGATCGGAAGCGTGCGGTCGGCGAGCAGCGGGATGAACTCGCCCGTGTTCACGTTCCTCAATTCGTTGCCGTTGTCCACGACATCCACATCAGCCACGCCGAGCTGGCGGGCCCCTGCCGTCGTGGTAATCCGATACGTGCATGTCGAATCGAGGTTGTCGTCGGCCGTGTGCCAGTTTGTGTGGTAGTCGGCGTCCTCCACTTGCATGTCCGATCCCGCCAACGTGCGGATGATTTCGCCGCTGCAGAGATTGGTAATGGTCACGACCGGACTGAGCTGCCGGGAGAACACCTGGCCCGCGGGCGCCCCCTGGTTGAGCACCGGGGGGAGCCAGACAAAGAAGGCGTTGCCGTTGTCGTGATTGGCGTCGAGGAAGAGCGCAGCGGGACCTGCCGAATAGCTGCGGTCGCCGTGACAGGCGACCGCCCCAAGGGCGACGATCGCCGCGAACGGCAGATAGTTCGAGCACTTCATCGTGGGTCACCCGACCTGAGGATAAGAAAGAAACAAAAAACGGAGGGGGCCGACGCACCATCGAGCCAGGGAATCATCCCCCCTCAACCAGAGGAGCTAGTTCCATGGGTGGGAGGCCTGCTGCAGCGATGGAAAAGACAAAGAAAGGGCGGCTCCGCGGAGCCGCCCTTGTTGCACACCTGCATCAGTGCGTTAGGCCGCGTTGGCACACACCGCGAAGAACTGCACGTTGTGGGCGACGCCGTCGAGATTCTTCATCGAGACCAGCCAGACGTTCGTATTCGTGCCGACGATGCCGGGGGCGGATTCCTGCAGGCGGGTGTTGAAATTCCCCGAGCCCTCGCCGACCACCAGCGCGCCACCACCCAGCACGACTTTGCCTGCAGGGCATTGCGCGC
>Ga0209157_1001312_pt1 | contig 20805 bp, 20 predicted proteins | sample GraSoiAngelo_135_FD_185892 | JGI IMG/M metagenome (GOLD analysis project Ga0209157, IMG submission 185892) | Grasslands soil microbial communities from the Angelo Coastal Reserve, California, USA - 14_0929_05_40cm (SPAdes) (version 2) | ecosystem: Environmental > Terrestrial > Soil > Grasslands ...
GGGATTGGCGTCACCGTCTGCGTCCCGCGGAATGCGAGCGCGGAGCGTCAAGCGCTGCTCGATGCCTATGGCGCGGAGGTGGTTCTGACCGATCCGCTCGAGGGCTCGGACGGCGCAATCCGAGAGGCGCGCCGGCTCGCGGCTGGGCGACCCGGCCGGTTCTGGTATGCCGATCAGTACAACCACCCGGCCAACCCGCGGGCCCACTATCTCACGACCGCGGAAGAGCTGTGGCGCCAGACGCGGGGGCGGATCACGCACTTGGTCGCGGGGCTCGGGACCACGGGAACGCTGGTGGGAACCGGCCGCCGCCTCAAGGAGTTGAACCCCGAGATCGAGGTGGTGGCGGTACAGCCGGACGGACCGTTCCACGGACTCGAGGGCCTGAAGCACCTGGCCACAACGATCGTGCCCGGGATCTACGATCCTGAGCTGCCCGATCGAACCGAGTTCGTCTCCACCGAGGACGCGGAAGACGCGGTGCGGCAATTGGCCAAGCAGGCGGGTCTGCTGGCGGGATGGTCCACCGGCGCCGCGCTCGTGGCTGCGGAACGGACGCTGTCCAACCGTCCGCCCGTTCGACCGTCCGATGCGTTTGTCGTCGTCATCGCTCCCGACTCGGGGGCCCGTTATCTGAGCGAACACCGACGACTGACCGGGGAGGCGCCATGACGCTCGTGCTCGAGCGCCGTCAGGTGAACGCCATCCGGCAGCACGGCGAAGCGGACTATCCCGCCGAAGCCTGCGGGCTCATCGGCGGCACGGTCGAGGACGGACGCAAGGTGGCCGTCCTGCTCGTGCCGCTCGTGAATCAGCGCACCGACGCGGCGCGCAACCGCTATCTCATCGATCCAGAGTCGTTCCGCCGTGCCCAGGAGAAGCTCGACCGCGACGGGCTCGAGGTCATCGGCGTGTATCACTCGCACCCCGACCACGCCGCTGCGCCGTCGACCTTCGACCGGGAGCACGCGTGGCCGTGGCTCTCGTACGTGATCGTGGGCGTAGCGCGCGGCCGCGCTGGAGAAATGACGAGCTGGACGCTGTCGGACGACCGCGCGGCGTTCGACGAAGAGTCCATTACCATCGAGGAGCAGAAGGCCGTATGGCAGTCACCGTCTTGATTCCCACGCCGCTCCGCCCGTACGTCGGTGGACGCGACGCCGTCCAGGTCGAGGCCGCGAGCATCGCGGAGCTCCTGGACCGGCTCTCCGGCGAGCACACCGCCCTGCGAAAGCACCTGTTCGCGGACGACGGTCGGCTGCGTAGCTTCGTCAACGTGTACGTGAACGATCGGGACATACGACAGCTCGCCGCCCAGCAGACGCCGGTCCGGCCCGGCGACACGGTGTCCATCATCCCGAGCATCGCCGGAGGTACCGCCGTGCAAGGAGGGGCGCCGCATGTGGTGTCCCTGCCCAAGCTGTCGCACGAGGAGATTCTGCGGTACTCGCGGCACTTGATCCTGCCGGACGTTGGGGTCGAGGGGCAGCGCAAGCTCAAGGCCGCGCGCGTGCTGCTCGTGGGCGCCGGGGGACTCGGCTCTCCGGCCGCCCTGTATCTCGCCGCCGCCGGCGTCGGGACGCTCGGTTTGGTCGACTTCGACGTGGTGGACAAGACGAACCTGCAGCGCCAGATCATCCACGGCACCAGCACGGTGGGAAAGCCGAAGCTCGAGTCGGCGACCGAGCGCATCCGGGATCTCAACCCAAATGTCCGCGTCGAGACGTTCGAGACGCGTCTGACCTCGGAGAACGCCCTCGACATCATACGCGACTTCGACATCGTAGCGGACGGCACCGACAACTTCCCGACGCGTTATCTGGTGAACGACGCCTGCGTGCTGCTCGACAAGCCGAACGTCTACGGCTCGATCTTCCGATTCGAGGGGCAGGCGTCGGTGTTCTACGCCAAGCAAGGCCCGTGCTACCGGTGTCTCTATGCCGAGCCGCCGCCTCCCGGACTCGTGCCATCGTGCGCCGAGGGAGGCGTCTTGGGCGTGCTCCCCGGGATCATCGGCTCGATCCAGGCGATGGAGACGATCAAGCTGATTGTGGGCGCGGGCGAGCCGCTCATCGGCCGCCTCCTGCTCTTCGACGCTCTGAAGCTGCAGTTCCGGGAGCTCAAGCTGGCTAAGGATCCCGACTGTCCGGTGTGCGGCCCGCGGCCCAGCGTGACCGCGCTGATCGATTACGAAGCGTTCTGCGGCATCGGCGCAGAGCCGTCGTACGACGGCGCGGAAATCACGGCGTCGGAGCTCAAGGCCGAATGGGACCGGAACCCCGACCTCCTCGTGATCGACGTGCGCGAGCCGCACGAGTACGAGATCGCCCACATCGACGGGTCCGTGCTGATTCCGCTAGGCGAGCTGCCGGACCGCCTGGGCGAGCTGGACGGTCACCGCGAGGTGGTGACCCACTGCCACCACGGCGCGCGTTCGCTCAAGGCGCTCGAGATCCTGAAGGCGGCGGGCTTCGCGAAGGTGCGCAGCCTGCGCGGCGGGATCGATGCGTGGGCCGTCAACGTGGACCCGACACTGCCGAGATACTAGACGGATAGACGGATAGACGGATAAACGGATAGACGGATAGACGGATAGACGGATAGACGGGCAGATTACCCGTCTATCCGTCTAGTTCGTAGTGCCGAAGGGGGGACTCGAACCCCCACGGGCTTGCGCCCACTGGCTCCTGAAGCCAGCGCGTCTACCAGTTCCACCACTTCGGCGAAGGGCGGGGACGGCGAATCTAAGCCGCGGTATAACCTCAAGTCAACTCTTGGCTTGACCCCTCTCGCGCCGGTTTCTATCTTGCCCATGCCCGGTGGACAAGCTCGCCATCGCCCGGAATCCGCGGGCGCGCCATGACTACCATCTCCTTGAGACGTGGGAGGCCGGCCTCGTGCTGACGGGAACGGAGGTCAAGTCGCTGCGCGCCGGGAAGGCGAGCCTGGGAGAAGCCTACGCGCACGTGAGGAACGGCGAGGTGTGGCTCGAAGGCTTGACGATCTCCGCGTACTTGCCGGGCAGCTACAACAACCCGCCTCCCGCCCGCTCCCGCAAACTGCTGCTCCACGGACACGAGATCCGCAAGCTGATCGGCGGCACGAGCCGCAAGGGACTCACCATCGTGCCGCTCGAGTTGTATTTCAAGGACGGCATCGCCAAGGTGGCGATCGCGCTCGCCAAGGCGAAGAAGCTGCACGACAAGCGCGAGGACCTGAAGCGTCGAGCCGAGGAGCGGGAGCTGGCCCGTCACATGCGGACGCGGCGCGGATGATTCCGCTCGCCTGCCTCCTCCTGATCGTCGCGCCGCCGCAGGTCGTCATTGTCACGCCGCGCGGCGAGACGATCGTCCCGATCGCCACGGAGCGCGGCAGCTCGGCCGTAGCGGCGCCGCTGCTGGCGCGCCCGCTCGGCCTCAGCGCGGCCCTCGAAGGATCGCGCGCCACTGTGGCGCTCGGCGGCGCGATCTTCGTGTTCCAGCTCGGCGCGCCGTTCGTGCGCGCCGGCGGCGTAGTCTACGGGCTCGTGGGAGAGCCCTACGTCGCGCGGGACACGCTGTTCCTGCCGCTCCATTGGCTCGCCGACTGCGTGCCGCGGGCCCTGGGAGCGCGCTATCACTGGAATGCCGTGGCCACGCGACTCGAGGAGCTGCCCGTCGCGGGCGCCGTTGCCGCCGCGCCTCCCCCCGCGGCCACGGCACCCGCCGCCGCCCCCGTCCCCCCGCCGGTCGGTCGTCCGGCCAACGCGCCGAATCCGCTCACCGGTTTGCGCCACCACCACGCGGTGGTCATTGATCCCGGCCACGGCGGCGCGGACCCGGGGAATCCGGGCCGGTTCGCGGTCGCGCGGCTGCTGCGGGCCGAGCTCACCCGCCGCGGCATCGCGGCGCTGCTCACGCGCACCAGCGACACGTTGATCGACCTCGCCGACCGCGGTGCGTCTTGTCGGGCGGAGTGCGACCTGTTCGTCAGTATCCACGTCAACGCCATGCCGGCCGGAAGAAGCGTCGAGCGGACCAGCGGCGTCGAGACGTACTTCTTATCGGATGCCAAGACGGAAGACCAGGAGCGCGTCGCCAAGATGGAGAACGACGCGCTCCGCTTCGAGAGCACGCCCACGGGGGGATCGCGGGGACCGGTCGACTTCATCCTGAAAGACCTCCAGCTGAATGAGTACCTGCGGGAATCGGCGCGTCTCGCCGAGCTCGTTCAGGATAAGGCCGTCGCCGTCCACCCGGGGGGTGATCGCGGGGTGCAGCAGGCGGGCTTCATGGTGCTCACCACGGCGCGGCGGCCGGCCATTCTCGTCGAGACCGGTTTCGCGACCAATCGCACCGACGCGGCGTTCCTGGGGTCGAGCCTCGGACAGCACAAAATCGCGTCGGCGATCGCCGACGGCATCGTGGCCTATCTGCTCGAGTTCGAGCGCAAGCTCGTCGCTGCGCCGGCAGGTGGGCCATGAGCCGCGTGCCGATCCTGCTCCTGGTGGTGGCAGGGGCCGGAGCGGCGGGTTGCGTTTACTACAACGCGATGTGGAGCGCCGAGCAGCTCGCGAAGGAAGCGCGCCGGGCGGAGCAGCGGGGCAGCTCCTTCGACGCGCGATCCTATTGGGCGCGCGCCGCGATGAAGGCCGAGTCCGTCGTCGTACAGCATCCGCGGAGTCGCTGGGCCGAAGCTGCACTCGTGCTGCAGGGAGAGGGGCTCGCCAAGAGCGGCGCCTGCGACCGCGCCGCGATCCCGCTCGGCGCCGCGGCGCGCGTGGTGCGGTCGGAGGCGCTGCGCGAGCGCGCGGCGCTCGCGCTGGCCGAGTGCACGCTTGCGGGAAACGCTCCGGCCACGGCCGCGCGTCAGGTGGCCGACGTGACGACCTCAAGCGATGCCGGGCGCCGCTCCCAGGCGGCGTTGCTCACGGGTCGCGCCGCGGAGCTCTCGGGTGACTATAGCGCTGCCGCGGAGTGGTATGCCCGGTCGGCGGCGCCCGCGGCCGCGCCGGCGCGCGCGCGCGTGCTCCTCGCGGCGGGACGTGCGCCGGAGGCCGTGGCGCTGCTCGACACCTTGGCGCGCCGCCGCGTCCGCGAGGGCGACTGGGGGCCGCTGCTCGACGAGGTCGCGCATTGGGCCGGGCCGGACACCGCGAGTCGGACGCTGGATGAGCTGCTCGCCCAGGAGGGGAGACGCCTGCCGACCGGGGCGCGAGGTCGCCTGCTGTTGGCCGATGGCGACCGGCTGTTCACTGCCGGCCGCGCTCCGGCGGCGGGCGCCCGCTACGCGCAGGTCGTCGCCCTCATGCCGGACTCGCTCGAGGGGCTTGAGGCTCGCGTGCGGGCGCTCCGGATGCTCGCCACCCAGGCCGACAGCGTGGCGGACCTCGTCGCCGTGCGCGCTCGGCTCGGCACACTGGTCCAATCCGGCGCGACCGCCGACGCCCGTGCGCTCGACGCCCTGTTCCGTCACGTGCTCGATGTCGAGGACGTGCAGGAGGGAGGGCAGTTCCGCACCGCCGAGCTGGTACGGGATTCCCTGGGCGCACCGCACCTCGCCGGGCGGTTGTTCGTCGATTTTGCGCGGGCGCATCCGGCGTCGCCGTTCGCGGCGAAGGCGCTCGTGGCGGCGCTCGCATTGCTCCCGGACGCGCGCGATTCGCTCGTCGCGGCGCTCGACTCGCGCTACCCGGCGTCCCCTTACACGCTCGCGCTGCGCGGCGGCGACAGCCCCGCGTTCGCGGCGGCGGAGGATTTTCTGGCCCAGTCGCTCGGTGTGGAAGGCGAGGCACTCCGGGAGCTCCCGCCCGTCGCCCGCGTAGCGCCGCCCGTGCCCGGGCCGCGCGGCCCCACCCTCGACCCGGCGCCGTCGCGGATGTCCCAGGCCGGCTCGCCCGCGCCGCCCCGGGCCGGGGCGCGGCCCCGCCCGGGACAGGGCGACGACGAGCCGCCGCGCCGGCCGCGCCCCGCGGGCCAGCCCGGTTCGCCCCCGCGGGACTCGCTGTGACGACGGTTCGACTCTTCGGCGTGGAGTTCCCCAATCCCGTCCTGCTCGCCGCCGGCACCGCCGGTTTCGGCCGTGAGGTGGATGGCGTCGTCGACCTGGACGCCCTGGGGGGCATCGTCACCAAGGCGGTGACGCCGGAGCCGCGGCGCGGCCATCCCGCCCCCCGGGTGGCGGAGTTCGCCGGCGGTATGTTGAACGCGGTCGGGCTCGCGAATCCGGGGCTCGTCGCCGCGCGCGAGCACGAGCTGCCATGGCTCGCGGCACGGCTCAAGCGCGCGCGGGTGCTCGTGAACGTGGCGGGCGCCACGGTCGCGGATTATGTCGAGGTGATCGCAGGGCTCGCCGATCAGCCGGTGATCGCGGCGTTCGAGATCAATGCGTCCTGCCCCAACACGAGCGCGGGGGGCCTCGAGTTCGGGGCTACCCCCGACGGGCTGCGGGAGCTGGTGCGCCGCTGCCGGGCGGCCGGAACCAAGCCTATGTCGGTCAAGCTGTCGCCCGTGCTGCCCGATATCGTCGCGATGGCGCGCGTCGCGCGGGATGAAGGGGCCGATGCCGTGACGCTCGTGAACACCATTCCCGGGCGGCTCGATCACCGGCTGGCCAACGGATCGGGTGGCGTGAGCGGGCCCGCGTTGCTGCCGATCGGGGTGCTGGCGACGCTCAAGGTCGCCGAGCAACTCGGAATGCCGGTGATCGGCGTGGGCGGCATCCGCAGCGCCGCTGACGCGCGCCAGTATCTCGCCGCAGGCGCATCGCTCATCGCGATCGGCACGGCGGCGCTCGCTGACCCGCGTATCCCGGCGCGCGTCGCGCGGGAGCTCGCACGTGGCTGAGCTCGTCGTTGCGTTCGACGTGCCGACGGGCCGCGAGGCGCTGGCCGTAGCGGCGCGTCTCCCGGCCCTCAAGTGGGCGAAGCTCGGTTCGATGCTGTACGTCCGCGAGGGCCCGGCGCTGGTTCGGGAATTCCAGGCGCGCGGCGTGCGGGTCTTCCTCGATCTGAAGTGGCACGATATCCCGAGCGTGGTCGCCGGCGCGGTGGCGGCCGCTCGCGAGCTGGGCGCCGCGATGGCCACGGTCCATTGCCTCGGTGGGCGGGCGATGCTCGCGGCCGCGACGGCCGCGGCCGGCGACCTCGCGCTCGTCGGTGTCACCGTCCTCACGTCCCACGATGCGGACGCCTTCGAGCAGATCGTCGGCCGGGGCGTGCCGGACGTGGGCTTCGAGGCGGAGCGTCTCGCCCGGGTCGCGATGCAGGCGGGGCTGCGCGGCGTGGTCGCGTCGGGCCGCGAGCTGGCGCTGCTGCGCGCGGCGCTGGGGCCCGATCCCTGGATGGTCGTGCCCGGCGTTCGCGCGCCGGAGGACGCGCCCGGCGACCAGGCCCGGACCGTCACGCCGCGCGACGCCGTGCGCTGCGGGGCGACCCACCTGGTCGTGGGCAGGCCCATCACCCTGGCGAAGGACCCCGCAGGGGTGTACCAGCGCCTGATGGAGACTCTCTGATGTGGTGGCTCGGGTGCGTGGCGTTGCGGGTCGCTCAGGGGTCGCTCGCGGACGCGGTGCGGTAATCACGCCCCTTGCGCGAACTTACGACCCCGTCTATAGTTCGAGACTTAATTGGAATTTTTTCCCGGAGACGACCGCGTTGAAGGTTCGCACCAGCGTCAGACCGATCTGTGAGCACTGCAAGGTGATCAAGCGGCGGGGCGTCATCCGCGTCATCTGCAAGCGCAGCCCCAAGCACAAGCAGCGGCAGGGGTAGGGAATGGCACGCATAGCGGGCGTCGATCTGCCGCGCGACAAGAAAATCCAGTACGCTCTTCCGTACATCTTTGGGATCGGTCCCTCCAACGCGAAGAAGATTCTCGCGGAGACCGGCGTCAGTCCTGACGCGCGCGTGCGTGATCTGCGCGACGCGGAAGTGGCGCGGTTGCGGCAGGTGATCGAGCGGGATTACAAGGTCGAGGGCGCGCTTCGTACCGATCAAGCGACTGATGGACATCGGGACGTACCGCGGGACGCGGCACCGCAAGGGCCTGCCGGTGCGCGGGCAGCGCACCCACACCAATGCGCGCACCAAGAAGGGGCCGCGGCGCGCGATCGCGGGCAAGAAGAAGCCCGTGCTGAAAAAGTAAATGGCACAAGCGAAGCCAGCAGCGGCGAGCGCGAAGCGCGCCAAGAAAGTCGTCGAGGCCGAGGGCATTGCCCATATCACGGCGACCTTCAACAATACGCTCATCACCATCACCGACATGCAGGGCAACGCCATCACGTGGGGCTCCTCGGGCAAGGCCGGGTTCCAGGGCTCCAAGAAGTCCACGCCGTTCGCGGCCACTGTGGCCGCGGAGCAGGCGGCGCGCGAAGCGATGAACCTCGGCGTGCGGCGCGTGCACGTCCGCGTCCAGGGGCCGGGCTCGGGGCGCGAGTCGGCGATCCAGGCGCTCGCCACCGCGGGCTTGCAGATCCGGTCGATCCGCGACGTGACGCCGATCCCGCACAACGGCTGCCGGCCGCCCAAGAAGCGACGGGTCTGACCGATGGCGCGCTACACGGGACCGGCCTGCAAGCTGTGCCGCCGCGAGGGGACGAAGCTGTTTCTCAAGGGGACGCGCTGCCTCACGGAGAAATGCGCCGTGGAGCGGCGTGCCTACGCTCCCGGCCAGCACGGCCAGTCCTCCGGCCGCCGGCGCAAGGCCTCGGAGTACGCGCGGCAGCTGCGCGAAAAGCAGAAGGTCAAGCGGATCTACGGGCTGTCCGAGCGCCAGTTTCGCAACATCTTCGATCGCGTGTTGAAGGAGCCGGGCGTGACGGGCGAAGCGTTGCTGGTGGCGCTCGAGAGCCGGCTCGACAACCTGGTGTACCGGATGGGCTTCGCCGTCTCGCGCCGGCAGGCGCGCCAGCTGGTGCGGCACCGTCACATCAAGGTGAACGGCCGCACCGTGGACATTCCCTCGTACCGGGTGCGCCCGGGAGATGAGGTGCAGGTTGCCGATGCGAGCCGCGAGCTGGTACAGGTGAAGCTCGCACTCGAGCAATTCGGCCGCTCGCAGCCCGTGTCGTGGATTCACGTCGATACCGACAAGGCGGTCGGCAAGATGACGGAGCGGCCCAGCCGCGACGCCATCCCGATCGCCGCGCAAGAACAGTTAATCGTCGAGCTCTATTCCAAGTGATGACGACCCTCGATTTGACCGGCCTGGTCCGGCCGCATTTGGTCGAGATGACCAAGCGGGAAGACAACCAGAACACAGCCGAGTTCCGCTTGCAGCCGCTCGAGCGGGGCTACGGCTACACCCTCGGCAACTCGTTGCGGCGGATGCTGCTCTCGTCGCTGCGCGGCGCTGCGGTGTGGGCGTTCCGCCTGGATGGCGTGGTGCACGAGCACCAGACCATCCCGGGCGTCGTCGAAGACGTGCACCAGATCATCCAGCGGCTGAAGCAGCTGACCTTGGTGGTCGCTCCCGACGTCGACGAAGCGGTGCTCCACATCAAGCACGCGAAGTCGGGGCCGGTGTACGCCCGCGACATCGAGGCGCACAGCGCGGTCACCATCGTGAACCCCGACCAGCTGCTGTTCACGCTGCAGGACGATCGGGACATTGGTGGCGAGCTGTACGTCAACAAGGGCCGCGGCTACGTGGAGGCCGAGCAGCATCCGCTCGACCGCACCATGCCCGTCGACGTCGTCCGCATCGACTCGATCTACAACCCGGTGCGGCGCGCCAACTTCACGGTCGCGGAGACGCGCGTGGGGCAACGTACCGACTACGATCGGCTCACGCTCACCGTCGAGACGAACGGAACGATCACGCCGGAAGATGCGGTGGCGTACGCCGCCGCCCTGGCGCAGGAGCACTTCCGTTTCTTCGTCGACTTCGGGAAGGTGCCGATGGTGGCGGCGCAGCCCGCCGGCAACGGCGGCGCCGCAACGGGCCGGCTGCGCGAAGTGCTGGGCCGCAGCATCGACGACGTCGGCCTCTCGGTGCGGTCGGTCAACTCCCTCAAGAACTCGAACATCCGCACGCTCGGGGACCTCGTGCAGTACCGCGAGGAGGACCTGCTCAAGGTGAAGAACGTCGGCGAAAAGGCGCTCGGGGAGATCGCCGAACTGTTGCGGCGCGAAGCCCTGAACTTCGGGATGCGGGTCGAGGACGTGGAAGGGGAGCTGCGCGTTCTCGACCCTGGTGCGCCGCCGCAGGCGCAGGTCACCGAGGGCGAGGGCGAGTAATGCGGCACCGCGCCAAGGGGCGGCAGCTGTCGCGCACGGCGAGCCATAAGAAGGCGCTGCTCGCCAATCTCGCGACCAGCCTGTTCCGTCACGAGCGGATCGTCACGACGGAGGCGAAGGCGAAGGAGCTGCGGCCGTACGCCGAGCGCCTCATCACGCTGGCGCGGCGCGGCGATCTGCACGCCCGGCGGCAGGTCGAGCGGCGCATCAAGGAGCGGGAAGTGACCCACCGTCTCTTCAAAGAGCTGGGCCCCCGCTTCGCCGCCCGTCCCGGCGGCTATACGCGGATCATCAAGCTGGGCCATCGCGTGGGCGACGGCGCCGAGGTGGCTCGGATCGAATTGCTGGGTGCGTGAGGGCCGCCGCGGGAAACGGCTCGCGCGCGAGGGGGACCCTGGGTCCCCCTTTTCGTTAGGCCGCTTTCGTGACGCGATTCGACTTCAGGCAGCGGGTGCAGACCCGCAGCCGGCGCGTCGTCCCGTTCACGACCGCGCGGACGCGCTGCAGGTTGGGGTACCAGCGCCGGTTCGTCTTGTTGTTCGCGTGGCTCACGTTGTGCCCCGTGATAGGGCCCTTGCCACAGATCTCACACACTCGCGCCATGGACCGGTCTCACGGAAGAGATGAGCACCAAACATCGTAGCCCCACCCGTCAGGCCGGGGCACCCAAAGCTAGAGCGGCCGGCGCGGCCGGGCAACCCCGCAGAACGGCGCTGATCACCGGCATCACCGGCCAGGACGGCTCGTATCTCGCCGAATTGCTGCTCGCCAAGGGTTACGAGGTCGTCGGAGTCGTGCGTCGCACGTCGCACGACTCCTACGAGCGCATCGGCCACCTGCTCGACCGGGTGCACATCGTCCCCGCCGACCTGCTGGACCAGCATTCCCTCACCGCGGTGGTGAAGGATGCCGCGCCCCACGAGGTCTACAACCTCGCGGCGCAGAGCTTCGTGCCCACGTCGTGGGGCCAACCCGTGCTCACCGGCGAGTTCACGGCGCTCGGTGTAACCCGGCTACTCGAGGCGGTGCGGCTCGTGCGCCCCGAGGCACGCGTGTACCAGGCAAGCTCGTCCGAGATGTTCGGCAAGGCACAGGAGACGCCGCAGCGCGAGACGACGCCGTTCTACCCGCGCTCCCCCTACGGCGTCGCCAAGGTGTACGGCCACTGGATCACCGTGAATTACCGCGAGTCGTATGGGCTGTACGCCGTGAGCGGCATCCTGTTCAACCATGAGTCGCCGCGGCGCGGCCTCGAGTTCGTCACCCGCAAGGTGAGCCACGGCGTCGCTCGGATCGTGAAGGGCAAGGAGCGGGAGCTGTCGCTCGGCAACCTCGACGCGCGCCGTGACTGGGGTTTCGCCGGCGACTACGTGGACGCGATGTGGCGCATGCTGCAGCGGCCCCAGCCGACGGACTACGTCGTCGGGACGGGCGAAACGCACACGGTGCGCGAGCTGTGTGAAGTGGCGTTCGCGCACGTCGGGCTCGCCTGGAAGAAGTTCGTCAAGGTGGATCCGCGCTTCGTGCGCCCCGCGGAGGTCGACACGCTCCAGGCGGACCCGGCGAAGGCGAAGCGCGAGCTCGGCTGGGCGCCCCGCGTCGATTTTCGGGCCCTCGTCACACTGATGGTGGACGCCGACCTGGACCGTGTAGCGTGAAGGTGCTCGTCACCGGCGCCAACGGGTTCGTCGGGGCTCGGCTGGTGGCCCGGTTGTGCGCCGACGGCCACGACGTGGTCGGAGCCCGGGGGCCGGACGACGCGACCGCCGCGCGGGCCGCCGCACGGCCGCCGGGCGTCACGTGGGTCTCGCTGGACGTCACAGACGACGCGTCGGTCCGCGCGTGCGTCGCCCCGCCGTGCGACGCGGTGGTGCACCTCGCGGGCGTGGCGCTCGCATCCGAGGCCAACGAGGACCCGGGACGCGCGTGGCGCGTGAATGCCGAAGGGACGGCTCGGGTCGCCTGGCAGTTGGCCGATGTCGCGAAGGCCCGCCGGCCAGCGCCGCTGCTCCTTGTGGTGTCCAGCGGCGAGGTGTATGTCCCGCGCACCGACCGGCCGCATGTGGAGAGTGATCCGGTCGCGCCTGTGACGGGGTACGCGGCGAGCAAGCTCGGCGTCGAGCTCGCAGCGTGGCAGATGTGGCGCGCCGCGGGGCTGCGCGTGATCGTGACGCGCGCGTTCCCGCATACGGGCGCGGGGCAGGATCCGCGCTTCTGGATTCCGGCGCGGGCCCGGATCCTGTGCCATGCCAGGCGGAGCAATGCGCCGGCTGTCAACGTGGGGGACTTGAGCGCGGTGCGGGACTTCCTGCACGTGGATGACGTGGTCGACGCGTACGTGAGGCTGCTGACGCGCGGCGTGGCGGGCGAGACCTACAACATCGCCTCGGGCCAGCCGGTGACGCTCGAGGGGATTCACGCGCGTCTCGAGCACCTGCTCGGGATCCGGCCGGTGCGGGAGGTGGACGCCTCGCAAATCCGCCGCGATGCTCGGCCGTACCTCGTCGGAGACGCGTCCAAACTCCGCGCGGCGACCGGCTGGGCGCCGCGCTCGACGACATGCTGCGGGACGTCCTCGATGCCCAAGCGAACTGATCTCCGCCGCATCCTGCTGCTCGGGTCGGGCCCGATCGTGATCGGGCAGGCCGCCGAGTTCGATTATTCGGGCACCCAGGCGGTGAAGGCCCTGAAAGAGGAGGGCTACGCGGTCGTGCTGGTGAACTCGAACCCGGCCACGATCATGACGGATCCCGAGCTCGCCGACCGCACCTACATCGAGCCGGTGACGCCCGAGTGGGTGCGCCGCGTGATCGAGCGCGAGCGGCCCGACGCCCTGCTCCCCACGATGGGCGGCCAGACGGCGCTGAACGTGGCGATGGCGCTGGCACGCGACGGGACACTCGCGCGCCACGGCGTCGAGCTCATCGGGGCGAATGCGCGCGCCATTCAGATGGCCGAGGATCGCGCCGAGTTCGCGGCCGCGATGGGCCGCATCGGCCTCGCCACGCCCCTGGGACACGTGGCCGCCTCCGTGGCGGACGCCCTCGCCATCGTGGCCGAGACGGGATACCCGGCGATCCTGCGCCCGTCCTTCACGCTCGGCGGCACCGGGGGGGGCGTCGCCTACAATCGCGCGGAGTTCGAGGAGCTGGTCGAGCGCGCCCTGGAGCTGTCGCCGGTGCACACCACGCTCATCGAGCGCAGCGTGCTCGGCTGGAAGGAATTCGAGCTCGAAGTGATGCGTGATCACCGCGACAACGTCGTGATCGTCTGCTCGATCGAGAACGTGGACCCGATGGGCGTCCACACCGGGGACTCGATCACCGTGGCGCCGGCGATGACCCTCACCGACCGCGAATACCAGCGGATGCGGGACGCGGCGATCGCGATTATCCGCGAGATCGGGGTCGAGGCAGGGGGGTGCAACATCCAGTTCGCGGTGAACCCCGCCGACGGCGCGATGCTCGTGATCGAGATGAACCCGCGCGTGTCGCGCAGCTCGGCGCTCGCGTCCAAGGCGACGGGATTCCCGATCGCCCGGATCGGCGCGAAGCTCGCCGTGGGCTATACGCTCGACGAGCTCCCCAACGACATCACGCGGACGACGCCGGCGTCGTTCGAGCCGGTGCTCGACTACGTGGTCGTGAAGGTGCCGCGCTTCGCCTTTGAGAAGTTCCCGACCGCCGACTTCCGTCTCACCACGCAGATGAAATCGGTGGGCGAGGCCATGGCGATCGGCCGGACGTTCAAGGAAGCCTTCCAGAAGGGCCTGCGCGCGCTCGAGGCCGGCCGCTCCGGGTGGACGCTGGGGTCCACGCTCGCCGACGATCGCCTCACGAGCGACAGCCCCGAGGACCTGCGCGTCGCGCTCCGCACGCCGACGCCCGAGCGGGTGTTTCAGATCAAACGGGCGCTGCTCGCCGGGCTACCCGTGGAAGCGATCGCCGAAGCGACGGGCATCGACCCCTGGTTCCTGTATCAGCTGGAGGAGCTGGTCGCGGCGGAGCGCTGGTTCGCGGGCGTGGCGGCGGTGGGTGCCGCGGAGCTGCGTCGCATGAAGCGTCTGGGGTTCTCGGACCACCAGCTCGCGGAGCTGCGCGGCAGCTCCGAGCAGGCGATGCGCCAGCGGCGCTGGGACTTGGACATCCACCCGGTCTACAAGACGGTGGACACGTGCGCCGGCGAGTTCCCGTCCTCCACCCCCTATCTCTACAGCACGTACGATGCCGAGACCGAGTCCGAGCCGTTCGGCGAGCGCGGCATCGTCATTCTCGGGAGCGGCCCGAACCGCATCGGTCAGGGCGTGGAGTTCGACTACTGCTGCGTCCGGGCCGGGCTCGCGTTCCGCGAGCTGGGGTACCGGACGATCATGATCAACTCCAATCCCGAGACCGTGTCCACCGACTTCGACATCTCGGACAAGCTGTACTTCGAGCCGCTCACCTTCGAGGACGTGATCGAGATCGTGCGCTGGGAGCGGCCGAAGGGGGTCGTGGTCCAGCTCGGCGGCCAGACGCCGCTGCGACTCACCAAGCCGCTGGAGGCGGCCGGGGTGCCCATCCTCGGCACGCCGCCCGACTCCATCGACGTGGCCGAGGACCGCGAACGGTTCGAGGCGCTGGCCCGGCGCCTGGGCGTCACCCAGCCGGCGAACGGCACGGCCCGCTCCGTGGAGAACGCGGTGCAGGTCGCCCGGCGCATCGGGTACCCGGTGCTGGTCCGGCCCTCGTACGTGCTCGGGGGGCGGGCCATGGAAATCGTGTACGACGACGCGTCGCTGCGCGGCTACTTCGAGAAGGCAGCCCGCGTTGCACCCGAGCACCCCGTACTCATCGACCGCTTCCTCGAGGATGCGTTCGAGGGGGACGTGGACGCGATCGCCGACGGCCGCCGCGTCGTGATCGCCGGCGTGATGCAGCATATCGAGGATGCCGGCGTCCACTCGGGCGATTCGGCGTGCGTCCTACCACCGTATCTGATCGGCGACCGCCAGGTGGAGGAGATGCGCCGCTACACCAAGGCGTTCGCGGAAGCGCTCGGCGTGGTCGGGTTGATCAACGTCCAGTACGCCATCAAGGACGGGGTCGTCCACGTGCTGGAAGTGAACCCCCGGGCCTCGCGCACCGTTCCGTTCGTGAGCAAGGCGACCGGGGTATCCCTGGCCAAGCTCGCCGCGGCCGTCATGGTCGGCCGCACCCTGGACGAATTGGGGCTGCCCGATGACCTTCCGCTCCCCGGCGTGGCGGTGAAGGAGGCGGTCTTCCCCTTCACGAAACTGCCCGGGGTCGATACCATCCTGGGCCCGGAAATGCGGTCGACCGGGGAAGTCATGGGGCTGGCGGACAGCTTTGGGATGGCGTTCGCCAAAGCGCAGATCGCGGCGGACGGCAGCCTGCCGCTCGAGGGAGCGATCTTCGTGACGGTGAACGACTCGGACAAGCCGACGGTGGTCCCGATCGTCCGTCGCTTTCACGAGATGGGGTTCCGGATCGTGGCCACGGAGGGGACCGAGAAGTACCTGCGGGCGCGCGGTGTGCCGGCCGAGCGGGTGGCGAAGGTGCACGAGGGGCGGCCCAACGCGATCGACCTGATCGTGTCGGGAGAGGTCCAGCTGCTGATCAACACGCCGCTCGGCAAGTTCACGCAGGCGGACGATTACGCGATGCGGCGCGCGGCGCTCATGCACCGTGTGCCCTACACCACCACGATGTCGGCGGCGAGCGCCGCTTGTGACGCGATCATCGCTCTGCGCAGCCGTACGGGCAGCGTGAGGAGTCTTCAAGAATGGCACGAAAGAACCAGCACTCAAAAGCAGCCGCGCGAGGCCGCAAAGCCGCCGACGGCAAGCCGCGCGCCGGTCGCGAAGGCGTAGCCAAGGCGAAGACGGCGGCGAAGGCGCCGCCCAAGCGGGCGCCCGCGGCGGCGCCGCCGCCCGCGCCCAAAGTCAAATTCCGCGGGCGCGTCCTCGAGAACGAGCCCCTGGCGCGCTACACCACGTACCGCATCGGCGGGCCGGCGCGGTACCTGGTGCTGCCCGCCGACGCCGACGATGTGGTCAAGGCGCTCGACCTCGCCCAGAGCCGCGGGCTGCCGTGGTTCGTCCTCGGGCTGGGCTCGAACCTGCTCGTCAAGGACACCGGCTACCCCGGCGTCGTGATCCGCTGCGGCAAGGGGCTCGACCGGTTCGAGATGAAGGGCGCCACCGCGATCGTGGGCGCGGGCCTGCCGACGCCGCTGTTGGCGCGACGCACGGCCGAAGCGGGGTTCGCCGGCGTGGAGCGCTTCATCGGCATTCCGGGCACGGTGGGGGGCGGCGTCTACATGAACGCCGGCTGCCACGGCGCGGAGTTCGCCGAAGTCGTGACGGAAGCCACCGTGATGGACGCCAAAGGCAAGGTCAAGCAGCTGCCGCGCAAGCAGATCTCGTACAAGTATCGGTCGTCCAACCTGGGAACCGTAATCGTGCTGGAGGCCAAGCTGGCGCTGATCGAGGAGCCGCCCGCCAAGCTGAAGGAGCTGCAGGGGAAGCTGCTCCGCTGGCGCAAGGCGGGGACGCCGTTCGATCAGCCGTGCTGCGGCTCGGTGTTCAAGAACCCCGGGGGCCCGCGGACGGCCGGCGCGCTCATCGACGAGGCCGGGCTCAAGGGGTTCACGATCGGCGGCGCGCAGGTGTCGTCCCTGCACGCGAACTACATCGTCAACACCGGCCCCGCCACGGCCAGCGACGTGCTCAAGCTCATCGAGCACGTCCGCAAGACCGTGGCCAAGAAGATGGGCGTGGAGCTGGAGCTCGAGGTGAAGGTGGTCGGCTAGTGCCCGACTACTTCGTCCACGAATCGAGCTACGTCGACGCAGGCGCCCAGATCGGCAGGGACACCAAGATCTGGCACTTCTGCCACGTGATGCCCGGCGCCGTGATCGGCGAGCGCTGCAGCCTGGGCCAGAACGTCGTGGTGATGCCCGGGACGCGGATCGGCAACAACGTGAAGATTCAGAACAATGTCTCGATCTACGAAGGCGTGGTGCTCGAAGACGACGTGTTCTGCGGACCGTCCTGCGTGTTCACCAACGTCCTGAACCCTCGCGCCCACGTCTCCCGCAAACACGAGTACCGTAAGACCCTCGTAAAGCGGGGCAGCTCGATCGGCGCCAACGCGACGATCGTGTGCGGCGTGACCCTGGGCGAGTACGCCTTCATCGGCGCGGGCGCCGTCGTCACCGCCGACGTTCCCGCGTTTGGCTTGATGCTGGGCGTGCCGGCGCGGCGCGTCGGGTGGATGTGCCAGTGCGGGGAGCGGCTCGTGGTGGCGGGCGGGCGGAGCGCGTGCGCGGTTTGCGGCGCCACGTACGCCGAGTCGAACGGCGTGCTGCGCCCGATTGCCCCGCCGCGCCGCCCCTGATAAATTGTTGCCCCCTCGAAGGATACCAACCCCGTGAACGTGCCCCTCTTGGATCTCGTGGCGCAATACCGCGCCATCAAGGACAGCGTGCTTCCCGCCGTGCAGGCGGTCGTCGAGTCGCAGCAGTTCGTCATGGGCCCTGCCGTGGCGCAGCTCGAACGGGAGATCGCGCGGCTGGCGCGGGCACAGCACGCCATCGCCTGCGCCAGCGGGACCGATGCGCTCCTACTCCCGCTCAAGGCGGTGCAGCTCCGCCCCGGCGACGAGGTGATCACGACACCGTTCACTTTCTTCGCGACCGCCGGCACGATCCACAACGCGGGTGGCACGCCCGTGTTCGTCGACATCGAGCCTGAGACCTTCAACCTCGACCCCACCCGCGTCGCGGCCGCGATCACACCCCGAACCCGTGCCGTCGTTCCGGTGCATCTGTATGGTCAGATGGTCGCGATGGAGCGGCTGCTCCCGATCGCCGCCGCCAGCGGGTTGCCGATCATTGAGGACGCCGCGCAAGCGATCGGTGCCCGGCGCCGCGTGGACGGCCAGTGGCGCATGGCTGGTGAGTTGGGCTGGGTGACGGGGTTTTCGTTCTTCCCGAGCAAGAATCTGGGCGCGTGGGGCGACGGCGGCATGATGGTCACGTCGGACGAGAGGCTGGCCGAACGGCTGCGCAAGCTGCGGCTGCATGGCGGCGCGAAGCAGTACCACCACGACGAGGTGGGAACCAACTCGCGACTCGACACACTCCAGGCGGCGGTGTTGCTCGCTAAGCTGCCGTACCTCGCCGCCTGGTCCGCGCGGCGGCGCGAGCACGCGGCGTACTACACGCAGGGCCTGGCGGGACTGACCCCGGTGATGACGCCGGCCGTGGACAGCTGCAACGAGCACATCTTCCATCAATACACGGTGCGGGTCGAGCGACGCGACGCGCTCCAGGCGCACTTGAAGAGCAAGGGGATCGGCACCGCGATCTACTACCCGGTGCCGCTGCACCTGCAGAACTGCTTCAGCGAGTTGGGCTACAAGCGCGGCGCGCTCCCGGAGGCGGAGCGGGCGGCCGCCGAGGTGCTCTCACTGCCGGTCTATCCGGAGCTCTCTGGCGAGCAGCTCGATTATGTGATCGACGCGATCCGCGGGTTCTATCGGTGAGCCGCCTGAAGCTCGGCGTCGTCGGCGCGGGCGCGTGGGGCCGGAACCACGTCCGCACGGTCGCCACGCTCCCGGACGCCGAGCTGACGGCGGTATGCGACCGCGACCCCAAGGTGCGGGAGCGCGTGGCGCGGCAGTACCCGGTGACGCATGTCACGGGCGAGCTGGTCGATCTGCTGGCTCGCGTGGATGCGGTCATCGTCGCGGCGCCGGCCACGACGCACGCCCAGCTGGCGCTGCAGTGCATCGCGGCCGGCAAGCCCTGCCTGGTGGAGAAGCCCTTCGCGCTGAGCGTGCGTGATGCGGAAGCAGTCGCCCGTTCGTCGGCGGAGCGAAAGGTGCCCGTCGCGGCGGGTCACCTGCTCGTCTTCCATCCGGCGGTGGAGCGACTGCGGGCCTTGGTGCGCCAGGGGGAGCTTGGTAAGATCTTCTATCTCTATGGATTGCGCGTCAACCTCGGGCAGGTGCGCGCCGACGAGAACGCGCTTTGGAGCTTCGGGCCGCACGACGTATCAATGGCACTGTACTTGCTTGACGACCAGCCAATCCGGGTCGCGGCACAGGGGCGGAGCTACCTCCAGCCGGGCGTGGAAGACGTAGTCTTCCTCACCATGGAATTTGCGAGCGGCGTCCTGGCCCACGTGCAGCTCTCCTGGCTCGACCCCCATAAGGAACGAAAGCTGACCGTGGTAGGGGCGAAAAAGATGGTAGTGTTCGACGACATGGAGCCGCGCGAGAAGTTGCGGATTTACGACAAAGGCGTGGATCGCCCACCCGAGTACGGCTCGTACGGAGAGAGCCTGGCGATCCGCGAGGGCGATATCTTCATCCCCAAGATCCCGAACATCGAGCCGCTCGCGGCCGAGCTGGGCCACTTTGTCCGCGTTGCGCGCGACGGCGAGGCCCCGCGGGCGGACGTCACGGATGGCGTGCGCGTGGTGCGCGTGCTCGAAGCCGCCACGCGCTCACTCGCCGCCGGCGGGACTCCGGTGAGCCTATGACGACGGCCACGGCCAAGTCCACGGCGGACATCCTGATCGCGAAGGCGCAGGACCGCTCCGCGCTCATCGGCATCGTCGGGCTCGGCTACGTGGGGCTGCCGCTCGCGATGGAATTCGCGCGCGTCGGCTTCCGCGTACTGGGCTTCGACGTCAGTAAGCCCGTGGTGGACGCACTCGGGGCGGGGCGCTCGCACGTCCAGGATGTCTCGAGCGCGGAGGTGGCGGGGTTCGCCAAGACGGGGAAGTTCGCGGCGACCACCGACCTCTCGCGGTTGCGCGAGCCCGACGTCGTCTCGATCTGCGTGCCCACGCCGCTCTCGAAGACCAAGGATCCCGACGTGAGCTACGTGCTCGCCGCGACGAATTCCGTGAAACAGTCGCTGCGGCGCGGGCAGCTCATCGTGCTCGAGTCCACGACCTACCCCGGCACCACGCGGGAGCTGATGCTGCCGGCGCTCGAGGGCACGGGCCTCAAGGTCGGTGAGGACTTCTTCCTCGCGTTCTCCCCGGAGCGGGTGGACCCGGGGAACCCGAAGTGGAACACGCGCAACACGCCCAAGGTCGTCGGCGGGATCACCGACACGTGCCGCCGGGTCGCGCTCGAGATCTACGGGCCGGCGATCGAGCGACTGGTTCCGGTGTCCTCCACCGAAGCGGCGGAGCTGGTCAAGATCCTCGAGAACACGTTTCGCAGCGTGAACATCGGGCTCGTGAACGAAATGGCGATCGTGTGCGACAAACTCGGCGTCAACGTGTGGGAGGTGATCGACGCCGCGGCCACGAAGCCGTTCGGCTTCATGAAATTCACGCCCGGCCCCGGCGTGGGCGGGCACTGCATCCCGCTCGACCCGCACTACCTCGCCTGGAAGATGCGCACCTTGAACTACCGCACGCGCTTCATCGAGCTGGCGGGGGAGATCAACGCGGCGATGCCCGAGTACTGGGTGGCCCGCGCGGTCGACCGCCTCAACGAGCAGAGCAAGGCCGTGCGCGGCAGCCACACGCTCGTGCTGGGCGTGGCCTACAAGAAGAATATCGA
>Ga0209157_1001313_pt1 | contig 20800 bp, 20 predicted proteins | sample GraSoiAngelo_135_FD_185892 | JGI IMG/M metagenome (GOLD analysis project Ga0209157, IMG submission 185892) | Grasslands soil microbial communities from the Angelo Coastal Reserve, California, USA - 14_0929_05_40cm (SPAdes) (version 2) | ecosystem: Environmental > Terrestrial > Soil > Grasslands ...
GCAGACGAGCCAGCACGCGAAGCTTCGTGCCAAGTGGCCGGCCCGTGATGTTGATGACGCCGATCCGCTGCCGCCTCGCCTCCAGCGCCGTCGCCAGGAAGTACGCCTCGGGCAAGTCCCGCGTCGTCACGATCAAGAAAGATTTCATTGGTAATAACGAAAGCAACCACGGTGCCGAGAGAAAAAAGTTGCACTGAGTTGCGGTGTGAAATCCGGGTCAGAGTCGCTCCGCCTTTGGTCCCTCCCGCATGCGCCCAAGGTCCGATAGTCACACGAGGCCGTGATCACTACATTGCGTAGTGGGGGGGACTTCATGGTGAGAGATGTGCTCGCAATAACGGCGACGATCGTGATTCTCGCCGTCGGCACGGCCTTCGCGTTCCGGGACGGGGTGTTGTTCGGGCAGACGATCACGGGGCCTCACATCGTCGCGCCCAAACCGGCCGCGAAGGAACGCCCGGCGGCGAGGGTGAGCGGCGGCGCCCAGGCGATCGACAAGGAAGAGGTCCCGTGGCGCTCGTGGACCGGCTGGGCGGCACGCTGAACTCCCGGTGCAGGATCCGCAGAAACTTGCTGACGTAACAATCGGAGACCCGGTCGTCGCGGCGACGTCGAAGCCCGAGGATATCGCCGCGAGTCCGGTCGAGAGTCAGGTCACGTTGACCGTCGCCATCGTCGCCGTCGACGGGACGAATGGCATGCTCACGATCAAGGACCCGGAGGGCGACGCGAGACGGTGAAGGTCCAGGACAAGCCGGCCGGAATGTAGCGCCCACTCCGGGAGGTGCCTGCGCGCCAACCCCGCCGAGGTGCGGTACAGTGTCGGACCATGAAGTTCGGGTGGATGACGCTCTCGCTGTCGCCGACGCCGGCGGAGGACCTCGCGTCCGTCCATCAGCAGCTCGACCAGGGAGTATTCGCCGAGGCGATGGGGTTCGACTACCTGTGGCTCACCGAGCACAACTTCACGGGCGAGTGCGCCTATGCCGACCCGATTCCCTTCGCGGGCGCGCTGGCGGCGCGGACGTCCCGCGTGCGGATCGGGTTCGCCGTCATCGAGATGGCGTTGCACCATCCCGTTCGCCTGGCCATCCAGCTCGCCGTGCTCGACAACCTGAGCCGCGGGCGCCTGGAGGTCGGCATCGGCCGTGGCTCCACGTACAACGAGTACGAGTACATGGCGTTCGGGCTCCGGAGTGACGACAGCCGCGAGCGGATGGACGAGGCGATCGAGGTGCTCACGCGCGCCTGGACCGAGGAGCCGTTCGTCCACCACGGGAAGTTCTTTTCGGTTCGGCTGCCCTCGATCCGACCGCGCCCGGTACAGAAACCGCATCCGCCGATCTGGCGCAGCGTGATCGCGGCCGAGTCACTCGTCGAGTGCGGGCGGGCCGGCATCCCGGTGATGATGTCGCGCGTCGCGAACGCGCGGATCCCGGAGCGCCTCGCGCGATACCGTGAGGGGCTAGAGGCCGGCGGACATGATATTGCCACTCAGCGCCATCTCCTCGGCGACGCGTCGGTGTGGCGTTTCCTCTACGTCGCCGACAGCCAGGCCCAGGCGGAGGACGACGTCCAGGAAGCGACGCTCCACTACCGCCAGCACATGCACCACGTGCGCGAGGCCTACAACCCGCCTGACTTTCGGGTGAACGCCGCGGCGATCAATCCGTGGATGGACCCTGCCGTCTCCCACGCCGCCGGCGTCCGCTTCGTCCTCGAGACGGGCGCGCTCTATGGAACTCCGAAGCGCGTGGCCGAGCAGATCGCGGCGCTGCGCGACCTCGGCCTCGGACACGTCATGTGTCAGGCGAGCTGGGGCGGGCTGACTCACGCCAAGGCCATGGCGTCGCTGCGCCGGTTCGGCGAGCACGTCGTGCCGGCGTTCCGCGACTCGTCGGCGTGACGATGGCGGTCATGGTCAGGCGGTACCGGTTCACCGTGGACGAGTACGAGCGACTGGCCCAGGCTCGCGTGCTCACGCAGTGCGATCGGACCGAGCTGCTCGACGGAGAGATCGTCGAGATGACGCCGATCGGAGATCGTCATGCCAGCGTCGTCGCGCGACTGACCAGTCTGTTTTCGAGACATCTCAGCGACCGGAGCATCGTGTGGGCCCAGAACCCGATCCAACTTCGCGCTGTCAGGTCCATGCCGCAGCCCGACGTCGTTCTGGTGCGCCCTCGCGCCGACTTCTATTCGACCGGCAAGCCCGGTGCCGACGACGTGCTGCTGCTCGTGGAAGTCATGGATACGTCGTCGGACACCGACCGGAGCGTGAAGCTCCCGCTCTACGCGCGGGCCGGTATCGCCGAAGTGTGGCTTCTGGACCTCACGACGGATCGAGTCGAGATCTTCCGACAACCGACTCTCGCGGGCTATCGTGCGGTCGAAGCCCTTGAACGGGACGAACGGTTGACGCCGCAGGCCTTCCCCGATCTTTCGCTCACGGTGGCTGACCTCCTTGGCTGATCGAGCGAAGCGCTCGGCCTCCGGCTTCGACCTCGGTCCGCTGACGTCGGCCGATCGCGAGCGGCTGGCCCGGGGCCTCTCCGCCGAGGAGCGGCGGGTGCTGATCGACCACGGGACCGAGCGTCCCTTCTGCGGCGGCCTGCTCGACAACAAGCACGACGGCGTCTACGCGTGCCGGCTCTGCGAGCTGCCCCTGTTTCGCTCGCGCACGAAATTCGAGTCGGGCACCGGCTGGCCGAGCTTCGTCGAGCCCTTCGATCCCGAGCACGTCACGTCCGTGCGCGACCGGAGCTACGGGATGGAGCGCGTGGAGATCCGCTGCCGCCGTTGCGACGGCCACCTCGGTCACGTGTTCCCCGATGGCCCACCGCCGACCGGGCTGCGTTACTGCATGAACTCCGCTTCGCTCAAGTTCTTCCCGGACGGCACCGAGCTCTCACGCGAGGTTCCGGTCACGTGAAGCCTCGCGTTGCGATCATCGGGACCGGCGGGACGATTGCCTCGATCGGCCGGACGACCAAGGTCGCCGAGATCCGGCGCATGTTCGACGAATACTGACGGCGACATTCTCAGGGAAGCAGGTCGGCGACCGGCACGCTCACGTCTGGCACCGCAAGGGCGAGACCGCTCCGTCGGCCGCGATGGTCGTGACCTGCCCGTAGCGCCAGCTGAACCGCAGGGACGGGCCCGTGATAGATCTCCAGGCACCGATCGGGCAAGTTCACGATCCACTAATCCGCGATACCGGCGCGCGCGTAGAGGCTTCCCTTGCGCTCGCGATCGAAGTCCAGGCGCGACGAGGCGACCTCGACGACAAGAGCGGCGTGCGACGGATGGCTCAGGTAATCTCGCGGCTCGCCTCGGACCACGGACACATCGGGCTCGGGCTCGGACTCGTCATCAAGCGCCATGGGAAGCTGCGGTTGTACCGTCCAGCCAGAGCCGAAGGCGCGCTCGAGGGCTCGGACCACCAACAGGATCGCCGTGGCGTGCGGCCGGTGTTGCGGCTCCTTCACCACCAGCTCGCCGCCGAGCAGCTCGACGCGGTCTTCCGGGCCCAGGATCTCGGCCTCGACGAGCCGGTCGTACTCCACCCGGGTCCACCTCCGCGTCCGGACCGTGCCGTCGCTCATACCCGTTGCGAAGAGTATCGACGCCTGCCACCGAGGTCAACGCATCCGACGAGTAACGACCGCGCTCAGTCGTTACCGGCGCGTCGCCGGTAGGCGTCGACCAGATCGTACGCGCCGGTCGAGCCAGCCGCGAAGGCCTGCAGAGCCTCCTCGTGAAGCGCATCGAGCGCTTCTTCCTTCAGCGCGAGATAGCGCGGTGAGGCGAGGACCTGGTACGAGCGGGGCCGCGGGAGATCGATCTCCATGATCTTCTTCACGCGCGTGGGCCGGTTGGTCAGGATGATCAGCCGATCGGCCAGGAAGATCGCCTCCTCCAGCTCGGAGGTGACGAACAGGCTCGTGCAGCGCGACTCCTCGAAGAGCCTGAGCACGTACTCCTGCATGAGCTGGCGCGTGATGGCGTCGAGTCCCCGGAACGGCTCGTCCATCAGCATGACGCGCGGGTCGTTGATGATGGCGCGCGCCAGCTCGGCGCGGCGCTGCATGCCTCCCGAGAGATGGGCCGGGTAGCGGCCCGCGAAGTCCTTGAGTCCGACCTTCTCGAGCAAGCTCAGGGCCTGATCGCGGGCGGCGCGCCGCGCCATCATCCCGCGCACGGTCGGTCCGAAGGTCACGTTGTCGAGCACGGTCATCCAGGGGAACAGCGCGGTCTCCTGGAACACGACCAGGCGCGTCCAGCTCGGCCCGTGAACGGGCTGGCCGTCCAGCGTCACGTCGCCGCGCGTGGCGCGCTCGTATCCCGCGAGCAGGTTCACGGTCGTGGTCTTGCCACATCCGGAGGGGCCGATGAGGACGTTGAGCTTGCCGCGGGTCACCTCGAACGAGCATTCCTCGAGGACGACGCGCGCACGGGCCCCGGTCCCGAAGACCTTGCTGACGTCACGGAACGCCATCGTGGCCATCACGCGAGTTCCCGCTCGCCCGCCACGAAGGCCTTCAACGCCTCTTCGTGGATGGCCTCCAGGGCCTCCTGCTTCAGCTCGCCGTACCGCGGGGTGGCCAGCAGCCGGTAGTTGCGGGGCCGCGGGAGATCGACGGTGATGATTTTCTTCACGCGTCCCGGCCGCGTGGTCATCACCGCCACGCGGTCGGCGAGGAAGATCGCCTCCTCGAGATCGTGCGTGATGAAGAAGATGGTCTTCCGGCTGAGGTCGTACAGCTCGAGCAACGCCTCGTGCATGACGCTCTTGGTGAGGGCGTCCAGCGCGCGGAACGGCTCGTCGAGCAGCAGCACGGTGGGGTCGTTGATCAGCGCCCGGATGATCTCGACACGGCGCTTCATGCCCACGGAGAGCTCCGCGGGGTATTGAGCCTCGATGCCGGCGAGCCCGACGCGGGACAGGAGCGCTCGCGCCCGGGCTTCGGCGTCAGGGCGCGTCAGCCGCCTCGACAGGACCGGCCCGCACGTGATGTTCCAGAGCACGGTCTTCCAGGGAAACAGCGCGCCGGCCTGGAACACCACCATGCGATCGGCGCCGGGGGCCAGCTGACGACCCGGCGCGGCCAGCAGGGCGCCGTCGATCGAGATCTCGCCGGCGCTCACCGTGTCGAAGCCGGCGATGCAGTTCAGCAGCGTGGTCTTGCCGCATCCGGATGGCCCGACCACGACACACAGCTCACCGGCCGCGATCTCGAGCGAGACATCGTCGAGCGCGATCACGCGCGCGCCGTCGGGATCGTAGACCTTGCCGACGTTCCTGATCGAGAGCGCGCCGGTCATGGATGGCGCGCTCACGTGCGCCTGAGCCAGGGCGTCAACCGTCGGCCGAGCGCCCAGATCAGCGTGCTCGACAGGAGGCCGGCCAGGCCGATGCTGGCCATGCTGACGATGATGAGCGCGATGTTGCCGCCCACGTAGGCCTGCCACATCATGAAGCCGAGCCCGGCCTGGATGCTCGCGATCATCTCTGCGGCGACCACGATCTCCCAGGTGAGCCCCATGCCGACGGCCATGCCGGTGAAGATCGACGGGGCCGTGGCCGGCAGCACGATCCTCCAGAAGAGATGCCACGGACGCGCGCCCATCGACAGCGCGGCCCGCTGGTAGCTCACGTCGATCGCCTCCACGCCGCCGAGGACGTTCAGCACCACCGTGAAGAACGCGCCCAGGAAGATGATGGACACGATCGTCTGCTCCATCGTGGGCCAGAAGAGGATGGAGAGCGGCACCCACGCCAGCGGCGGGATGGGGCGCAGCACCTCGACCAGCGGAAAGCTCACGCCGTGGAAGATGCGGCTCATCCCCATGGCGAGCCCGAGCGGAACGCCGAGGAGGACGCCGATCGCGTAGCCGAGGAAGACCCGCTGGCCGCTCACGTACCACGACAGCCAGTACTGACGGCTCTGCACCACGGTGGCGAACTGGACGAGGACGTCGAGCGGCGCCGGGACGTGACGCAGCATGGGCAGGCGCAGCCACGTTCCGATCTGCCAGAGTGCCAGGAACAGCGCGATGCCGGCGAGGCCCTGCCACACGGCCGCGCTGCGCGCGAGCTGCCCCAGACGTCGCGCCAGCGGCCTCAGAGGCTGCGCCACGCCATCAGGGCGCGCCCGAGGCGCCGCACGAGCGCGCTCGAGAGGTAGCCGAGCAGGCCGAGGGTCAGCATTCCCATGATGATCGTGGGAATCTGGGCCATGTTGTAGGCGTCGAAGATCATGTAGCCGAGCCCGCGGCGTCCCGCGATCATCTCACCCGCCACCAGCGCGAACCAGGACAGCCCCATGGCGATCTGCAATCCCGTGAAGATGAAGGGCAGCGCTCCGGGCACGACGACGTGGAGGAGGACGTTGCGCGGCGAGAAGCCCAGGCACTCGGCGGCGCGGAAGTAGCTGCGGTCGATGGTGAGCACGCCGAGCAGCGTGTTCAGCACGGTGGCGAAGAAGGCCGCGATGAACGTGACGTAGATGACGGGCGGCTCGATGCCCGGCAGCATCAGGATGGCCAGCGGCACCCAGGCGAGGGGAGGAATGGGGCGGAGCATCTCGAGGAGCGGGAACGTGTACCGGTAGACGCGCTGGCGCCAGCCCATGAGGAGCCCGATGGGCACGCCGAGCAGCACGGCGAGGAGGAAGGCGGTGTACGCGCGATAGACGCTGTAGGCGATGTGCTCGTAGTACACGGGCGTGAAGAGCGAGAGCCCGAAGGCCGGCGCCCGGTTGAACCACTCGCGAAACACGGTCAGCGGCGGCGTGATCTTCTCGAAGAGCGGCAGGCGCAGGACGGCCGTGGTCAGGTGCCAGACGACGAGAGCGGCCGTGAAGCCGAGGAGGGCGAGCGAACCGCGCAGCGCCGTTATTTCTGCGTCCCCTTCACCTCTCCCGTCGCGCGGATCACGCCGATGGGCAGCTTGATCCCGAGCTCGCTGGCGGCCTCGTCGAGGAGCTTGCCGTAGAGGGCGCCGTCGGGGATGTCGGCCGAGGGCACGGCCTTCACTTCATGCCAGAACGCGTAGGCGTCCTTGAAGTACTTCTGCATCTTGTCGTCGAAGGGATGACCGAGGATCTCGTTCACGTCGCCGGCGGCCGCGTGGGGAGGGAACTTGCCGTTCAAGGCCGTCAGCACCATGGGCGGCGTCCAGCCGGGCAGCTCCTCGGCCACCATCTGGGCGACCTCGCGAGGATTCTCGATGATGAAGCGGAGCGCCTCCAGATCGGCTTTCACCCAGCCCTTGGCCGCCTCGTAGTTCTTGTCGATGAAATCTTTCCGCATCATCAGGGCCGAGCCCTCGAGCCAGTTCCAGGTGGCCCCGGTGAAGGCGACCTTGGCAATACCCTGGGCGACGATCTGCGAGACGTTCGGCTCGAACTGCTGGGCCGCGTCGATCTTGCCGGCCTGGAGCTGCGTCTTGATGACCTCCGGGCCGAGGTAGAGCTTCTCCCCGAACTTCACGCCCTGGCGCGTCTCGAGGAACGACGTGAAGCGATCACCGCACGACGCGCGGCCGGCCACACCGTACGTCTTGCCGTTGAGCCACTTGAGCCACTCCTGAGGCGTCTTGAGATCCGGCGCGTCGGGGCGGACGAGCACGATGGCGCAGATGTTCCCGGGTGACCAGTGATGGAGCGAGACGATCCTGAGATCGGCCGTCTCGCGCTTGGTCGTGGCCACCATGGCCGGCGCGTCGCCGAGGTAGCCGATCTGGAGCTTGTTGGCGAGGAGCCCGTTGAAGACGGGGAAGCCGACGAGGACCACGTCCCAGCGGACGGTGCTGCCCGCGGGCAGGTACTTCTTCCACAGCTCCTTCTTCTTGATCACCACGCCGGACCACCCGCCGTTCCACGACGGGAAGTAGCCCACGCCGATGTTCACGGGCTCGCCCTTGGCGGGCTGGGCCGTGACGTCAGCGACCAGGCTCGCGATCATCATCAGGCCCACCAGGACAACGCTGGCTCCTCGCATCGTCTTCTCCTCAAGCAATGACGTCGATCTCGGGCGTGACGGTGACCGCGCGGGCCAGCGAGTTGCCCACCGGCGAGGTCTTCACGGTGTGCTCCCACAGCTCGCGCAGGACGGACGGGTCGGCGTCGGCCTGCACGTAGAGCTTCACGGTCACCTGGTCGAATCCCGGGTGGCGCTCCGTGTCGAGGCCCAGGAAGACGAGGTAGTTCTCCTGGGTGGACTCGAGCGCGACCTCGAGATTGCCGATGGCGATCCCGCGCTGGGTCGCGTTGAACACGAAGCCGGTGGCCAGGCACGTGCCGAGCGCGCCCAGCACGTACTCCATCGAGGTCGGGTTGGCGTTGTCGCCGGCCAGGTGCGTGGGCTCGTCGACCTCGAACTGATGGTTGCGGACGTAGGCGCGGAACTTGAGGCGATCGAGCCAGCGCACCCGCGCCCGCTTGCGGGCCAGCGCGGCCTCGGGCTGAGCCCCCACCGCGGCGAGGGCGGATTGGAGTCCGTCGACGTCGATCCCGTTGAGCATCGCGCGCTACCCCACGGTCCGGCGCAGCTCGCGCGCGGCCTCGACGATCGAGCGAAGCTTGCGGCTCGCCACGTCCGCGGTGTTCATGGGCCGCTCGGCGAACGTGCCCCAGCCGCAGTCCGGGTTCAGGTAGATCTGGCCGGGCTCGAAGTACGCGAGCGCGTCCTTGGCCCGCTCGACGATGAAGGCCGGCGATTCCACTTCGTCGGAACGAGGGTTGACGACACCGAGGCCGAGCTGTTTGCGCTTCGGGTAACGCTCGAACACGCCAAGATCGCCGGCGCGCGGCGTGGCGAACTCCAGCACCAGTCGATCGATCTTCATTCCCATCATGGTCGGCACCAGCGGCTCGTAGCTGCCGCGCAGCAGCACCTCGTCCTTGCGACTCCAGTTGCCGCGACAGACGTGCACGCCCGTCCGGATGCCGTCGATCCCCTCGGTCACGCTGTTGAGGAGGCGCGTGGCGAAGAGCAGCTCGCGGGAGGGATCGCCGGTCGACTCCGCCATGGAACCGCACATGAACGTGCGCTCCTTGACGTCACGGTTGAAGACCACGTCGGTCAGCACGGGCTCGTCGAACTGGACGAAGGCGCACCCGGCGTCGCGAAGCGCGATCAGCTCGTCGCGCAGGATCTTCACCACGTCGACCGCGAGCTGCTCGCGCGTGGGATAGGCCTTGTCGGAGACGCCCTTGACCCACATCGACCGCGCCAGGATGTAGGGCCCGGGCAGGGGCACCATGATCGGCTTCCTGGTGTGCTGGCGCAGGAAGGTGAACTCGTCGAGCGCCAGCGGTTGGCGGGGGCGGATTTTGCCGACCACCGTCTCGTTCTTGATCGAGAACGCGGGCGCGTCGGCCGCCTTCAAGATCCGCTCGTAGGCGGCTCGGTCCTCGACGAGGTCCATGATCTCGGCCAGCGTGAGCAGCTTCACCCCCTCGAGCTTGTCGGCCACGAACGAGTGGAAGTTGTCGCGACGCTGCTCCCCGTCGCTCACGACGTCGACGCCCGCGTCTTCCTGATACTTGAGCGCCTCCAGCACGGCGCGGTCGGCGACGGCCGTGAACTCCTCGGAGCTCATCCGGCCACCCTGCCGCTTCCGCAAGGCGTCCAGCAGCCAGCTCGGCCGCGACCAGCTCCCGACCACCGTGACTGGAAAGAGAGGAAGCTCCTGGACGGCCATCATCGATCCTCCACGAAACGTGTCATGCGCCGGTCGCCTTGGGCAGATCGGGACGGTCGCCCCATTCGACCCACGAGCCATCGTAGTTGCGGACATTCGGATATCCGAGCAGGCGCAGGGTCAGGTACGTGTGGGCCGAGCGCTGCCCGGTGTTGCAGTAGGTGACGATCTCCCGATTCTCGGTGATCCCGAGCGCGCGGAGCTCGGTGCGGAGGTCGTCCGCGTCACGGAACCGTTGATAGCCGTCGAGGCGCAGCGTACGGTCCCACGAACGGTTCTGCGCCCCGGGGATGTGACCCTCGGAGAACTCCTGTCGCGTGCGGCAATCCACCACGCAGACATTGCCATCCGTCAGCCGCGGCGCGATCCACTCCGCGGTGGCCAGACGATCGTCACGCGTTCCACCCTTGACCGCGATGGGAGCGATGGCGGGAACCTGCGCGGTCTGGGCCCGCTCCTCCGCCATCCAGCGCTCGGCTCCGCCCTCGAGCACGCTCACGCGCTCGAAGCCGAGATACTCGAGCAGCCAGAACACCTGGGCGGCCTCGGAGCCCCCGTTGGCGTCGTAGACCACCACGTGCTTGTCCGGCGAGATTCCGAGGCGTCCGAGCGTGTCGAGCACCTCGTGGAGCGGGCCGAGCGTGCGACGGATTCCCGACAGACGGGCCGTGAAGACGTCGTCGAGGCTCATGTACACCGCCCCGGGAATGTGGGCGAAGATGTACCCGCTCCCGGGAGGCGTGACCTCGACGATCCTGAGATCGGGATCGCCGAGCCGATCGGCGAGCCATTCGGTCCCGATCAGCAGCGCGTCGTTGCGGAAGCGGCCTTCGTTCACTCGTGGGGTCCTGGAGCCGGCATCCTACCGAGAGAGCGCCATGCGAGCAAGCGGCTGGGCAGACGTTCGGGCCGCCAGCGACGCGGGCGGTCATCAACGCGTTCCGGCGGTCAGACGACTCCGGAGCCGCGGAGGGGGAGGACGTCCAGGTCGTCGAGGTGGGCGATGCAGTTGAGCAGGCGCACGCGCCAGGGCGCCCGGCCGTCGACGATCGTCAGCGACGTGTTCTCCCAGCGGAGCGGCACCGCCTCGCCGTCGGGGAGGACGAGATGGCGCTCGGCGAGCGATCGGCACACCAGGCCGTGCGTCACGACGGCGAGGTGACCGCGGGCCGCCGCCGCCAGCTCCTGAATGCGTGCCCACGCGCGATCGACGCGCGCGTGAAACGCCGGCCACGTCTCGCCGTTCGGCGGCGCGTAGTCCGGCGCGAAGAGGTCGAACCCGAGGTCGGCGTAGGATGTGCCGCGGACGTCGCCGAAGTTCCGCTCCTGGAGGAGCGGGTCGAAGGCGAGGGGAACGCGGGTGACGTCGTGAAGGCGTGTGGCGGTGGTCACGGCGCGCGCGAGATCGCTCGACACGATCTGCGCGATGCCCTCGCGCGCGAGGCGACGGGCCAGCCGCTCGGCCTGGACGGCGCCGCGCTCGGAGAGCGGGCTCTCGGGGCGCTGGACGATGCGAGCGGCATTGCCCTCGGTCTCGCCGTGACGGATCAGGAAGATCGACATCCCGGGTCAGTGCGTGTCGAAGACGTCCTGATAGTCGCGGATCTTCTTCTGCACGGCCTCGACCTCGCCGGCCGTCGGCCGATCGGGATCGGTCGCAGCGGGCAGGCTTCCGAGCTTCATCAGGCAGGCCATGAGGAGCAGCCGTGCCTTCGTCGACGTCAGATTCCGCCCGCCGATGAACGGCGCCGGCGGCGGCGGCACGAAGCCCTCGGCATTGCCGCGGCCCGTGAGCACCACCGGCATTCCGGAAAACGCCGCGCGACGCATGAGGCGGGTGCGCACCGCCGAGGTCAGTCGGCCGTAGGGCGACAGGCCTTCGACCACGAACCCGGCGAGTGGGTGGGCGGTGAGATTGCGCTCGATCTGGGCGAGCAGATCGACCTCGCGTGACGGATCGTCGTCGTCATCGTCGGTCGTGTAGTTGCCGTCCTTCACGATGGTGACCTTGGGAATCGCCGACTCGAGCAGGTCGCCGCGCCCGTCCTTGATGGGCACCCGTGGCTCGCCCGTCTTCAGATGACCGCCGACGTCGGCGGGAAGCCGTGTGATGTTGACGGCGGAGAGATACGTGTGCCGCGTCGCGGGCACGTAGGTGAGGAGGGCCGGGCCTTCCCAGCCCGCCGCGCCGAGGATCCCGCCGTGACCGCCGGTGGTGACGTAGCCACCCGGACGCGCGTCGGCCTTCTGGACGTCCCGCGCCGCGAACACCTGCTGATCCTGCACGAGCACGACGCCCGCGCGGTTGCGCCCGGCCTCGTCGGCCCACACGCGCGAGACGATGTACTCGACCGAGTCGACGATGTTCTTGTCGCCGTCGTTGCTCACCTGTCCGTGCGGACGTTGGGCGGCGTTGCCGCAGATCGGCAGCGTGGTGTCGACGAGGAGGTTGAGCCAGTACATCGCCTCCTCGATGCGCGGACTGCCCTGGGTCCAGACCGCGCCGGCGTACTTCCCCGTGGCGAGGATGCGCTGCACGGCATTGGCGATCCGCGCCAGCGCCGTCCGCGCCGGCGAGGGCCCGAGGTGATAGGGGCGGTACGGAAAGAAATCGCGCCCGCGCACCTCGGCCGCGATGTCACCCTCGCCGACGTCGGTGCGAAGCTTCGCGGCGAGGCCCTTCGTGTAGCCGGACGACGGGACCACGCGGTAGAAGTCGATCTCGGCGCGCGCCGAGATGAGGTTGCCGATCCCCTTGTCGCCGACCCCGAGGCGATCGATCTCCTCGAAGAGCCGCGAGCCGTCGGGATAGAAGGGCTGCCGCGCCTGCTGCTCCGGCGCCATCGGCCGAGCGCAGTCCTCCTCCCACGCGCGCCCGTCGGCCTGCCGCGCCATGTACGGCAGCGGGTACACGCCGTCGTCCGGCTGCAGCGTGATCTCGTACACCGGCCGATCATCGGCGCCGCGACGTTCTTTGTGGAACGTGCCCCTCGAATCCAGATAGCCGTCGGGTGGGCCATAGAGCTCGGCGGCGTCGCGCTCGAGGGGATGCGCGCTGAATTGCTCGACGTAGACGGTCACCGGCGCGGCCAGGCGCTGCGGGCGGAGCGGGTCGAAGCGCAGCGCGCTGCCGTCCGGGCTCGTCAGGAGCGGCAAGCCGTACTTCTCGCGGGCCTTGTTGCTGGTCACGAGCGGCGGGCTGTTCTGGATGGTGGCGTTGGACGAAGCCAGATGGGCGATTCGAGGCCTGGGCGGCATCGTCATCCTCCTCGGCGGACTAACCCTTCGGCAAGCCGAGCACGCGCTCGCCGAGGATGTTGCGCTGGATCTCGCTCGTCCCGGCCGAGATCGTGTACTGGCGCGCGGCGACCAGCCGGTTCAGCCAGCGCGGCGCGTCGGGAACGAGCTCCGATCCCCGATTGACCAGCGCGTGCATGCCGAGCACCTCGCCGGCGGCGTCGGCGATGCGGACGCCGAGCTCGGAGCCCGAGAGCTTGAGGATCGAACCCTCCGGCCCCGGCGGCTCCCCGCGGTTCTGGCGCGTGAGCGCGCGGAAGCGCGTGTACTTCATCGCCTCGCAGTCGATGTAGAGCTGCGCGAGCCGCTGGCGGATACGCGGATCGTCCCACGCCGTGCCGCCATCGACCGGCAACCGGCGCGCGGCCGCGACGAGATCGCGAACCTGGCCGATCGGGTTGCGCGCGCCGGACGAGTGGCGCTCGTACATCAGCGTGGTCGTCGAGACCTTCCAGCCGCCGTTGAGCGGGCCGAGGAGCTGCCGCTTCGGCACCACGACGTCGGTGAAGAAGACCTCGTTGAAATGATGGTGGCCGGTGGCGAGGACCAGTGGCCGCACGGCGATGCCCGGCGTGCTCATGTCGACGAGCAGGCACGAGATGCCGTCGTGCTTCGGCGCGCTCGGGTCGGTGCGCACGAGCAGGATGATGGCGTGCGCGTACTGCGCGCCCGACGTCCACACCTTCTGGCCGTTGACCAGGAAGTGATCGCCACGGTCCTCGGCCCGCGTGGCCAGGCTCGCGAGGTCGGAGCCGGCGCCGGGCTCGGAGAATCCCTGCGCCCAGATCTCGTCGGCGTCGAGGATGCGCGGCAGGTACCGGTGCTTCTGCTCGTCGGTGCCCCAGTGGATGATCGTCGGCCCCACGAGGTTGAGGCCCATGCCCGGCAGCACGGGTGCCCGCGCCGCCGCGTACTCCTCGTCCCAGATGACGCGCTCGATGATCGACGCCGCGCGCCCGCCGTGCTCCGTCGGCCACGCGATGCCGATCCAACCCGCCTTGCGCATGGCCTTTTGCCAGGCGCAGCGGCGCTCGAAGACCTCGCGGGTGGACGCGACGCGGTCGTCGGCCGGATCGTCGACGCGAAGGTCGTGCGGCAGGTTGGCGGCCAGCCAGCCTCGGAACTCTTTGCGAAACGCTTCCTGCTCGGCCGTGTACGTGAAGTCCATGGTGGCGATCTCCGGCGCAAGTGTACCGCCGCGCTCCTCGGGTTGTGTTCTGGACCGACTCGCCGTATGACATGGCTCTGGGCCGGCCCGTCTGCTGAGCCTGTGACGAGAGGAGACACGATGAAGGTCGTCGACGCGATCGCGGAGATCTTGAAGCGGGAGCGGATCGAGTTCCTGAGCGCCTATCCCACGACCCCCATCATCGATTCGGCCGCGGCCGTCGGCATCCGGCCCGTCCTGTGCCGGCAAGAGCGGGTGGGCGTGGGTATCGCGGACGGGTTCACGCGGACCACGAACGGCCGGCGCATCGGCGTGTTCGCGATGCAGTACGGCCCCGGCGCGGAGAACGCCTTCGCGGGCGTGGCGACGGCGTTCTCGGACTCCGTGCCGATGCTGGTGCTGCCGCTCGGGCACCAGCGCGATCGCGCCGAGGTCTTTCCGCTCTTCAGCTCGGCGCGGGCCTACGCCTCCGTGACGAAGCACGTGGAGACCCTGAACCTGCCCGACCAGGTTGGTGAGGTCATGCGCCGCGCGTTCAATCTGCTAAAGATGGGCCGTCCGGGGCCGGTGATGGTCGAGGTCCCCGCGGACGTCGCGGTGGCGGACATCGGTGACGGCGCGCTCTCGTACAAGCCGGTGAAGGCCACGGCGCCGGCGGGCAACGCCCGCGACGTGGAGGCGGCGGCGCGCGCGCTCCTGGCCGCCGAGCGACCGGTGATCCACGCGGGCCAGGGTGTGCTGTACGCCGAGGCGTGCGCCGAGCTCCAGGAGCTGGCCGAGCTGGTCCAGGCGCCGGTGATGACGACGCTCGAGGGCAAGGGCGCGTTTCCCGAAGACCATCCGCTCTCGCTGGGGACCGGTGGCGGCGGCGTGATGTCGGGGCCGGTGTATCACTTCCTGCCCAAGGCCGACCTCGTGTTCGGCGTCGGCTGTAGCTTCACCCGCCACGGCATGGCCACCAACATCCCGGCCGGGAAGACGATCATCCACGCCACCAACGACGAGCGCGACCTCAACAAGAACTACCCGGCCGATCATCCGATCCTCGGCGATGCGAAGCTCGTGCTGCGCCAGTTCATCGACGCCGTCAAGGATCTCCCGGGCAAGCGCGCTGCGGGGAAGGGGACGGTCGCGAGCGAGGTGCACACGGTACGCGAGGCGTGGCTGAAGGAGTGGATGCCGAAGCTGACGTCGGAGGAAGTGCCCATCACACCCTACCGGGTGATCTGGGACTTCACGCGGGCGATCGGTCCGCGCGACGCCATCGTGACCCACGACTCGGGCAGCCCGCGCAATCAGATGGTGCCGTTCTATCGCGCGACCACGCCCCGCGGCTACATGGGCTGGGGCAAGTCCCACGCGCTGGGAACCGGACTCGGCCTGATCATGGGCGCCAAGCTCGCCGCACCCGACAAGTTCTGCGTGAACTTCATGGGCGACGCCGCCTTCGGCATGACGGGCCTGGACTTCGAGACGGCCGTGCGCTGTGGCATCCCGATCACCACGATCGTGCTCAACAACTCCGCCATGGCCATCGAGCGTCACGCCCTCGTCGTCTCGCACGACCGCTACCGCACGCGGGATATCGGGGGCAACTACGCCGACATGGGCCGGGCCATGGGTGGTTATACCGAAAGGGTCGAGAAGCCGGCGGAGATCATCCCGGCCCTCGAGCGCGCCCGGAAGATGAACGAGGGCGGGCGAGCCGTCCTGCTGGAGTTCATCACGAGCGAGGAGATCGAGTTTTCGCACCGGCGGGCCTTCTAGCCCACAAGGTCCGCGTCGCATGGTAGGCTGCCCCGGCGCGCCGAACCCGGTGTCGGCCGCCGGGAGGCCCGAATGAACATTGCCGTTCTCGACGACTATCAGGACACGATCCGCTCGCTGGCGTGCTTCTCGAAGGTCGCCGGCCACAACGTCACGATCTGGAAGGATCACACCAAGGACGTCGACGCCCTGGCCGGGCGATTGAAGGACGCGGAAGTGCTGGCCCTCATCCGCGAGCGGACGCCGATCACGGCGCCGCTCCTCGACCGCCTCCCGGCGCTCCGTCTCATCTGCCAGGCCGGCGTCGTGCCCCACATCGATCTCGAGGCGTGCACGCGGCACGGCGTGATCGTGTCGTCGAACACCGCCGGCGGCCGGCCGTCCTACGCGACCGCCGAGCTGACCTGGGGGCTCATCATTGCGGCGTTCCGGCGCATCCCTCAGGAGATGGCCGCGCTCAAGGCCGGCCGCTGGCAAGCCTATCCCATCGGCATCGGCCTTCGCGGCAAGACCCTCGGCATCTTCGGCTACGGCAAGATCGGCGCGGTGGTCGCCGGCTACGGCAAAGCGTTCGGCATGAACGTGATCGCCTGGGGGCGTCAGACGACGCTCGACAAGGCGCGCGCCGACGGTTATCAGGTCGCCGCGAGCAGGGAAGCGTTCTTCGAACAGTCCGACGTCGTGTCCCTGCATCTGAGGCTGATTCCGGAGACGCGCGGAATCGTCACCGCCGCCGACCTCGCCCGCATGAAGCCCACGGCCCTCATCGTGAACACCAGCCGCGCCGGGCTGATCGCGCCGGCCGCGCTGGAGGCGGCGCTCCGGGCCGGCCGCCCCGGGATGGCCGCGGTCGACGTGTACGAGGACGAGCCCGTGATGGGAGGGCGGCACCCGCTACTGGCCATGGACAACGTCGTCAGCGCGCCGCATCTCGGCTACGTGGAGCGCGACGGGCTCGAGCACATGTTCAGCAACATCTTCGACGAGGTGCTGGCCTACGCCGCGGGCAAGCCGATCAACGTGTTGAACCCTGACGTGCTCGAGAAGGGAGCGGCCCGTCGATGACGATCAGGGGCAAGGCCTACATCGCGGGCGCCTTCGAGCACCCGACGCGCAAGGCCGACGACAAGTCGGTGCCGCAGCTCCACGCCGAAGTCGCCAGGGGCGCGCTCGAGGACGCGGGGCTCAGCAAGAACGACGTGGACGGCTACTTCTGCGCGGGCGACGCCCCGGGGCTCGGGCCGCTGTCGATGGCCGACTACCTGGGCCTGAAGCTCCGCCACGTGGACACGACGGACACCGGTGGGTCGTCCTACGTCGTGCACGTCGCCCACGCCGCCGAGGCCATCGCGCTCGGCAAGTGCAAGATCGCGCTGATCACGCTGGCGGGGCGGCCACGCTCCGAGGGCCAGGCGACGGGGACGGCGCCGCGCGTGCCGGCCGCGGCCATGCCCGACGCACCGTTCGAGTTCCCGTTCGCGCCGGCCACCGCCAACATGTACGCGATGGCGGCCATGCGCCACATGCACGAGTTCGGGACGACGAGCGCTCAGCTCGCCTGGGTGAAGGTCGCCGCGTCGCAGCACGCCCAGCACAACCCGCACGCGATGCTGCGCGAGGTCGTCACCGTCGAGGACGTGGTCAACTCGCCGATCATCACCGACCCGCTCCATCGTCTCGACTGCTGCGTGATCAGCGACGGCGGCGGCGCCGTCGTCGTGGTCGCGCCGGAGATCGCGCGCAGCCTGAAGCGGCCGCGCGTGCGGCTGCTCGGCGCCGGCGAGGCGCTCAAGCTCCAGATGGGTGGCAAGGTCGACCTCACGTACACCGGCGCCGTGTGGTCTGGCCCCCGGGCCTTTGCCGAGGCCGGCGTCACGCCTGCCGACATCAAGTACGCCTCGATCTACGACAGCTTCACGATCACCGTGCTGATGACGCTGGAGGACCTCGGCTTTTGCGAGAAGGGCCAGGGCGGCAAGTTCGTCGCTGACGGCAATCTCATCTCCGGCGTCGGCCGGCTGCCGTTCAACACCGACGGCGGCGGGCTCTGCAACAACCATCCGGCCAACCGCGGCGGCATGACCAAGATCATCGAGGCCGTGCGCCAGCTCCGCGGCGAGGCCCATCCCAAGGTGCAGGTGAAGAACTGCAACGTCGCGCTCGCCCACGGCACCGGCGGATCACTGGGCACGCGGCACGCCAGCGCGACCATCATCATGGACAGGGAGTAACGGCCATGGCTCAGGCGCAGCGCAAGATCCCCGCGCCGGCGGTCACGCCGGAGACGAAGCCGTTCTGGGACGCGGCGGCCGACGGCCGCCTCGTGATCAAGCAGTGCACGGCGTGCGGTCAATCGCACCACTATCCACGCACGATCTGTCCGTTCTGCGGCAGCGACGCCACCGAGTGGCGGCCGGCGTCTGGCCGCGGCAAGGTCTACACGTACAGCGTCATGCGGCGAGTGCCCGAGCCCTACGTCATCGCCTACGTCACGCTCGAGGAAGGCCCGACGATGATGACGAACATCGTCGACTGCGATCTCGACTCGGTGCGGATCGGTCAGGCCGTGCGCGTGGTCTTCAAGCCGAGCGAGGGTGGGCCACCGGTTCCCATGTTCGCGCCGGCGCCCTGACCAGGGCGGCATGGGCCAGTTCGGGATCGGGCAAGGCATCAAGCGCTTCGAGGACGTCCGCCTCGTTCGCGGCGAAGGCCGCTTCCACGCCGACGTCGATCTGCCGGGCCAGGCCCACACGGTGATCGTCCGCTCGATGCACGCGCACGCGCGCATCCGCGGGATCGACGCCGCGGCGGCGCTGAGCGCGCCCGGCGTGCTCGCCGTCTTCACCGGGGCGGACGTGGCCCGCGACGGCCTCGGCACGATGACGATGACGTTGAAGCGGAAGCGCCCGGACGGCTCGCCCATGTTCGCCTCGCCGCAGCGAGGGCTGACGCCAGACCGCGCACGCTACGTCGGTGACCCGATCGCGATGGTGATCGCCGAGACGCGCGCTCAGGCGGAGGACGCCGCCGACCTGGTGCGCGTCGACTACGAGCCGTTGCCGTCCGTGACGTCGACCGCCGCGGCGGCCGAGGCGGGCAGCGCCGCGGTGTGGGACGAGTGCCCGGACAACATCTCGAATCTCTTCGAGGCCGGCGACAAGGCGGCGACCGACGCCGCGTTCGCGAAGGCGGCTCGGATCGTCCGCCGCCGCTACGTCATCACGCGCGTCCACGCCCAGTACATGGAGGCGCGGGGCGCGCTCGGCGTCTACGATCGCGGCGAGGATCGCTACACGCTCTACGCCGACGTCCAGTACCCGCACCGCGTCCGCACCGCGCTCGCGACCAACATCCTGAAGGTCGCCGAGCATCGGATCCGCGTCATCGCCGGCGACATCGGCGGCGCGTTCGGGACCAAGGGCTGGCAGTACGCCGAGCACCGCCTGGTGCTGTGGGCCGCGCGCAAGCTCGGCCGCCCGGTCAAGTGGATGTGCGAGCGGCGCGAGGCGATTCCCGCCGACGAGCACGCGCGCGACAACGTTACCGACGCCGAGCTGGCGCTCGACGCCGACGGCCGGTTCATCGGGCTCCGCGTACGCACGCTCGCCAACGTCGGCGCGTACGTGTCGTCCGATCGCAATCTCCTGGCGACGTTCAGCAACGTGACGACGCTCGTCGGCGTCTACACGTTTCCGGCCGCCTACGTCCAAGTCCTCAGCGTGATGACCAACACCAACTCCACCGCGCCGTACCGGGGCGCCGGGCGGCCGGAGTCGACGTACGTCATCGAGCGCCTCATCGACGACGCCGCGCGCGAGCTCGGCGTGGACCGCATCGAGCTGCGCCGCCGGAACATCATCCCGTCGGGCGCGATGCCGTATCGCACGCCGCTCGGGGGCAACTACGACTGCGGCGCGTTCGACAAGAACATGGAAGAGGCGCTGAAGCTCGCCGACGTCGCCGGTTTTCCGGCCCGCCGCGAGGCGGCACGGAAACGGGGCGTGCTCCGCGGGCTGGCCGTCGTGAACGCGATCGAGAAGGCGGCCGGCCCGCAGCCGGAGTTCGCCGAGATCCGCTTCGCGCCGAGCGGCAGCGCCACGCTCCTGATGGGATCGAAGAACCAGGGCCAGGGGCACGAGACGACGTTCAAGCAGATCCTGCACGAGCGCCTCGGGCTCGACCCGGCCGACGTGCGCTACATCGACGGCGACACCGAGCGCGTCGCCTTCGGCATGGGCACCATGGGCTCGCGCTCGACCGTCATCGGCGGCACCGCGCTGTGGACCGCGGCGGACAAGGTCATCGCCAAGGGCAAGAAGATCGCCGCGCGCCTGCTGGAGGCGTCGGAGGCCGACATCACGTTCGCGGATGGGAAGTTCTCGGTCGTGGGCACCGATCGCGCGGTCGTCCTCAAGGACGTCGCGCGCGCGGCGTTTCAGCCCGCCCAGCTCCCGCCCGGCCTCGAGCCCGGGCTCTACGAGACCGGCACGTTCGTGCCGAAGCAGGACACGTGGCCGAACGGCTGCCACGTCTGCGAGGCCGAGATCGATCCGGACACGGGCGCGGTCACGCTCGCCTCCTACGTCATCGTCGACGACGTCGGCACGGTGATCAACCCGGTCACGCTCAAGGGACAGATCCACGGCGGCGTGGCGCAAGGGGTGGGGCAGGCGCTGATGGAACAGGTCGTCTACGACGACGAGTCCGGGCAATTGCTCACGGCGTCGTTCATGGACTACGCGATCCCGCGCGCCGATACGCTGCCCGACATGCATATCGAGAGCAACCCGGTCCCGACGAAGCTGAACCCGCTCGGCGCCAAGGGGGCCGGCGAAGCGGGCACGGTCGGCGCGCTACCC
>Ga0209157_1001314_pt1 | contig 20790 bp, 19 predicted proteins | sample GraSoiAngelo_135_FD_185892 | JGI IMG/M metagenome (GOLD analysis project Ga0209157, IMG submission 185892) | Grasslands soil microbial communities from the Angelo Coastal Reserve, California, USA - 14_0929_05_40cm (SPAdes) (version 2) | ecosystem: Environmental > Terrestrial > Soil > Grasslands ...
TGACAATGCAGCGCGTGCCAACCGGCATGTTCTCAACGGCGTCCGTAGTTGCCCCCATTCGTTTCCTCTCCGCAGCGCGGTCGGCTTGCCTCTTCAGTCCCTCAGGCGTGGCGGGAGGAATTCTTCCATCCGGTGGGTCGATAATCATGGATGTGCGCAGTTGCGTTACGTGAGCCGACTGACTCCTGTCCAGACTAAACTGAGTGAAATCGTAGTGCACGTCCGCTATAGTTCCGGGCTCGGTTTGCCCCTCTTCACGTTCTGCGGCCTGCTTTTCAATTTGGACCACTTCCTCTGGGTTATAAAACTCTTTCGTAACGCCATTCGGGCGCTGCAACGGCGTATACGTGGAGTTCGTCCAATACCCTTGCAGGTCAGGCTGGCCATCCGAAGTTTTTGCCTTCCATCTCTTCGCCGTGGCGGAGGCTTTTGCAGATGAAGATGGGGCCTGGCCGGCGAGAGGCGCCGTTATCGGCAGTACGACTGCGAATACGATCGTCAGTAAACGTATCGAAGCCCAAAATCGATGGTTCATGTGAACCTTCCTTTTATTAGCGTTTTATTCACCTCGGGCTCACGGTCTATGGTCCCCACGCTTTATTGTTAGCGTCGGGCCCACCGTCCGGATCATTTCGGTACACCGCCTTAATTCGTCGCGCTTCGCGCTCCCTACGCGGCCTCTTTACTACCGGCCGGTCCCCCCCCGCCTACGGGTGCGGTGGTGGTTGGGTTCCCGGCTTACGCAGATGTCCGTAGATCAGTTCTTCCACGAACTCGACGCATTTGAACTCCATAAGTTGCATATTCCTGTCGACGCGGCGGTACAGAGGCATGCTGATCTTCCATGGGCGTGAAAAGACGTTCTTGTCCTCTATAGTCGCCTCGTAGTTCAGCCGATCGGGACTGGCTGCGGCGATGCGCTCGACGACATGCAGTTCATCACTATGGTAATCGCCGACCCGGTCGAACCATGACTGATCGTTGAAACCGGTGGTGTCGATGACGAGCGTTTCTCCTTCCCAGTGTCCATTCGACCAGCCCATCCAGCTATCGGCGGGAGCTTCTGTCGGCTTGCCCATATTGATGGTCCGAACGGCGCCCGCGTATTCGAAAATCATCATGGTGACATCTTTGCTCTGCACGATCTGGAATGGAAAGGGCATGTACATCGCGCGCGGGACGCCGGGCAGATAGCATTTGATCTCAGGATCCAGCGTCAACCGCTTCTCGTAATTTTCTTTCTTCTTCGCTGCTGCAGCTGGAAGGTAAGGGATTTCGCCTCCTTCGACCCAGCCGATTCCCGGAGGCATCGCATCCTCCGCCCCGAGAGTCACTACTCGTCCGAAATTGGCAGCATGCGGCTGAAGGTCCCAGTTTGCCTCGTTTATCGCCTGCCAAATCCCGTTCAGGTTTGGACGTCCATCCGCCGTGCGAGGCGCCCGATATCCTTGCGCCTGGCCTGCAGCGGGGGCCTGGGCGGATAATGCCGTGACGGCTGCGGTCACGGCCACAACAACCAACAACGCTCTAAAGAAAATTCGCATTAATCGAACTCCTGTGTAAATCACCCTCTCCCTCTGGGAGAGGGTAGGGGGAGGATTTCAGGTCTAGTAAGTCTTGCGACCCTCACCCGGCGCGTCAGCCCTCTACTTGAGGCTTCGCCCTGACGGGCTCGCGCTTCGCGGGCTGGCGCGCCGGCCTCTCCCAGAGGGAGAGGCTATTTCGCCTGTTTCTGAACATCTGCCAACGCGCAGTTTCCACCTTCGCAGCGGTTATTTTCCGCGCACGAATATTCGAACAACTCTTGACCCGCCTTCATCCGCACGAAGACCCGAGTATTCTTGATCGGCTTCGTATAATACTTCGGATCTTCCATTGTCAGTTCGTAATTGATGTGATCCCCGTCCGGCATACTCATGCGCTCGACGACTCTCAACTGATCGCTGTGTGGATGCTCGGCTGTGTCGATCCACGTGCGCCCATTGAAACCGGCCGTTTCAATCACGAGCGTGTCGCCTTCCCAACGGCTGGCCGACGTTCCGCGCCATGTCGGATCCAGATCCTTCGGGAGAGGGCGGCCGTCGGTTGGAACCACATGGTAAGCATTGTCTTGCTCCCACAGCACAACCAGGCGATCCTGATGATGAACATAGCCGTGGGGAAACGGCGTCTGGTATGAGCGAACATAACCCCACGGCATACAGTGGGCTCCGTAATCCCATTTGTCCTTTCGCTCATTCTCGGCCTTGCCTGCCGGCGTGAAGGCCAACTCACCCGACCCGATGTTGGAGCATCCGGGCGTCTCACCCGCACATCTTCCCTTGACGTCCTTAGTGACGTCGGCAACACGAGGATGATCCCAGGTGCCCGTGAAATCGGGCTTCCCGTTTGGTAGCCTGGGGACGGGCTTACTGGAAGCGTTTTGGGCGGACACTGAAATGGAAGTAATGGAGGTCCACGCGAAACCCACGACGAGCACAAAAATAATTGAGATTAAGATGGCGGTTGCGAAACTTCTCTTCATGGCGAACTCTCTCTCCCAATGACTATCTGGGAACAGCGTCCTCAGCCGCCGCCGTGAACACTTGCCGGCCATCGCCGAATGTCACTTTCCCTCCGGACGCGTTAGGCGATCCATCTTTCGCAAGGAAGCCGTCGACTTTCACGGTGTCGCCGACCTTCAGAACGTCCCGTTTAATTCCCCTTCGGGCCAATGTCGCAGGCGGGCCGGCCGAAAAACCCCACACCGCGCTTCTGCCGCTGACTTCGTCTTTACCTTCTACGTAGAACCAAATGTGAGGGTTCATCCACTCGACCTTCTTGACCACACCAGTGACTTTCACGGGCTTATTGCCATCGAACTCTGCCGCAAATGAATGGTGCGCGCCAAGCGGAACCGTCGTCCAGCACAAAATCAAAACGAATGCGAAAGCCGATAAAAGTAAACTCCTTAACATCATCCTCCTCCCAAACCGCGTCATGGGGTAAATTTGCCATGAGTCTAAAACAAGAGGAGCCATCAATGAAGAGATTTCCGTTGTTATTTCTTGGCTTGGCGGTCGCTTTGGCCAGCGCGGCCTTCCCGGTATTTGGCGCCGATCTGCCAACCCTGCCAGCGAAAGGTATATCCGAGATCGATACCTTGCTTCAGGAGGCGGTCCGCCAGGGTACAGTGCCTGGCGTCGTAGCCATCGTGACAAACAAGGACCGGGTTTTATATCACGGCGCTTTTGGCGTAATGGATACAGGGAAAAGGAAGCCGATGCAGAAGGATTCCATTTTCCGGATTGCATCCATGACGAAACCCGTTACCTCGATCGCCATCATGATGTTGAAGGAACAGGGAAAGCTCGGCGTGGACGATCCGGTCTCCAAATATCTGCCTGCATTTCAAAACAGAGAAGTGATATCGAGTTTCAATCCTGCCGATGCAACGTACAAGACCAAGAAAGCTGCTCACGAGGTGTTGATCCGGCACCTGCTGACGAATACGTCGGGTTTGGCGTACGCGTTTTCCAACGACACCGTCAATCGGCTGCAGCAGAAGACGAAGGCTGAAGAACAGGACTTGCCGCTGCTTTACGAACCCGGCACAAGATGGACCTACAGTGGAAGCACTAGGGTGCTCGGCCTGGTCATAGAAAAGATCACCGGTGGCGGTCTCGAAAAATTCTTCGAGCAGCGGATCTTCAGGCCCTTAGAGCTTGAGGACACCGCCTACTCCGTACCCGCGGCAAAGGCCGACCGGACTGTCACAATTCACCAGCGCGAAAGCGGAAAACTAATGGAGCTGCCGAATCCGGAAAGGCTGGAGGGTCCCGCCCGTGGGGACGGCGGGCTGTTCTCGACTGCTTCCGACTACGCCAAATTTCTTCAAATGTTTCTGAATGACGGCCAGTGGCGCGGCGCGACTTTGGTACACAAAGAATCGATTGCAGCCATGACCCGGAATGAGATCGGTAGTGTGATTGTCGACACACAGCAAACGACGAACCCGCTCCGGTCGCTCAACTTCCCGTTCGGTGCCGGACAGGACAAGTTCGGCTTTGGATTTCAAATCACGGCTTCGAATGAGGACAACCCGAACCTGCGTTCGCTTGGCAGCTATACCTGGGCGGGAATCAACAACACGCACTTTTGGGTGGATCCGAAACGGCAGATCGCTGCCGTCATTCTGATGCAAGTCCTGCCGTTCTATGACGACGGCTGCATGAAAGTGTACCGGGATTTCGAGGCGGCGATAGGCCGCAATCTGCGGTGAAAATTCGGGGTCAGACGCGCAATTCTGGGGACAGGCACCCAATTTCTTGTACTTCGGAATTCGGTGTCTGTCCCCAGAATTGCTATCACGCCCTCTTCTTCGCCAATCGTGCCAGGCAAGCCTGTTGTGTCAGGAGTTCTTTCAACGGCCGGACAGGCGTCCCCCACAGCACCTGACCTCCGCGAACGTGTTTGCCGTTCAAAACCCCGCCTTGGCCGCCAATGATGGTGTTGTCGTCGAGACGGGCATGTTCGCCAATTCCAACCTGTCCGCCGATTAAGCACTGTGAGCCCAGCGTAGAGCTGCCCGAGATTCCAGTTTGAGCGGCAATAACCGTGTGCTCACCGATTTCGACGTTGTGAGCGATCTGGATCAAATTATCGAGCTTCACGCCACGGCGAATGATCGTTGTTTCCAATGACCCCCGGTCGATACACGTATTCGCGCCGATTTCAACATCGTCCTCGATGATTACCTTTCCGATTTGCGGAAATTTCACGTGAACTGCGCCGTCCTTCACAAAGCCGAAACCGTCGGCTCCGATGACAGCACCCGCATGGACGATCACGCGGTTTCCAATACGGACATCCTTATAAATAACAACCCGCGGGTAAAGCATCGAGTGGTGCCCTACCGCCGTGTTCATCCCGATGTAGCAACCAGCATCGATGATTGTACTGTTGCCTATCGAAGCACCAGCCTCAATAACGACGTTGGCCCCGATCCTCACATCCTCTCCGATCCTCGCGGTGGGAGCCACAGTCGCGCTGGGATGAATTCCGGCATCGTCGCCGGCTTCCGCCAGCAGCCATGCTGCCGCACGTGCAAATGCCAACTTTGGATTCAGTACTCCAATCACCGTTCGCGATGGAAATTCACCCGATCGAAGAAGGACACAACCCGCATGGCTTCGATTTACATCATTCTGACCCCTCTCCTCTGCGTAACTCAGATCGGACGGACCTGCATTCTTCAAGCTTGCAATGGAATCGAGCACCATCGCAGGATCTCCGCGGAGTTCTCCGCCTACATAGTCGGCAATCTCTTGAGCCGTTCGTTTCATCCTTTTCTCCTAACATATTCCGCTACTCGATGCGCGGTTCGCTCGGCTTGTTCAATACACGCCGGGACGGAGGCGCCTTCGAGAAAATTCGCGGTGACAAACACGCCGGGAATTCGCTGCAATTGTTCCCTTAATGACGCAACCCAGCGTTCGTGTCCGATGTTGTATTGCGGAAGCGCGTGCTCATGACGGACCAAAGCGACTGGGTCAGGTTTTGTTTCGGAGTCCAACACCCTTTGGAGCTCCGAGCCAACAACGTCCCAAACTTGATCATCGGACCAATGGAGGACATGGGGCTCAAAAGAGCCTCCAAGAAAAGACGTCAGAAGCACGCGCCCGTCCGGAGCGCGCCCAGGGAAAAGCGCAGAACTGAAGATCGTTCCCAGCACGTGTAATCCTTCCTCTCGCGGCACCAGGAAGCCAAAACCGCTCAACGGTTCTTTCAAACTATGCTCAGGTAATGAACTGGCTGCGACGATGATCGGGGAGTAACGAACATTCTGGAGGAGCCTTGCCAGATCGGGATAATCTTTCTCCACAATGTCGACCGCGCGGTATACCGGAACCGTCAGTATCGTTGAAGGCGCCATGCCGATACGAGCATCGCCAACGCCATACCGAATGGTCAAACTCTTGGCCAGGCGAGCCGGCAAGGTTTCCATTCCCAGCGGAAATGACAACGTGAAGCCTCGGGGCCTTCGCTTCGTTGTTTCGACCGGCTCCCGGCGCCGGGTGAACGACAGCAACATCGCGGCCGTCAGACTTCCATAGTCACGTTCCATTTCCAGCATGCGTGGCAGGACTGCCGCCATGCTCAGTTGACCTGTGTCGGCGGCGTAGATTCCAGTAAACAGCGGACCCGCCAACCGATCGTGAGCCTGCTTCCCGAATCGTCGAACTAAGAAATCGCGGACCGACTCGTCCTTCGGCGATTTGGAGCGAATGAACGGCTCCGCCAAAATGCGCGCAATTCCGGGGAGACTCAAAGGACCGAATGGAAATTTTCGAAGACGTCCTTTCAAATAAATGTAGCGGGGAGCGTGCGGATCCGGCGGTAATAAATCCTCCCACAGTCCGGCTTCATCGATCAATTTCAGCGCAGCTGGAGCAGGTTGAATGCTGTTCGGCCCCCATTCAATCTGGTAACCGTTGATATTTTCAGTCCGGATCACGCCGCCCGCCCGCCTCGCCGACTCGGCGATTTCCGTATCGATGCCGAGCTTCTTGAGTCGCCAAGCACATGCAAGCCCGCTGATGCCGGCGCCGATAATGATCACTTCAGGCATTGCGTTTTTTTAAGTCCCGCACTTGATCTCGACTCCACGGGACCGCCTCGTCGATTCCACATCACCCTCAGCGGGACTTATAAAGGGCGCTCTCGACAATTTCGGCGAGCGCCCGGATAAATGTTGGATCGCTATTCAGCGCGGGCACACGCCGAAAATTTTGCACGCCGGCGTCCTGGGCGATCTTTCGGAAGAGGATGTCCAATTCATAGAGGGTTTCGATGTGTTCGGAGACAAAACTGATGGGAACAACCAACACGTCGTGGACACCTCGTTTACCAAGCTCGGCGATGATATCGCTGGTAAAGGGTTCAAGCCATTTTACGGGGCCGATCTTGCTTTGAAACGATAGCTCATATCGATTGCGGCGGCCGAGTCGGTCCATGACCAGCTCAACGGTCGTCTTGGTTTGTTCGAGATACGGATCACCTTCGCGAACGTACCGTTCCGGAATGCTGTGCGCGCTGAAAAGAATGTGTGCTTTGCCGGGATCGGCAAAATTTCGAAGTTCGCGCTCGATGGCCTGCGCAAACGATTGAATGTACGCAGGCTGATCCGGCCAGGAGCGAACCCATTGGATGTGGAGTTTTTTTGAAGACAGCCGCTCATCGACCAGCCGCTGTAACACGGCGAATCCGGAGCCCGTCGTCGTCACCGAATATTGAGGGAAAAGCGGCAGGATCACGAGGTGATCGACATCGCTTCTTTGAATGTTATCAATCGCTTCATGTAGAAACGGATGCCATGTGCACATGCCCACGAATGTCTGCACATCGCTCCCGCGCCTTTTGAGTTCTTCCGCGAGAGCGCCCGCTTGCTCTTCTGTAAGGCGCCGCAAAGGAGACCCTCCGCCGATTTGCCGGTAATAGCCCTCCGAGGTTTTTCGACGGAACGTCGCAATGGCGTATGCCAGCGTTTTTCGAAGAGGTGTCCATTTCACACGAACGATTTCCGGATCGGAGAACAGACGGTAGAGAAACGGTTTGACGTCGCTGAGTCGTTCCGGACCACCGAGATTAAACAGCAGGACGCCTGGCTTCACGGATAGGTCTTCGCGATTTCCACGAAAGTTCGAGCATTTTCTACCGGCGTTTGCGGAAGTATGCCGTGTCCGAGGTTGAGGATGTGCCCGGCCCGTCCGGCCTGGTCGAGGATTTCTTTGGTCTTGGCAATGATGCGTTCCTTTGGCCCAAGCAGCACGCACGGATCCAGATTCCCCTGAAGCGCAACTCGTTCGGTGGTTCGGCGGCGGGCCTCGTCCACCGAGATTCTCCAATCGATGCTAACGACGTCCGCGCCCGTCGCGGTAATCGATTCGAGTATCGACGCGCATCCATTCACGTAAATAATCCGAGGGGCACGGCTGCCGATTGCCTCGAAGATTTTCCGGGCGTATGGCAGAGCGAACTCTTCGTAATCCTTGCGGTTCAATTCGCCCGCCCAGGTGTCGAAAAGCTGAATGACTTGAGCACCGGATTCGATTTGAAAAAGCAGGTATGAGCTGACCGTGGACGAAAGCTTATCGAGCAACGCATGCACCAGCCGCGGTTCACGGTATGCCAGGCTTTTGATCTCGGCGAAATTTCTGGAGCCTCCGCCTTCGACCAGGTACGACGCGAGCGTCCACGGTGCGCCCGCGAAGCCGATCACCGGAACTGTGTCCCGAAGTTCCCGGCTCAACTTTTTAATAATGGCGCCGACGAAGGGGACTTCGGTAGCCGGATCCGGAATCCGCAAATCATCGACGTCACTTTGGGTCCGAACGGGTATTGCAATCTCCGGACCCTTATCCGTTAAAGAGACATGCACACCCATGGCTTCGACCGGAATCAAAATGTCTGAAAAGAAAATGACGGCGTCAACACCCAGAATTCGATAGGGCTGCAAGGATACCTCTACAGCAAGATCGGTGTTCTTGCACAATTCTAAGAAGGACAACTTCCGTCGAATCTCGCGATATTCCGGCAGGTAACGGCCGGCCTGACGCATCATCCAAACCGGCGTGCGATCGACGCTTTGTCCCCTGCACACTCGAAGTAACCTGTCGTTCATATAAACCTCCGGATGATACAATACGGCGGTTTATGGAAGCATCGGAAACCTCGATAGGGGCTGGTCTTGTAGCGCCTGTAGAGGCGGCCACACCGACCGTTTCCATCGTGATCCCCGCGTTTAATGAAGCCGGCCGCATTGCGGAAACGATCCGGAAAATAGAGACATTTGTTTGCCGATCGCCTTTTTTAACCGAAATCATTGTTGTCGATGACGGGTCCGGGGACGAGACCTCGGCAATTGTCGGCCAGCTTCAAACGAAAAGGTTGCGCCTCATTCGAAACGAGGACAATCACGGCAAGGGACACACTGTACGTCAAGGAGTGCTGGCCGCGTCGGGCAAATATGTGCTCTTCACTGACGCGGACCTTTCCGCCCCAATTGAAGAATTGAACAAGCTCCTCGAGGTTGCTACTTCCGAAGGCGCCGACATCGTGATCGGTTCCCGGAACCTCGATCGCCGGTACATCGAAAAACACCAGTCCCGCTTGCGCGAGCTTGGCGGGATGTTTTTCAACCTGATGGTTCGCTGGTTTCTGGGCTTATCTCTCCGGGATACCCAGTGTGGCTTTAAACTTTTTCAACGCGAAAGGTCTCGCCGGATCTTTGAAAAACAGACCACTCCTGGTTTTGGATTCGATCCGGAATTATTGTTTCTTGCAAAACGCTACGGCTTGAAGATCCGCGAAACTCCCGTGCGTTGGAGCCACGCTGAAGGTAGCAAAGTCAAATTTCTGCGGCATGGCATTCACATGTTTTTCGACCTTATCCGTATTCGGTGGAACGCGATACTCGGAAGGTACTCATGACGTTTCTCTCGGTAAACATCGACCACATCGCGACAATCCGAGAAGCAAGGCGTACCAATGAGCCCGATCCTGTTACGGCTGCCGCCATTTGCGAGTTGGCCGGAGCTCACGGCATTACGGTTCATCTTCGCGGTGACCGGCGGCACATTCAGCATCGTGATGTGAAAACCTTGCGGGAGACGGTGAAGACGAAACTGAATATTGAAATGGCAGCGACCACAGAAATGATCGGTATTGCTCTAGAGCACATCCCGGATCAGGTAACGCTGGTGCCGGAGCTGCCTGGAGAAATCACGACGACCGGCGGATTGGATTGCACGCGCAATCAAGAGGCGATTACGAGCGCGATCAAGCATCTACAATCGAACAATATCAACGTCAGCTTATTCATCGATCCGGCCGAATCGCAGATCCGAGCCGCGCTTTCGCTCGGCGCGCACACGATTGAGCTCAACACCGCACTTTATTCGGATGCGACGTTGAGGAATCGTGAAACGCAGCACGGTGCGGAAGCACTCGCCGCCATCAAGCAAGCGGCGGAATCGGCGCAATCGAAAAACATGATGGTTTTGGCAGGCCATGGATTGACATATCGCAATGTCCGCGCCATCGCCGACATTCCGGCGATCGTTGAGTTGAACATAGGCCACAACATCATAGCCCGCGCGGCTCTCGTCGGTTTGGAACGTGCGGTCCGCGAAATGCTGACATTACTGTGACGCCTCTTCCTGGGAGAGGCCGCCGCGACAGCCCCCGCGAAGCGCGAGCCCGATAGGGCGAAGCCTCAAAAAAAGCTGACGCGGCGGGTGAGAGTTCAAAATTCGGCGAATCTTGCGACCCTCACCCGGCGCGCCAGACTGGCGTCTGTCGCACGTCCCTCTCCCAGAGGGAGAGGGACCACTTATGAATATTGTTCCGTATCTAGGCATCCTTGTAGCTGCCGCCGTGGAAGGTGAGGTCGTCTATTCCGGGGCGGTAGTCATGGTGTTTCTTGGCCGCCTCAATCCGTTGGGAGTTTTAATTTCCGGGTCCATTGGTGGTTGGGCGGGAGATCAGTTTTTCTTCTACGCAGCGCGAGGAGAGCTCCGCGATTGGCTCAACCGCTTCTCAAAAATTGCCCGGCGGCGGAGAGTGATCCAGGAGCGCATGCACCGGCACGCCACAAAGCTGATTCTTGCTGTTCGTTTTTTGCCTGGCTTGCGTATAGCAATTCCGCTGGCCTGCGCTTACGCGGGCATTTCACCTTTTTTATTCTCGAGCCTCAGTTTTATCAGTGCCGTCGCGTGGGCGACGGCGATCATGTTCGTGATCCGAGGGCTTGGGCCGACTTCGCTTTCGGCTCTGGGTATCAAGGCATGGTGGGCCCCGGCGGTTCCCGCAGTGATCGTAGTGCTTTTCTTTCGATGGTTGGGACGCGTTGAACCGGTCAGACAACCACCGCTCGAATGATCATTTTTTCCCACCGAGAAATCCGCCGATGATACCGCGAATTGTGTCCGCGGGTTTCTGCCCCGGTTGGTATTCTGGAATGAGTCTCTGCTTCTGCATCTCAACGATGGTTCGCGCGTCCGGAGCAAACCTCGGTTGTTTAAACGTTCCGGTTACGATTGCAGGGATGACGATCTCGCCGGCTCCGTTCGAAAACGCCGTACGCATGTAGCCGCCGATTCGTCCCCCGCCGAGCTTATCGGTAAACGTCTTCGAAAGTACGGCCAGAAGCTTTACGTTCAGTGCCTCGCTCGACAGGTCTCCTGTTCCGGCGGCCGACATCTCGCCCAAGGCCGTTTGCGCTTTAAGGTCATCCGTATGAGCGATGCCGTCGGTAACCGCAATGTGGCCCGCCAACTTGATAATGTCTGTAAATTTCTGTTCCGAGCTCGAAGCTGCAAAACCGCCGATGACGCCCAATTCATGCGCTAGATCGAAGCCCGAGATCCGAACTTCGTTGAAATCGAGATTCATGGTGCCCTTGAGCGCACGAATGAGATTTTGGGAATCCAACGACTGTAGCGGTCCTGCCGCACGCATATCGATATTCAGATTGCCATTGCCGTTAATCTGGTCGAGGCCCTTGATACCGTATGCCCTCGCCATTGACTGAATCTCGGGCAATGTGGCATTCGGTGCGCGCAGTTCCATATCGATTAAAGGGGAAGCCGAGGTGTATTGCCGCACCATAAAACGCGCCGCAACATTCGTCTTTCCGGACACGGCAGTGAAATCGTTCGATCGGATCTCGGCCGGCGAGAGATGCAGTTCGATTGTGCTCACTTCGACCGGTTGTGTTACATCTTTGTTGGAAATTTTGAGATCCTGACCGGAGATTCTGCCATTTAATGCCGGTTTCGAGGCTGGGCCTGACGCTTTCACATCGGCGTCCATCCTTCCGCTGACGTTTGTACCGGGGGCGAACGCAACCCCGAATGCCGACGCCAGACGCGCAATCTCTGTGATAACAACGTCTCCCGTCTTGATTGACAGGTTCAACTGCGCCGGTGTTGTGTTCGTGGTGAGCGATCCGTCCACCTCGATCGGTGTTTTGCCGACGAGAACCTTCGCTCGATTGATTGCGAGAAGTCCCTCCAAAGGTTTCAGCTCAACGTTATAATCGATGGCAATTGGATAGCCGAGATCGACGCCATTAAACCGCGCGGCATTGAGCTTTAAGTTTCCCGCGGCGGCAGTCCTGCCGGCCCCGGCTGCCAGCCGGCTCGTCAAATCGATATGATCAAATACAGTTCGGCCCTGTCCCCGCTGAAGATCGGTCACAGCCACGTGCCCGTCGCGGATACTTACCCGCTCAAGCGAGACTTCCCGTTCGCTGCCGGCCGGAGGCGATGCGGGCTTCGCCGTCGTGCCAGGCGCCCCAAACGTCGAAAAATTCCAGTTGCCACGCTTGTTCCGAATCAGCTCAAGCGTTGGACGCTCCAGATCGATCGACTCGACATCAAAATTTCGGCCAAACAGTGAAGAGAGACTCACCCGCGTTTCGAGCTTCTCCGCGCGTATGAACGGCGCTTCGGAAGAAAAGCTGGGATCTTCAGCAATGACAGTATCCTCGACTGTAAAACGCAGCGGCAGAATTCCCAGAGTCATCCTGCCGAGTTTGACACTCCTGCTGAGTTGCCGTTCGAGCTGCGCTTGAACCGCTCCCCGGTACCGGTTGACGTCTACCAATAGGAGAAGCGCCACAACGACAATAACAATGGCGGCGACCACTATTCCTACGCCAAGGTTGATTTTTCTCATCGTTGCATTGTAACGCTGTGTTGTGTGGGATCGGTCCCTCTCCCTTTGGGAGAGGCAGGGTGAGGGTCTCAAGATTTGCGAAGACTTCTCTTTAGGCTTCGCCCTGTCGGGCTCGCGCTTCGCGAGACCCTCACCCGGCGCGCCAGCCCGCTGGCTGTCGCGCCGGCCTCTTCCAGAGGGAGAGGCTGCAGGCCGCTCGTTTGTACGTTGCTCCGAGAGCGTGCAATTGTCCGAATCATTGATCGATGGCCTTTGGTGCCTGAGCCTTGAAGAAGGCGAGGTCCTCCTCGACCTGCCGCCTCTTGGTGTACGCCTCGAGATGCATGAGCGCATCCAGAGTCTCTATCGGGGTTTTGACCCCTAAGTAATTCAGCGCAAAGGAAGGTCTCACGTAAAAGCGCGTGTAAGCCAGGCCCAATAAATGTATCAGGTTTTCGTGGGTTAAGTTCGGATGCTGGAATGTGGGCGTATATCCGTCGAACTTTTCCCAATTGAGCTCGGTAATCAGCGACTTCATATGTTTGAACAGTGGTGTGCCAGGAAACGGCGTCAGCATCTTAAAGAGGGCAAACGTTGGGCTCAGATCGACAGCGTAATCGATTGTAGCTCGAATGCTTTCGACCGTATCCGTGAGGAAGCCGATCACGAAGAAGCCTTCGGTGTCGATCCCTTTGTCGCGGCAATAGGAGACGATTTCGTGCTGGTGTTCTGGAGGGATGGGCCGTCTTCCGACGCGCTTTAATGTTGCCGGATCTACCGACTCGACGCCGAAGGTGACCGCATTCAGGCCTGCTCGGTGCAGGAGGTCTAGGAGATCCTTGTCCAGGTCATCAAGGCGAGTTTCGCATTCGAATCTTAAATCCAGTTTTTTGCGCAGAATACCCTCCGCAATTCCGGTACTCCGTTCGCGTTCCTCGCTGAACAACGGATCACGGAAAATCAAGTACGGCTGCGCGTGACGCGCACAAATTTCCTCAATCTCCGCAACGACATTTTCGGGAGAACGTGCACGGTATGGCGCCGTGATTCGGTGCGGGCAGTACGTGCAGAATTCCGGGCAGCTCCTGCTCGATAAAACCGGAAAGACACGATGCGATCTCCGAAACGATCGGCCGACGGCGTGGCGAGTGCCATGATGAAACAGATCCCATGCTGGAAAAGGCAAGCTGTCCAAGTCGTCAATCGCAGGACTCGCCACGATGCCCTTAGGCACCTCTCCTGAGGCGATTCGCATGGCCGCCTGCTCGGGTTCCCCTTTTATAATGAAGTCGGCATGGCTTTCGAGAAGCTCGGGCATATGTGTTGCGGGAGCTCCGAAGAAGCCGACCCGCATACCGTATCTCCTTTTGGCTTCCTCGGCCCACTCGATTTCGTGACGGTAGTCGACAAGAGAACTGAGGATGAGTGCGATATCGCCCTCGACAAACTCCTCTCTTGTCACCCGCACGTCGTGCCCGGCCTTCTCGAAAATGGCCGCTAAATACCCGGCATGAATACTCGGAACGTTTTGATAAAGTTTACGGACGCGCTCGATCCACCGCGTCGTCCATGAGAAACCGCGGAATCTCGATCCATAACCCCCAACGACCGTGTCTTTATTAACAAAACCGCCGCGACCTTTGATGTCGGCGATCACCACGCGCATATGACAGCCTCCGGATGAAGTCGTACTAGATAATTTCGGGATCGGGGTTAAACGCGCGATGTAGCTGGCGGTCCCCTTGAAGGGTCTTGCCAGAAGATCGAGTCAAACGGAACCGGTTCCGGTTGAAAATGGATCAGATCCGCCGAGTCTTCTGCCGATGTAAAAAGCCGCCCGGCGGGTGTTGCCTGAAGCGGCGGGTTGGGCGCCGCGCCGATGGGATCGGGCGCCTCGGCCCTCGGGTGTTGAATGGCCGGTCCTCGATAGCGGCCCACGGCGCCGTAGGACCACGAGCTTACCTTGGTGAAGTTTTTACCCTGATTCGCCCAAACCGCAACCGGCCGCACAGATGTGGCGCTTATGATGACAAGGAACTCACCTTGACTATCGTTATTGACATCGATCGTTTGCAGACTAAGGCCGGCTATATCCGCCCTCACATACGTCGTTAGATGAAGTTTCGGCCGGCCCGTCGTGAAGTGGATGCTGACCTGATAGACTTGGCCTCGTTCCTGTATCGTCGCGGTTTCCGGTATATGGTCGCCGTCAAGATCGTGTTTAAGTCGCGTCTGATAAGAAAAATCCCCAGTGCGGGTTGTTCGATGAGAAGCGGATAACCAAGTGGCGGTAGCTAGAACAACATAAACAACGGCCAGACAAGTTATGATTGGCTTCGTTCGTCGCAGCTCGACAGTGGACAGCAAAATGGGCTCCGGTTACCGGCGCTTTAACGGCGCCTATAATACCGCATTTTGTAACATTTGTAATATAAGTCCCGCTGTGGATAACGCCGACGAAATGCCTCTCCCTATGAGAGACCGGGGCGCGAAGATCCCAGACGGGAGTTAAAAATAGAGACTTGGCCGCAATAAATTTTTTAAGATAGCCGGTGTTGACTTTATGCGAATCCTAATGAAATGTGTAGTTTGTTCGTTCCTACTCTTCGTTTCGAGCCCTCTGCGGGCGCAGGCCACCGCTCGGCCACAATCCGAACCCGAGCCGTCTGTTGAGGAAATCCTCGACCGCATGATGACCCGCAACGCGTGGCAGGACCGTACGCTTTTAGAATTCCGCGCGTTTCGGAAATTTCACGCGGCAAATTTCCGATTCAAAACGGAATCCACAATGTATGTGCAGACGGTATTTCGCAGGCCCGATCAGTTGCAGTCGACCGTAACGTCGCATGAAGGATCCAACCTGATCCGCTCACGGGTTTTCGACAAGATCCTGGAGGCGGAAAATGAAACACGAGCCAAAAAGGACAAACAGCAGGTCGATATCATTCCAGCCAATTATACCTTCTCGTTCGTTGACGCCGAGGATTGCAACGGACGTCCCTGCTACCGGATGCGGATTTCGCCCAGACGCCGCGAGAAGTACTCTCTCGATGGGGAAATTTGGATCGATACCGAAGACTACAGCATCGTCCGCATCCACGGCGCGCCTGCCAAGCGGCCGTCGCTATGGACACTGAAGACGGAGATTGATCGCCGCTACAAGAAAGTGGACGGCATCTGGCTGCCCGAACGGATGGACTCTTCAAGCAACATCATGATCGCCGGACACTCGGTGCTCTCTATCGAATACACGTACGCTTCGGTGCAAACCCAGCAGTAATTCGGGGTCAGACGGGTGAATTCCCTATTTTCCACTCAAACAATTACTGAAGGAAAATAGGGAATTCACCCGTCTGACCCCGAATTACTAACCAGCAACCTCAGGAACCGCCGCTTTCCGACCTTGAAAATATATTCGCCAGCCTGGGAGATCTCCGCTTTGGGATCAGTGATGCGCTGATCGTTCACGTGAACGGCTCCAGATTCGATGAGGCGCTGTGCTTCGGCGTTGGACGGGGCGAGGTTCAGGGAAGCCAGTAGCCGTGTAAGCCGCATGGGGCCGGCCGCGAGGGAAATTCTCTGCGTTTCCATATCTTCCGGGTTTTGTCGCTCACGGAATACGCGATTGAACTTTTCGTGCGCGGCTTCGGCGGCCGCCCTACCGTGATAGTCGGCAACAATACTGGCGGCGAGTTGGCCTTTGACGTCCATAGGATGGCGGGTTCCCGCTGCAATATCCGTGCGAAGTTTCTGGAGTTCATCCAGCGGGATATCCGTAAGCAATTCGTAATAGCGGAACATCAGGCCGTCGGAGATAGACATCGCTTTGCCGAATTGTTCATTCGCAGATTCACTAATGCCGATGTAATTGCCCAGCGACTTGCTCATTTTTTGTATGCCGTCCAGACCTTCCAGGAGCGGCGTCGTCAGCACGATTTGCTGCTCCTGTCCATATTCTTTCTGCAGGTCGCGGCCCACCAGCAGGTTGAATTTTTGATCCGTACCTCCAAGCTCCACATCGGCTTCGAGAGCGACGGAGTCGTAGCCCTGCGCGATCGGATAGAGCAGTTCATGCATCGCAATCGGTAGCTGATTCTTCATCCGGTTCGAAAAATCTTCACGCTCCAGAATCCGGGCTACGGTGTATTTTGCAGCGAGACGTATGAAACCATCCGAACCGAGAGCCATGAGCCAGCGGCTGTTAAAATCGATGAGAGTTTTTTCTGGATCGAGGATTTTGAAAATTTGCTGCTTGTAGGTTTCCGCGTTCTGCTGAACCTCCTCCGGCGTCAGTTGTTTTCGTGTTGCCGAGCGGCCCGATGGGTCCCCGATTAACCCCGTAAAGTCACCGATGAGAAAGATTACTGTGTGTCCCAGATCCTGAAAGTGCTTCATCTTCCGGATCAGAACCGTGTGGCCGACATGGATGTCCGGTGCTGTGGGATCGAACCCAGCCTTAACTCGCAAAGGCTTCCCAGTTTTCTGTGCGCGCTTGAGCTTCTCGACCAGTTCTTCTTCGCGGATGATCTCGACCGCCCCCCGGCGAATGCGCTCGAGCTGTTGCTCGATCGGAATTGTTTTGAAGTCGTTCATCGGCTTCGAACCCGCACGCGTCTGCCTTCCACTTCACATCTGCCGGATAGCACCAAATCGATTGCCTCCCAATAGATCCTGTGCTCCTCCTTCAGAATTCTCAGTGACAACGTCTCGGCATTATCTCCATCCAACACCGGAACAACGGCCTGCGCGATGATCGGTCCGCCGTCCAGTGTGTCGTCGACAAAATGGACCGTGCAGCCGCTGAACTTCACGCCGTAATCGAGAGCTTTCTGTTGCGCATCAATTCCGGGAAACGCAGGCAGCAGCGCCGGATGAATGTTCAGAATACCGTAGGGAAATGCTTCGAGGAAGACGCGGCTCAGAATACGCATAAAACCGGCGAGCACGACCAGCGACGCGTCATGTTTTTTCAAAACTTGAACGGCTTCGCGATCGAAGTCTTCCCTCTGTCTCTGCCTTGAAGGTAAATACATGGCGTTCAGGCCGCGGGCCCGCGCGGACTCCAGTCCGAGCGCCGTTTCGACGTTGCTGATGACGACGGCGATATCGGCCTGCAGTTCGCCGGACACGATTCGGTCTGCGATAGCTTCGAAATTGGAACCGCGGCCGGAAAGAAGGATGCCCAGCCTGCGGTTGGCCGGGTGGATTCTCATGCGCCGTTTATTCTTTCAGGGTGGCTTCCCACAAATCGAGCTGCCGGTCTCCGGCTTTGGCATCCGGCATTGCATCTACAAAATCGATCGGATACTGGCCCGTATAACATGCGGTGCAGAATTCACTGCCTTTGCCGCCGAGGGAGCGAATAAGGCCAGGCAGACTGAGATAGCCAAGCGAATCGGCTTCAATATACTTGCAGATCTCCTCAACGGTATGACTAGACGCGATCAATTCTTTTTTCGTCGGAGTGTCGATGCCATAAAAGCACGGCGACAGCGTGGGAGGGCAGCTGATCCGCATGTGCACTTCCTTGGCTCCGGCAGCGCGTACCATCTTGACGATTTTCCGGCTAGTCGTACCCCGAACAATCGAATCATCAATGAGCACGACGCGCTTACCCGTAAGGAGGTCTTTGACGGGATTCAACTTCACTTTGACTCCGAAATGCCGGATTTTGGTTTTCGGCTCGATAAATGTGCGGCCAACGTAATGGTTTCGGATCAACCCGAACGCGAATGGGATTCCGGATTGTTGAGAGTAACCAATGGCGGCCGTTACTCCGGAGTCGGGGACCGGAACGACGAGATCGGCTTCGACCGGACTTTCGTCAGCAAGAATGCGTCCCATCAAATCGCGGCTTGTTTGTACCGTCCTTCCAAACACGATGCTATCCGGACGCGAGAAATACACATGCTCGAAAATGCATTTCGACAGCTTCGGCGCCGTCAGAGCCTTCATGGATTTCATTTCGCCGCCACGAATCAGGACGATTTCGCCGGGTTCGACTTCGCGGAGGTATGTCGCTCCGATTAAATCGAACGCACAGGTTTCCGACGCCAGAACGTAAGAGCCATTGATCCTGCCGAGGTTCAAGGGTCTGAAGCCGTTTGGATCGCGCACACCAATCAGACTGTCTTCGGTGAGCAAGAGTAGAGAGAAGGCGCCCTGCACCTGGGCAAGTGTTTCTGCGAGCCCATCGAGCAAGCTGTCGGCTTCCGATCGGGCAAGCAGGTGAAGAATGACTTCGCTGTCGCTGGTCGATTGAAAGATTGCGCCCTGCAACTCGAGCCTTTCGCGCAGGGATACGGCGTTGATTAGATTTCCATTGTGAACCAGCGCAATGGTGCCGTGCGTGCATTTGACAACAATTGGCTGAGCGTTGCCTTCGTTGCTGTCGCCCGCGGTCGAATAACGCGTGTGGCCGATGGCGTTCAAGCCCTTCAGCTTGGAGATGACCTCTTCGGAGAAAACGTCAGCCACATAACCCATCGACTTGTGCGTGTACAGCTGGTCGCCATCAGACGATGAAATGCCCGTGCTTTCCTGACCTCGATGCTGCAGAGCATAGAGACCCAAATACGTCATCTGCGAGGCGTCCGAGTGATTCGCGATCCCAAAGATTCCGCACATAGAGTTATGGCTCTCCTATGCTTTGCGCAAAAAAAGCAGGGGCGGTCATAGACGGCCCCTACAGCTCCGGGTACCCGACTGTAGGGGCGCTCTATGAGCGCCCGCGATTTCGTTTTTGTGCGAACCCGCTCTCTTATGATAGCAGCTTCGGCAGCGCGCCGGTCCACGCCGATTCCAGTTCCTCGATGGCGATATCGACGACACGGACGCCTTCGTAGTTCAAGATCAACCGGTTACCGCCCACCTTGCCGAGATCGTAGAAATTCAAACCCGTCCGTTCGGTGCGTTGCCGTAATTCAGGAACGTTTCTGGTCGTGAGCAGGACGCGGGTCGAGAATTCTCCAAACAAGTCCTTTCGCATTTCCAGGTGCGAAGGAATTGTAACCTCAGCGCCGATTGCCCCGCGTTCGATGTTCGAATAGCAACATTCGGCCAAGGCTACAGCAAGTCCTCCTTCGCTGAGATCATGAGCGGATTCGACCAAACGGTCCCGAATGGCGGACGAGACGAGGTTCTGAACGGCGCGTTCGTCTTCCAGGTCTAGCTTTCCCACGTTTCGCATCACGGGCTCGATGAGAATTATCGAGTCGCCGGAATTCCTAAATGAAGAACGCGTCACGAACGAGATATCTTCGATCAAGCCAACCATGCCGATGACAGGGGTGGGATAAATGTCCCCGCCAAATGTCTCATTGTAAAAACTAACGTTGCCGCCGGTGATCGGGCTGCCAAAAAAGCCGCAGGCTTCCGCCATTCCGTCGACGACTTCGCTGAACTGCCACATCACCTCGGGATGCTCAGGGTTGCCGAAATTCAGGCAATTCGTCGCTGCAATGGGACTCCCCCCGGAACAAACAATATTGCGGCACGCCTCGGCAACGGCCATCTTCGCGCCCTCACGCGGATTTCTCGCGGCGCGATATGCCGGCCCATCCAATGTAAGAGCTAGTGCCTTCTTCGTGCCTTTGACCCTGATTACGGCGGCGTCGGAACCGGGCCCGAATATGGTGTTCGATTGGACCATGTGATCGTACTGCTGCCAAACCCATCGTCGCGAACAGATATTGGGGCACGCGACGACAAGCTTTAGAAGCTTGTTCCAATCGCTGTTCTCGGAGAAAAACGTTTCGATCAGTGTGGGCTCGCATCCATCAAGAAAGCTGTGATCGTCGAAGCGGGAGGAAAGCGTCGATTTCGGCGGCAACAGGCGGCGTTCATAAACAGGCGCCCCGTCCGCAAGCGCGCCGTTAGGAATTTCGGCAACCATCTTATCTTGATGACGAACGCGGAGGAATCCGTCACCCGTGACACGTCCGACCCTCACCACGTCGAGTCCCCATTTATGGAAGACCTCGAACACTTCCTTCTCTTTGTCCATTTCGGCCACAAGCAGCATACGCTCCTGAGATTCACTCAGCATGATCTCGTAGGCCGTCATTCCCGTCTCACGCTGGGGAACCGTGT
>Ga0209157_1001320_pt1 | contig 20728 bp, 21 predicted proteins | sample GraSoiAngelo_135_FD_185892 | JGI IMG/M metagenome (GOLD analysis project Ga0209157, IMG submission 185892) | Grasslands soil microbial communities from the Angelo Coastal Reserve, California, USA - 14_0929_05_40cm (SPAdes) (version 2) | ecosystem: Environmental > Terrestrial > Soil > Grasslands ...
CCGGGACTGGGAGAACGACCTGTCGGCGCCACGCGAAACCCTCGATCGCGCATTCGCATTGGCGCAGCGCGCCGTTGAGCTGGCCGAAGACGAAAGCACCTGCCACACGATCCTGGGACAGTTCTGCCTGGAGCAGCGATTGTTCGATCTTGCCCTGCACCACGCGGCGCGCGGCGTCGAGATGAACCCCGCCAACCAATGGAACCGGGCCGATTTCGGCATCGTTCTCTCCCACCTCGGCCGCGCCGAGGAGGGGCTCGAGCTGCTGCGGGACGCGCGGCGCGCGGACCCGTATTTTGTGCCTGGCTGGTACTGGCGCGGTCTGGGCACCGCCCAATTCGTGTTGCGCCGCTACGCCGATGCCTTGCCGGATTTCGAGCGAGGAGTGACGAGCAACTCGCTCCGGGCGCTCGCGATGCTGGCGGCGTGCCACGCGAAGCTCGGGCAATCGGAACGCGCGCGGGAGGTGGTGGCGCGGTGCCTGGCGGTCCAGCCTGGCGCCACCGTCGACAAGCTGGTCGCCAGGATGCCGTTCAAGGATGCCGGCGATAGCCGCCATCTCGCAGAATGCCTGCGACTGGCCGGGATGCCCGAATGATTGGAATTCGCCGTCAGTCCTTATGAACCCAATGCTGCTGCTCGATCAGCAGGCGCTTGAAAGACGATCGCTTGCTCGAAACGAGGTGCTTTTCAGGCAAGGCGACAAAGTGGCTGCTATCTATTTCGTTGAAGCGGGGCGGCTACGGTTGGAAAGGCGAACCTTCGACGGTCGATTGTTGGTGCTTGGCACCACGCCAGCCGGCGAGTTCTTCGTCGTAGCGGCGCTTTTTTCTGACACCTTCCATTGCGACGCTGTGGCCGCGGAGCCCTCACAGTTGCGCGTATACCCCAAGGCCGCGGTGCTGAACGTGCTTAGCACCGACCCGACAAGCGCTATGTCCTTTCTGACACTCATGGCGCATCAGGTCATGGAGCTGCGCCAGCGTCTTGAGCTCATGAAGGTACGCTCTGCCAAGGAGCGCGTGATGCTCTACCTCGATCTCAACGCCGAATCTGACCGCCGCACGGTGAACCTGCGGTGCCAGCTTCAGGACATCGCGGGCGAGCTGGGTCTCACTCGTGAGGCCCTCTATCGGACGCTTGCCAGCCTTGAGCGAGCAAGTGTGATCGAACGTACCGGCGACCGTATCCTGCTCAAGAAATCGCTCGACGTATGATTGTAGTCATATGCTCCTTGGTGATTGCAGCGTAAGTTGCGAGCCAGGTTCAGATCGGAGTTCGATGCGCGAGCGCGCCAACCGACCTGAAGCTGCCTGGACCCCTCGACGAAAGGAGATCCTTCCATGCGTAACTTCGTGATAACCCTCGCCCTCGCTGGCGTCCTCATCGCCGGCCCCGCCGCCACGCCCACTCTCTATGCGCAAGAGTCGCAAGGCCCAGACAGTTCGATGAAGGGCCCGGACATGCAGCGCATGATGAAGATGATGGAGAAGTGCGACAAGATGATGCAGGGCGGAATGATGGGCGCCCCCGGCTTGCCAAAGCCCAGCGAGCGGGAGCGCGACGGTCGCCCGCCGAAGTAAGTAATTCTATTTTCCAAACCGCTCGAATCGGTACGCCAGCTCTGGGCCCTCTTTCCCCTCGTATGCGAGCTGCCCGATGAGGAGCCCGAACGGTTCGGTGTAGCGGGCGATACGAAGAGGACCAGCATCCACCGCATCGAAACCAACGTCGCGGATTAGGCCGCCGGCCACTTCCTTGCCGCGCCGGTCGTCGCCGCAATACACCAGGCTTGGCCGGCTGGCCTTGCGCCTGGATTCGTACACGCCGAAGAGCACTTCGCTGGGAACGGTGTTGAACGCGGCCACGACTCTAGCCTTCGGAACCTTCCGTGCAAGTTCCTCCGCGCCCGACGAGGTGTGGGCCACGACCAGCTCGGTGTCGTCATCATTCATCGGCAGCGAGCACGTTACGACCACCTTGCCCGAAAGATCGCCGGCCTGACGCAGCACATCGTCCATTCGCGACCAGTGCACGGCCAGCAATACCGTGCCGGATTCCTGCGCGGCCTCACGGGGCGTTCCGTGCCGCGCCTTTCCCTTCGCCTCGCGTGCGAGTCTTTTGAGCTTCTCCTCGCTTCGGGCATAGCTGAATACCACCTCGTGTCCGGCTCGCGCGAAGATCGTTCCGAGCTTGCCGCCCATCAAGCCTGAACCGAGAATGCCAAGTCGCATGGTGCTCTCCTAAGGAAATCTTGGCCGGACGATCAGCGCGACGACAACGACGACCGCGAGCGCCAGCATCGCTGTGCCCGCGGTGAGCGCGGCCGCAATGCGGTGCGCGAGCAATTCCGGGGCGTCGCCCGGTCCGGAGGCCGCGGCGGCGAACACGACGACGAGGACACTGAGTCCGAGAGAGCCGCCGAGCTGATGCGTAACGTTGACGAGTCCCGAGGCGGCGCCGGCGTCTTCGGAGCGCACGCCAATGACCCCCGCGACGGTGAGCGGGCCGAGAACCGCGCCCTGACCGATGCCAATCAGGATCATCGGCAGCGCCACGCCGTTGAGGTACGAGCTGTCGGCGGAGCTATGGGCTGTGATACGACTGAGCCACGCCATGCCGACGAGCGTCAGCGTGAGCCCTCCGGCGAGCAAGCGTGCATTGCCAAAGCGCCGCGTCAGCCTCGGGACCATCATCGCCGCCGCGAAGTTCGGGATTGTCGTCGGCAAGAATGCAAGGCCGGCCGCGAAGGGGCTGTAGCCCAGCACGCGCTGAAGGAATTGGGTGGTGAAGAACCAGAACCCCATCATGGCGCCGAGGTAGAGCACGCGCGCCGCGTAGGCGCCGACGCGCTCGCCGTTTGCAAAGAGGCGTAACGGCATGATCGGCTGCTTTGCGCGCCACTCGTTGAGAACGAGCAGCGCGAGCAGCACGACGCCGGCCGTGAGCGCCGCGACTGCGACCCGATCGCTCCAGCCGGCGCTTGCCGAGCGCACCAGCCCATAGACAACCCCGGTCATGCCGAGCGTCGAGGTCAAGGCGCCTGCCACGTCAAACTCGCCCGAACGCCGCTCACTCTCTCCCAGATAGCGCTGAGCGCCGAGCATCAACGCGATGCCGATCGGCACGTTGATGAAGAACCCGACGCGCCAGGAAAGCCAGTCCGCGACGATGCCGCCAACTACGAGGCCGACGCTGGCACCGACGCCGGCAACCGCGGCGTAATAGGCGAGCGAGCGCGTGCGCTCGGGTCCTTCGCAAAAGTTGGTCGTCAGGAGTGCGAGCGTGGACGGCGCCAGGATCGCCGCGCCGACGCCCTGCAACGCGCGTGCGGCGATCAGCCACGCGGCCGATTGCGCGATGCCCACGCCAAGCGAGGCGGCGGTGAAGAGCGCGAGGCCGGCGATGAACATGCGGCGCCGGCCGAGAATGTCGCCGGCGCGGGCGCCGAGCAGCAGCAAGCCGCCGAAGGCAAGCGTATAGGCGTTCTGAACCCACGACAGCCCGGTCGCGGAGAAGCTGAGGCTCTCGAGGATCTTCGGCAGCCCCGTGATCACGATCGAGATGTCGAGCACGATCATGAAGTAGCTCACGAGGATGATCGCGAGCGCAGCTGTGCGGCGATCGACCATTTACAACTCCTGGCGCGTGGGGCGGAGCATGATCTCGTTCACGTCCACGTCCTCAGGCTCGCTCATGGCGAAGGCGACGGCTAAAGATCGGATAGGTCGTAGCCTGGCTTCTTATAGAGCTTGTCCCACTGCCCTTCAATGTCGGGCTTATAGACCTTTTCTGCCCAATCTTTGGGCTTGACCTCTTCCATTGCGAGCGAAACGGACTCCTCGCCGTAATGCAGCGCGGACATGACGTCCTTCACGATGGCCTCGGCAAGCCGAGTTTTCTGCGCTTCCGATTTCCCTGGCCACAGTTTGACGATCACATGAGGCATTGCTTTCTCCTTGGTCTCGTCTACGGCTGTAGAAGCGTCTTGATGGCGCGGCGCTCGTCCATTGCGCGGTAGCCCTCCGCGACCTGATCGAGCGGCAGCGCGAGGTCGAAGACCTTTCCGGGGTCGACTTTGCCGTTCAACACAAGGTCAATCAGCTTTGGCAGGAAGCGCCGCACCGGGGCCGGGCCGCCATGGAGGTGGACGTGCGCGAAGAACAATTCCTGTCCCTCGAGCTGCACGCCGTGCGGTACGCCGACGTAGGAGACGTACCCGCCTTTGCGCGCAGACCCGATCGCCTGCTTCATCGACTCCTGGGTCCCGACGCACTCGAGCACCGCATCAGCGCCGATTCCGTTGGTCAGATCCTTGATGCGAGCCACGCCTTCCTCGCCGCGTTCGGTCACGATGTCGGTCGCACCGAACTCGCGCGCGAGCTTCTGACGCGCCTCGTGACGACTCATCGCGACGATGCGCTCGGCGCCCATCTGTTTGGCGGACAGCACGCCGAGCAGGCCGACCGCGCCGTCACCGACGACCGCGACGGTCATGCCTGGCTTCACGTTCGCCGCGTCGGCGGCGAACCAGCCTGTGCCGAAGACGTCGGAAGTCGCCAGCAAGCTCGGGATCATGTCCGTGGAGGGAGCGCCCGGCGTCGCCACGAGCGTGCCGTCCGCGAGCGGGACGCGCAGCAGGGGTGCCTGAGCACCGCCGACGAACTCCGCGTGCTGGCAGGAAGACTGGTAGCCTGCTTTGCAAATCGGACAGCTGTTATCGGAGGCGAAGAACGAACCGATGACGAACTGGCCGGGCTTGACCGAGGTGACCTCGCGGCCGACCTCTTCGACAATGCCGCAATACTCGTGCCCCATCGGGCTCGGCTCTGCTGCCGGGTTGAAGCCACGATACGGCCACAGGTCGGACCCGCATACGCACGTCGCCGACATCCTGATGATCGCATCGGTCGACCGGACGATTTTCGGCTCCGCGCGGTCCTCGTAACGGACATCGCGCGGGCCGTGGAGAACAGCGCCTTTCATTTCATTCCTCCCGTGGTCCGCTGTACTGGTCGTCCGCGACCTTCTCCATCCAGTCGACGACCTTGCCGTTCAGCTCTTCCTGGATGGCGATATGCGTCATGGCCGTGGTGGGCGATGCGCCATGCCAATGCTTCTCGCCCGGCGGGCACCAGACTACATCGCCGGGCCGGATGACCTTGATCGGGCCGCCCCAGCTTTGAACGAATCCGCAGCCGGAGGTGACAATCAGCGTTTGACCGAGCGGATGCGTGTGCCAATTGCTGCGCGCGCACGGCTCGAACGTCACGTAGGCGCCGCTCGCGCGCGCCGGGCCTGGCGCCTTGAACAGCTGGTCGATGCGTACCGTGCCCGTGAAATATTCGGCGGGCCCTCTGGCCGAGCGCTGTGAACCATTTCGTTTCAGCTCCATTTGCAGCGTCCTTTTTGCGTCTGGCGCAGTCATCACGTTAGCAGGCGCCGCGCCGTTTGATTAGCCGGCAGCGCTCGCATGACCATATGCGGCGAATTCATGAATGCGGATTAGTGCGGCCGTTTCTCGAAGACGTCCTTTGCAACCGGCAGCGCCGAGAAAACGTTGGGCCAACCGGTGTAGAAGGCGAGCTGCGTGAAGACCTCCGAGGCTTGCGCCTGCGTCAGGCCGTTATCCATCGCCCTGTTGAGGTGGTAGGGAATCTGCGCAACCTGACCCGAGGCCACCAGGGCGCTGACAGTGACCAAGCTCCGATCCCGCGGCGCGAGGTCGGGACGCAGCCACAGGTCGCGGAACAGAACGTCGGTCGTGTACTGCAAGACTCCCGGCGCCACTGAGCGGAACTGCTGCTCGTTCCTCGACGCGCGTTGCGCCTCGGCGGCCTCGTTGAGCGGAAGAAGCTGCGGTGAGGCCGCGGCGAGCTGATCGGCCTTGATTCCGCGCTGGGCAAAGACGTCTTTCGCGACTGCGACTGCTGACATCGCATTGCCCCACCCGGAATAGAACGCGAGATGCGTGATCATCTCGGAGATCTCACGCGGTTTGACGCCGTTATCGAGCGCCAGGTTGAAGTAGCGCGGCATCTCGATCGTCTGGTTGCGCGTGATGAGGACGGCGAGCGTCACGACGCTGCGGTCCCGCGGCGAAAGACCAGGGCGCTTCCACAAGTCGCCCAGAAGAGTGTCTTGCGTGTACTTCTCAAGGGCTGGGGCGACCGTCCGGACCTCGTTAAGCGATAGCACTGATTTACCTCCTGACTCGCCCTTCGGCTCCTCTGAATGAGCCGATGAAGAAACAATCACGAAAAGCGACGCGAGCGCCGCGGCAAGAAATTTCATGTCGACTTCCTTTCATCGTGACCTTTCTGTGCCTATGAAGCCAATCCATGAATGCCGCCTGCTTTCGCGATCGACGGACGCAAAAGCCGCATTGCGATCGCCGCGGCGCAGAGCACGGACAGCGTGCTCGCAAGGAACACGGCCCCGAGACCGGCCGCACCGGCAATCAGTCCCAGCGCCGGACTCGCGAGCGCGAGCGTCACGTCGAGAAATGCGGTGTAAGCCCCCATGGCAAGGCCTCGGTTCTGCGGCGGCGCACCGCGAACCGCTTCGACGCCAAAGCCCGGATAGACAAGCGAGTAGCCGAAGCCGGTGAGTGCGGCCCCGATCAAGGCCATGGCCGACCAAGGCGCCAGCCAAATCAACGCCTGGCCAGCGGCTTCGATCAGCACGCAGATCAGCGCGACCTTGGCGCCGCCGACCCTATCTGCCAGATGCCCAAAGAACACGCGCGCGAGAATGAACGAGACCGCGAATGCAGTGAAGGCAGGCCAGACCGTCCAGCCGCGTGCGGCGAAGAGCAGCGCGACAAAGGCGGTGATCGCGCCGAAGCCGATACTGCTCAGCGCCAGGCCCAATCCCGGGACCCACACGGCAGCGATCACTTTGGTGAACGCAGGGCGGATCCGCGCTGTCGGTGCGACGCGCCGCATGGGACCGACGAGTAGCAGCGTGGCTAGGGGGACCAGCGTCGTTGCGAGCGCAATCGCGGCAAAGCCGTAGCCGGTGTACAGGACCGTGCCAACCGGTGCGCCGAGGGCGAACGCGGCGTACATCGCGGTCCCCATCCAGGCCAAGACCTTGCCGGTGTTCTGCGCCCCGCTGAGCGCCAGCCCCCAGCTCTGCGCTCCTGTGATGATGAAGCTTTCCCCTGCGCCGAGCAGCGCCCGGCCCAGCAGCAGGACGGTCACGGAGATCTCCGGCTCGCTGACGAATCTCAGCGATAACAGGTAGAGAAACCCGGCCGCGGCGGCGACGAGCAGGCCGGTTACGACAGCGTGCTTGGCGCCCCGGATGTCTGCGTGCCGGCCGGCCCACACACGAGAGACGAGCGACGCTGCGAACTGGCTCCCAGCCACGAGGCCGACGACGAACGTGCTCAGACCAAGGCCTTGGTGCACATGCAGCGGTAGCACCGGCATCGCGAGGCCGATGATGAGAAACGCCATGAAGACCACCCCCATGATGGGGAGGAGGCGCGTGACCGAGCCGTGTACGTTTCGTTGAGTGTCCATTTCCATGCGGACAAGGTAGCAACTGGGAGGGCTGCTGATTAGATGGGACAATTCGCATGGGCTCATGAAATGGATTCATGAATGCGCCGCGAAAACGTCAACGACCTGCTCGCCTTTCTCGCCGTAGCCCGAGAGCGGAGCTTCACGAAGGCCGCTGCAAAGCTGGGCGTCTCCCAGTCGGCGTTGAGTCACACTATTCGAGGACTAGAGGCAAGACTCGGCCTTCGATTGCTGACGCGCACGACACGGAGCGTCTCGCCGACCGAGGCGGGAGAACGCCTGCTCCAGACGGTCGGCCATCGTTTCGAGGAGATCGAGGCCGAGCTCGAAGCGCTAAGCGAGCTTCGCGACAAGCCCGCCGGCACCATCCGCATTACGGCAGGCGAGCATGCGGTCAATTCAATCCTCCTGCCCGCCTTGATGAAGCTCCTGGCGCTCTACCCGGACATCAAAGTCGAGATCAGCGTCGACCATAGCCTGATCGACATCGTTGCCCAACGTTATGACGCCGGCGTGCGATCCGGCGAGCAAGTAGCGAAGGACATGATCGCGGTCCGTATCGGACCGGACATGCGCATGGCGGTCGTCGGGGCGCCGTCGTATTTCGCGAATCGGTCTCTACCAAAGAAACCGCAGGACCTGACCGAGCACAACTGCATCAATCTTCGCCTGCCGACTTATGGCGGCTTGTATGCCTGGGAGTTCGAAAAGGGCGACCGAGAGCTAAAGGTCCGCGTCGAAGGACAGCTCGTCCTCAACGGCACCAGCCAGATGCTCAATGCGGCACTCGCCGGGCTCGGCTTGGCTTATGTGCCGGAGGACCTGGCACAGCCCCATATCGACAAAGGTCTTCTTAAACGAGTGCTCGAGGATTGGTGCCCGCCTTACCCGGGATATCACCTCTATTACCCGAGCCGCCGCCAATCCTCACCGGCCTTTGCACTGCTGGTGGATGCGCTGCGCTTTAGAGGCTGACGCGGCTCCGACCCGTTTCGTCCAAATTGGTGCAGCCTCGTATTCATGAGAGATGTACATCGACTGATCAGCACCTCAAATCAATCGGCAGCGATGTACTGCTATGTTGCACGGAGGCACCAGCGGAGTGGGCCCATCAAACAACCACAGGGGAAATCATGCAAGTGACGAGGAGGGGAAGCATCGCGCTCGCGCTCGCGCTCGGGCTGGCGGGGGCGTCCGGGGCAAGCCAGGCGAGCTTGAGCTGCGCCCAGTTGACATCGGTGACGCCGGAAGCATCGACGATCACGTCGGCGGCGCTAGTAACTCCGCCAGCGACGATCAACGGGAACACGGTCACCGTCCCGCTTTGCCGGGTGCAAGGCGTCGCGAGGCCGTCGTTCGACTCGGAGATCAAGTTCGAGGTGTGGCTGCCAGCCACCGCTGCGGCCTGGACGGGGCGGATGAAAGTCAACGGCACGGGCGGCTACGCCGGCGCTACGCCGTACGCGCGGCTCGCGCAGGATATCGGTGACGGCTTCATCACCGCCGGCAGCAACATGGGCCACGACGGCGGCGAGTCGGCGAGCTGGACGCTGGGTCACCCGGAAAAGGTCAAGGACTGGGGTCTGCGCGCGCACTACTACGTGGCCACCGCGGCGAAGACGCTAAGCCTCGCGTTCTACAACCAGCCGGTGGCTCATTCCTACTTCGAAGGCTGCTCCAACGGCGGGCGCCAGGCGATGATGATGGCGCAGAACTATCCGGAGCTGTTTGACGGCATCGCCGCCGGTGCGCCCTCGATGTTCTACCCGGACATCCTGTTCTGGCTTCTCTGGACGGGCAAGAACCTGACGCCCGTCCTCGGGCAACCGCCCGCCCTGAGCGCCACGAAGGCAGGCGAGATCACCAAGCGCGTGCTCGCGAAATGCGATGCGATCGACGGCCTGGTCGACGGGCAGATCACCAATCCGCGCGCGTGCAGCTTCGACATCGACACGCTCGGTCCTTCAGGCGACGACAAGGTCCTCACCGCGCAGGAACTCGCGACCGTCAAGGCCATGTACGCCGGCACGACCAACGAGATGACGGGCGTGCAACGCTATAGCGGGGCCAAGTTCGGCTCGGAAGGTGACTTCTCTCCGGCTTTCGCGGACAACGGGGGCTACGGCCCGTTTATCGGGCACTACGTGTACTCGCTGTTGTCACCGCCGTACGAATGGCGCCGCGACATCAACTGGTCGACGGTTTACGACCAAGCGAAGGCCGCGCTCTCGCCGATCACTGCGGCGCCGAGCCCGGACATCAGGGCGTTCACAAGCCGCGGCGGCAAGATCATCCACTACCACGGCTGGAACGACTCCGTAGTGCCTCCGGATGGATCGATCGCCTACTTGCATGCGCTGACCCAGTTCGAGAAGCTGCAGCACGTGCCCAAGCGCGTCTTCGACGAGCACATCGACAAGCTCTCGCCCCAGGTCGTCGCCGCCACGGCACAGGCCTTCGGCAAGAAGGTGCAGGAATACCACCGCCTCTTCATGCTGCCGGCGGTCAGTCACTGCGGCGGCGGCACCGGGCCCAGCTCCATCGGAGGCGGCGCGCCGGAACCAACCGCGGCGTTTCGCAATGCCGAGCACCATGTCGTGAGCGCCGTGATCAAGTGGGTCGAAGAAGGCGTAGCGCCCGAGAAGATCATCGCCACCCGCTTCGATGCCAGCGGGGCGGTGGTGCGGCAGCGCCCGGTATGCCCATACCCCGCGCAGGCGGCTTATAGCGGTTCCGGTGACATCAACAACGCCGACAATTTTTCGTGCGTGACGCCGAAGCTGCAGGAGCGCACGATCAGCGCGACCGACATCCTGCTCATCCAGAACTCGCTGCGGCAACGGGATCTGCTGTTGCCGAATCGCTGACGCTCCCACGTTTTCTACACGTCTTATTCGCCGCTGGCGGTAATTACGACTGCTCGTCCGTTGCCGTGGCGCTGCTCGAGATACTCATGGGCCTCTGCGATGTTGGCGAGCGAAACCCGCTTGTCGATCCTGAATCCCGGCCATCCGCCAGCGAGCATGGCGTTGATGCTTTCAGCGGCAGCGGCTTTCGCGGCCTGGGGAAAGTCGTCGCTGCCGAGAAAGAAGATCCGGACGTTCTTGAAGACCAGCGGCCAGAATGGGATTGCCGGCGTGGCCGTCTCCGTCGCGTAGGCAGCAATCGAACCGTCATTCGCCAGAACTTCGCAGTCCGCCTCGATGTTTGCGCCGAAGGCCACTTCCACTACGTGATCCATCCCGCCCGGGGCAAGAGCGCGCATATCTCGAATGAGCTCATCGCGGGAACACCCGCCGTACTGGACAACCTCGTGCGCGCCGGCCGCACGAGCTAGCGCGGCGTCGGCACCGGAACGCACCGTAGCGAGTACCCGAGCGCCTGCGAGCCGCGCCAGACCGACCGCGCAGACGCCGACTGCACCGGCGCCACCCTGGACTAGGAGCGTACGCCCAGCAACTGGCCCCGCCGCATGAACCGCTCGATGCGCGGTGATGCCCGGTATGCCGAGGCAAGCGCCTTGCTCGAACGGAACGCCGTCCGGCAAAGGTACGGCCTGCGAGGAGGGCACGACGACATACTCGGCCGCGGTGCCGAACGCGCGATGGGACTGCGCCCCGTAGCACCACACGCGCTCGCCGATTCGCGGGCGCGCGACGCCTTGCCCGATGCGGTCGATGGTCCCCGCTCCATCGCTGTGGGGAATCACGCGCGGGAAAGGCATGCCGTAGCCGAAAGCGTTCTGTCGCTTCTTAACGTCACCCGGATTGATTCCGGATGCAGCGACCCGGATACGCACCTCGCCTGGCTCCGGCTCAGGGTCGGGCAGCGTGCCAACGACGAGAACCTGTCGGGCTGGACCCTGCTTTTCGTACCACGCGGCGTTCATCCAGCTCGACCCCTACGGGAACGCCGGCTGCAGGATGATCCCGCCGCCAGCGAGAGCAAGTTCCCGCGTATCGTACCTCCCTTGAAAGGAACCACTCATGAAACCGATTCATCGCAATCTCTTGGCCGGCCTCGCAGCCGCCGCTTTCACCACCATCACCTTCGGGCAGTCGCCTGCGGAGAACCCCACGACGCCGCCCCCGCCTCACGAGAAGCAGGCGCCGGCCGTCGAGAAGAACCTCAAGGTCTTCGATACCCTGGACTTCGACGTCTTCAGCAACCAGAAGTGGGACCGGCTGCACGAAAGCCACGCGAAAGACATCGTCGTCACCTGGCCCGACGGCCACGAGACCAAGGGCATCGACAAGCACATCGAGGACCTCAAGGCGCTCTTCGTCTTTGCGCCGGACATCACGATCAAGGTGCACCCGATTCGCTTCGGCTCCGGCACCTGGACCGCGGTAACGGGCGTGATGACCGGCACGTTTACGAAGCCCATGCCCACCGGCGACGGCAAATTCATTCAGCCCACGGGCAAGCGCTTCGCAATCGGCATGGCGACCATCGGTCACTGGAAGGGCAGCACGATGGACCATGAATGGCTCTTCTGGGACAACCAGGACTTCATGAAACAAATCGGCTTGGCGCAGTAATATCAGAGCGCGGTCGGTACTTCCGGCCGCGCTCGCCTCAACCATCGCTCATTGGCATTGGAGTTGGGAGGACAAATGACCAACCAAATTCTCGCCGCGTATGCGGCCCTGCTGCTGCGCGTCTCCCTAGCGGTTATGTTCTATGCCCACGCATGGCTCAAGATCAAAGTGTTCACGCCGGCAGGCACCGCAAAGTACTTCGAATCGCTTGGCGTGCCCGGGTTTCTCGCCTATCTCACGATCGCAGCCGAGATCGGCGGCGGAACGCTCCTGCTTCTTGGCATCGAGACGCGATGGATAGCGCTGCTCCTCGTGCCGCTTATCGCCGGCACAATCGTCCTGGTGCATGGGAAGAACGGCTGGCTATTCAGCAACAAAGACGGCGGCTGGGAATATCCGGCGTTCTGGATCGTCGGCCTGGTCGTCCTGTCCCTCCTGGGTGACGGCTCTTTGGCGCTCGGCCCCGTCCTTCGCCTTCCCTGAAGCTGTCGCACCATGGACAGACTCGAGAGAAACAAGCAAACCGCCATGGCGTTCTACGTATCCGGGCAAGCGCGTGCACTTCAAGCGCGAAATCGCCGAGGGAGACTACGTCGTCCTGCATTGCCACCAAGAATGGCAGGGCTTTAAGGACAAGGACTGGGCAGGCATGGATATCTTCCGGCTAGACGCGAATGGGAAAGTGGTAGAGCACTGGGACGTGCTACAGGTCGTCCCGCAGACCTCCCAAAACAATAACTCCATGTTTTGAGCACCAGGATCAATGTGCGCAGGGTTTCGTAGTTCCACTCAAGATCGACCAACGGATTGTTGCGTTACGATTTCGTCACGTTTGAAGAATTTGGTAGGTCGTGGCGGATTCGAACCGGCGACCAACGGATTAAAAGCTGGCGGACATGTTCCTAAATTGTTGTTTCATGGCCCGCCCTCACTCGCCGACACGTGCTGACACCCGCCGGAAAGTCACGTTTTGGTCACGTTTTGGTTTTTCGCCTGAGGGCCTAGTCCCGGCCATAGCAGTCGTTCAGAGACCGAGCGGATCCAGTGCCTGCCGTAGTTTCGTCTTCTGACCGTTGTCCGTCATGGGATAGCTGTCGAGCCAGCGCTTGGCCGAAAACGCCGGCTCAAGAGCGCGAATCTGGTCGGCTTCCCACCCGGCGGATGGCGTGTCTCCGCTCGCAACCTCAAGAGCCGCCAAATAAATATGCGTTTCCAGATACTCTGGATTGCGCTTCGACGCTTCTTTAAGGTTGATACGAGCCTGTTCGAGATTTCCAAGAAAGAAATACGCGCGTCCCAGCACCATGAAATAGAGATAACCCGATGTCGGATTGAGGCGCATCGCCGTCCGCATCAGCGGTACGGACGCTGCTGGCTGTCCCGCAAATGTCTTGACACTCGCCATCAAGGCGTAGCCGTCCGCAAACGATGGATAGAGCGTTAAGGATCTCTCCAGATGCTTCAGTGCCTGCTGGTGTTCGCGCCTTTGCGCATGAACGTACGCGAGTGTCCAATAGGTTTCCGGAATATCCGGGTTGATTTCGTTTGCGGTGCGCGCCAGCTCGAATGCACGCTCTAGCGCTCCAGCCGCGTCAGCTGTCCATTGATTGCGGTAGTCGGCCGCGTAGGTAAGTGCAAGGCCTGAATACGCGCGCGCGAAAGTCTTATCGAGGTCGATGGCGCGCCGGAACATCTGCCGTGCGGTTTCATTCCCCGACTTCTGCCGCACGAGCAACGCGGCCTGTCCATGCTGGAAGTGTTCGTAGGCTTGAAGGTTGCGCGTATGGCGCTGCGCCATCCGGCGCAGCTCAGCTTCGCTTACTTTCGCCGGCAACACGCGGACGATCTTCGGGCCGAGCTCGTCCTGGATGGCGAAGAGGTCGGTCAACGAACGATCGAACCTCTCCGACCAGAGCTGTCTTCCGGTACCTTGCTCGGTGAGAAAAACATGCAGGCGCAACCGTTCGTCTATGCGCTGAACTGTTCCGGAAACGAGGTAGCGACTTTCAGCATGACTCGAAACCTCGCTCCTGGGTCGACCCTCCATTGGCGAATACCCTATGACTGAAAGGCCAGATGACTTCGACAGGTCGGTCAGGAGATCCGTCGTTATGCCGCGCGCTAGCAGCAATTCTTGACCGTCCTTGGTCAGCGCCTCAAAGGGCGCTATCGCAAGGGTCGGCGGTTGCGTAACATCGACGACGAGATCGGGACCTGGCGAAAGTCTTCTTGCTTGCTGGCCGGTACTCCACCAAAGGCCTATCGCGATGAGCAACGCGAGAGCGGCTGCACCCGCGATCCAGCGAACCCGGCGCGGCCGTCGCGGAATGGGGGGAGTAGCGGTCCCGGCTGGCCGCAGAACCGGTGCCACCAGGCGATAACCTCTCTTCGTGACGGTCTGGATGTAGGTCGGCCGGTCCGGATCATCTCCAAGCGCTTTGCGCAGCTTTATGACTACTTGCGTGAGCGAATCGTCACCTACGAGGACGCCGGGCCATACCTGCGAAAGCAGCGCTTCTCGACCGACCACCTGACCGGGCCGGTTCGCGAGGTGGAGAAGGACTGCCATGGCCTTGGGCTCGACTTTCACTGCCCTGCCCTGCGTGGATAGTTGATTAAGATCGGGCTCGACGGTCCAATCCCCTACCCTCAACCTGGTGTCGGCCGGAACAACCGGAGCGTTCATCGCTAAGGCCGTGCGCGTTAACCTGATCGACGACGGAAACCAGCTGATTATGCTGTTTCGGCCGTTGTTAGCCAAAGGTTAGTAGATTGTTCGTTATTGTTTCTCGCGCTTCGGACTTCAATACATGCGATGCCGGCCGGTCCGGCCCAGGAGGAGCCATCATGAGAGTCCCCGCCACCCTGATCGTGTCCGCGCTCGTGTTATTGCTCGGCGGTTGCGCCACCGACCGGGCGGTAAGCCAAACGAGCGCGGCTAGCTTTGATTTTGCGCTGATCGGCGACATGCCTTACGACGGGCGCCAAGAGAAGGAATTTGACCACCTTATGAAGGACATTGATGCAGCGGATGTCGCCTTCGTGGTCCATAACGGGGATTTTTGGTGGGATGGCGCTGCGTGGACTGAAAGAGCCGGCGGCTTGCCTCCCTGCAGTGACGAAACCTTCGACGATCGCCTTGCGCGTGCCCAGCGATCGAAACATCCGTTCGTCTATGTGGCCGGAGACAACGAATGGGCGGACTGCCACCGGGCGAAGCCGCGCACATACGATCCGCTCGAGCGGCTTGCAAAACTGCGCCAGATGTTCTTCCAGGGCGACGTCAGTCTCGGCAGGCAGCCGATGAAGCTGATCCGCCAAAGCGAGAACAGCAGGTATGCGAGCTTCCGCGAGAACGCGCGCTGGACCTTCGGGAACGTCACGTTCCTCACGCTCCATATGATCGGAAGCAACAACAACCTCGGCCGTACTCCGCAGATGGACGCCGAGTACGAGGAGCGCAACGCAGCCAACATCGCGTGGATGCGGGAAGGCTTCGGCCTGGCGATTCGCAGTGGGAGCAGAGCTGTAATGATCATCGCGCAGGCGGATCCGTACTTTCAGAACACGTGGCCGACATACATGCAGGAGAGGTATGCGCTGTGGGCAATCGGCGTAAAACCGCCAATCAGCAGGAGAAAGACGGGATACGACTCCTTCATCGCCGCGCTCGAAAAGGAAACGCTCGCATTCGGCAAGCCAGTCGTCTACGTCCACGGGGATACGCACATCTTCCGCATCGACAAACCGCTCGTCGGCCGGCAGAGCGAGCGCATCATCGAAAACTTCACCAGAGTAGCGACATTCGGCCATCCCGACACTCATTGGGTACGCGCGACCATCGACCCCAGCGATCCGAACGTGTTTCGATTCAGGCAGGAAACCGTGAAGGCGAACTTGGTAGTCCATTAACGGTCCCAGCCGCTGATCAACCGATTTTCGCGTCGCGCTTCGAACGCGTCACGGTGAAAGGGCGCCTGCTGCGCCATTTACTTGAACGACCACGCATTCAGCGACCGACCAACGGACTATTTCGTCACGATTTCGTCGTGCCGACGCCCGCTAAAAAGTCACGTTTTCGTCACGTTCGACATCTAGACCGCGAAAGAATTACGCGCCAGTATCGACGGAGCACTTTGTGCACCTAGAAACCGCTGAGCGCGGCGATCCCTCAAGCGCGACATACCACGAGCATCGAGCGACTATAAAAAAAGCCCCAGCAAGAGCTGGAGCCTTAAATATTTGGTGTGTCGCGACAGTGCCGCAGCTTAGTCGAGTGGCTCGACCTTAACGATCCGGTGGTCGTGGTTGCTGCCGACCCAGAACGTCGCCGGCGTCGTCGACTTGTCGACGAACACCGTGCGCATGTTGGTGTCGGACGGCATCAGGTACTGCACTGCGGTTCCGGTCTTGGGATCGAGGCGCACGACCCGGTCGGTATGCATCGTCGAGACCCAGAGTTCACCGTTCCGGTCGAAATTGGCCCGGTACGGATACGTGCGCGCCGGCAGCTCGTATTCGGTGAACTTCTCCGCCCTGGTGTCGAACACGGCGACCTTGTTGCCGCGGTATTCGGTCACCACGATGCGGTCCTGATCGTCGATGTTCATGCGGCGGCCACGAGCGTTCGGAGTGGGGAACGGCCACCACGTCACCTTCGTCGTCTTCGCGTCGATCTTGCCGAGATGGCCCTGGGTGAATTCGGCCATCCACAGATTGTTCTGCGAGTCCGAAATGACCTGATAGATGCCGGCGTTCTTGGGCGCGCCTTCCGGCAGGTAGTCGGTCGGGTGGAAGCGCTCCCATTTGTTGGTCGCGAGATCGAGCCGGAAGATGTGCTGCGTACCCACGCTCTTGGTCCATACCTTTCCATCGACGTCGTGGCGCAATCCCGTGAAATTCAGCTGCACGGTGTCATCGTTGTATTCCGGCGGCAGCGGGTAATAGGCGATCTTGCCCGTCTTCGGGTCGAGGCAGCCGAGCGAGCCTTGATACATCGTGTCGAACCAGATCTTGCCTTCGTGATCAAACTCGATGCTTAGCAGTCCGGTCGGCGCTTTTTCCTTGAACTTCTTGATCGGATATTCGACGAGCTTGAGCGTCTTCGGATCAAACTTGCCGATGAACATCTCGCCGAAATCCGTGTACCAGACCTTGCCTTCCTTATCGACCAGCACGTCGTGCGGCTCGCTCGTCGGCCGCACCACGTCGTATTGGGTGACGATCGCGCGAGTGTCACGGCCCTTGGGACGCGGCTGCGTCTTCAGTTCGTACGGCCATTGGTCGACAGCGCTCAGGTTGATGGTCGCGAGATAGTCGGCCAGCTTGCGATATTGCTCGGGCGTTCCCGCGCGAGCGCGATCCAGCATGCGTTGGGGCTTGATCGGCTGGCTTACGGCGCCATAGCCCATCATGCGGCTGATCACGTGCGTCCACTCGTCGGAATCGTGCGTCGAGCGCATGACACGCTCGAGCGTGTGGCAGCCGACGCAATTGAGCAGTCCCGCCTTCTGCTCTTCGGTGCCGGGGATGCTCATCATCCACTCGGCGTTGGTGAGTTGGCCGGCGAGATTCTTTGTCTTCTTCAGCTTGATGTCGGCCGTCGCGGCTTTCCCGTTCACAGTCGCCTTGGCCGGGGAATCGATGTCGTAGCCCACGGCGCGGATGCTGAGCGTGTATTCGCCAGGTTCCAACCGGTTCCGCGGGAAGCTGTAGCGGCCGTCCGCGTCGGTGGTGACACTGACCTGGACGATCGATTTGGCCCGGCGGGCGGTGACGACGACGCCCTCCATCTTGCCTTCGGTCTCGGAGCTGACGGTGCCGGTGAGGGCCGCCTGACCTTGAGCGCGGACAACATGGATGGCCGGAGGAAGAGCCATCGCGGCGGCAGTGGCGGCTAGTATCAACATCAGTTTGGCTCGCATGGGGCTCTCCTGATGGGACTCGACTCACCTATCATACCCGGGCAACGGGGAGGGGATATGTTCGCACGCTTCTTTTCGGCTATTTTGGAAATGGGGATGAGCCTTGCGCTCGCCATCCCGCCTGCGCATGCCGCGGATGAGATCGAGGCGAAAGCGCAGCTCTGCGCGGCATGCCATGGCGACAAAGGCGTTCCTACCGACCCGAAGACCATCCCTGTCATCTGGGGTCAGGAACAGAGCTACCTCATGAAGCAGTTGCGCGACTTTCGGAACGGCGAGCGCAACAGCGCGGTCATGTCACCCATCGCCAAGGACCTGGCCGAGACCGACCTTCGCAAGATCGCTGCCTATTTCGCGGCCAAGACCTGGCCGGCGCGTAGCGCGCCCGCTAAACCGTCGTCAGCGCCGAAAGGCATCGCGCAGTGCCAGGCGTGTCATCAGCCGAACTTCCAGGGTGGCATGCCGGCGCCCAGGCTGGCCGGGCTCAGCTATGAATACCTGGTCGCGGCAATGCGCGCCTTTGCGACCGAGCAGCGGACCAACAACCTCGACATGCCGAAATTCATGCAAATGCTGACCGAGCGCGAACGCAACGCCATCGCGCGCTATGTCGCCGCGCTGTGACGTGATGGAGAGAATTTGGTAGGTCGTGGCGGATTCGAACCGCCGACCAACGGATTAAAAGTCCGCTGCTCTACCAGCTGAGCTAACGACCCGCGGGAAAGGCCGAAATTTTATCAGCCCTCGCGGGCCATTCGCCAGTATTGATACTTCATCGTTGCTGCAGAGCCGATGACGATGAAGATGAAGGTGATGATCGAGCCGAGCGCGAGTGTCGAGACGCCGGAGATCGCCTGGCCGATGGTGCAGCCGAGCGCGGTGATGCCGCCGAAGCCCATCAGCAATCCGCCGATGATGTGGCTCGCGGTGTCCTCGGCGTCGCGGAAACCCTCCCAGCGGAAGGTCCGCGTGGCGAGCGCATACGCGGCGGAGCCGGCGATCACGCCGGCCGCGGAGGCGATGCCGTAGGTGATGATCTTCGACTTGTCGGTCCACAGCATCAGGTAGTCGAGCGTGTAGGCCATCGGCGAGACGAACGAGAACGACTCCATGCGCCCGGAATTGGTGGCGACGAAGGCCTCCTGCAGCGTGTTCGGATCTTCAGCGAGGTGGCCGATGTGCCCGCTCACATACCAGCCGCCGACCACGACCAGCCCGGTGACCACGCCGCCCAGCGTGTAGTCGAAGCTGGAGCGGAATTCACGGCTCGCATAGACGAAAGCGAGGATTGCCCCGCCGACGACGGCAGCGAGAACCGCCGTCCATGCTGCCTTCGACAAACCCAATCCGGTTGATAAAAGCGACGGCAGGTCCTGTCCCGGCGCCAGGGTCAGCGACGCTTTCTCGAGCACGCCGACGCGGAACGCGCCGAGCAGGCCGCGCAGGGTCATGTAGGCCGCGATGCCGAGAAACACGTAGACGATGACCGACTTCAGGCTCCCGGCGCCGATGCGGATCAGCGTCTTCGAGCCGCAGCCCGAGCCGAGCGTCATGCCGACGCCGAAGAGAAACCCGCCCACGACGTACGACAGCCAGGTGAAGCTGGGGCCGGGGTAGATCGACTTGGAAAGGTCGACGACGCCGGCGACCTGCAGCGCGCTCGAGCCCAACAGCGCCACGGCGATCGCGAGCAGCCACATCCGCATGCGGCCGAGGTCGCCCATGTTCACCCAGTCGGAGACCGCGCCCATGGTGCAGAAGCGCGTCTTGTTCCCCACCGCGCCGAAGATGAAAGCGAGGAGAAACGCCCCGGCGGTGACCAAGCGGGCGAGTTGCGCAGGGTCGGGTTCGTTCAACGCTTCGGGTAAGCGGCCAGGCGCTGCTTCGCGCTCGTCGCGGCACTGCTCGAGGGATAGCGCGCGACCAGGTCTTCGAGGGTTTTTTGCGCGGCGCGGCGGTCGCCCATCGTTTCCTGCGCGCTTGCGATGCTCAGCATCGCGTCGGGCGCCTTCGGGCTGTCGGGCCACGCCGTGAGCAGCTTGCGCTGAGCGGCGATCGCGCTTTTGTAGTCGCGCTGCCCGGAGTAAGCCATGCCGATCCAGTACTGCGCATTGGGCGCGAGCGAGCTGCCGGGATACGTCACCAGGAAGCCCTGCATCGCCGAGACCGCCATGGGGTAGTTGCCGAGCTTGAACTGGTCGAGCGCCGCCTGGTAGGCCTTCGCCTCGCCCGGGGTGGCCCCTTCGACCTCGCTGGAGGCCGCTGGCGGCTTGTCGGCGCTCGCAGCAGCCTGCTGCTCGCGCGCCTGCTCGAGCTTCCTCAAGCGCGTGTCGATGTCGACGTACAGGTCTTTTTGCCGCCGGTCGGCGGTCTCGATCTGATTGGCGAGGACCTCGATCTGCCCGCGCATGCGGGCGATTTCGGCGCGCAACCCGTCCAGCTGCCCGGCGAGATCGAGCAGCGCGCTGCGCTCGCCGGTCGAGGACTCGAGCTTGCCAAGGCGATCTTCGAGCGCCTTCTGGCTCGCCTCGACCTGCTGGCGCAGCAGCTCGATGCGGCGACGCGCTTCGTTATCGTCGAAAAGCCCCTGCGAGAGCGCAGACCAGGCGAGCGCGCAGCCGAGCGCGAAGGCGGCAGCCTGGCGTACCCCTGGCCGGCGCATCAATATTCGCCGCTATAGAGCATGTCGCCGCGGCGGTTCTTCGCCCAGCAGTCTTCCGCATGCTCGGTGCAG
>Ga0209157_1001321_pt1 | contig 20727 bp, 16 predicted proteins | sample GraSoiAngelo_135_FD_185892 | JGI IMG/M metagenome (GOLD analysis project Ga0209157, IMG submission 185892) | Grasslands soil microbial communities from the Angelo Coastal Reserve, California, USA - 14_0929_05_40cm (SPAdes) (version 2) | ecosystem: Environmental > Terrestrial > Soil > Grasslands ...
GGGCCGGCGACTGCGTTCGGCGACATCGCCGCGCGCCTGTCGACGCGCCCGCCCGAGACGGAGTTCGAGCGCGGCACCCGGCAGTTCGCGCTCCTCATCATGCGCACGGTGTTCTTCCTCGTTCTCTTCGTGCTCCTAGCCGGCGCGCTCCTGCACCACGCGTTTCTCGAGTCCTTGCTCTTCGCGGTGGCCCTCGCGGTGGGCCTGACGCCTGAATTCCTGCCCATGATCAGCGCCGTCACCCTCTCTCGCGGGGCCGCGCACATGGCGCGCCAGAAGGTGATCGTCAAGCATCTCGAGGCCATCGAGAACTTCGGCAGCATGGACGTCCTCTGCAGCGACAAGACCGGCACGCTCACGAGCGGAGACATGGTGCTTGACCGGCACCTCGACCCGTTCGGGCAGGTATCGGAGCGACCGCTCACCCTCGCCTACATCAACAGCGCGCACCAGACTGGCATCAAGAGTCCGCTGGACGAGGCGATTCTCAAGCGCGGCGGGGTCGCTAGCAACGGTTACCGCAAGATCGACGAGATCCCGTTCGACTTCGAGCGCCGACGCCTCTCCGTCGTCGTCGAAAACAGCGGCGGCCGCCTGCTGATCACGAAGGGGGCTCCGGAGGGCGTCATCGCCTGCTGCACGGAATACGAGATCGACGACCGCCGGACCCCGCTCGATGAGGCGATGCGGGGGCGCTGCGAAACAACGTACCGCGAGCTGAGCGCTCAAGGATCACGGGTCTTGGCCGTCGCCTACGCGGTGGCGCCGCTCCAGGCCGCGTATTCTGCCAGCGACGAGCGTGAGCTCGTGCTCGCCGGTTTCGTGACCTTCTTCGATCCGCCGATGAAAGGCGTCGCCGAGACGCTCCGCGCGCTCCGCCGCGACGGTGTCGTGGTGAAGATCCTCACCGGCGACAACGAGCTCGTCGCCCAGCACGTCTGCGGTCAGGTCGGCCTCGACAGTACCCGTATCGTCGCTGGCGACGAGATTGAGCGCATGACCGACAGCGCTCTCGCCGCGGTCGCTGAGCAAACGACCGTCTTCGCCCGCGTCTCACCCGCGCAGAAAAACCGCATCATCCTCGCGCTCAAGAGTCGCAATCACGTCGTCGGCTTCCTGGGCGACGGCATCAACGACGCGCCTTCCATCCACACGGCGGACGTCGGCGTGTCCGTCGCGACCGCCGTCGACGTCGCCAAGGACGCTGCCGACATCATCCTGCTTGAACGCGACCTGGACGTCCTCCACGCCGGAATTCTCGAGGGCCGCCGGGCCTTCGGCAACGTGATGAAGTACCTGCTGATGGGGACCAGCTCGAACTTCGGCAACATGTTCAGCATGGCGGGCGCGTTCCTCTTCCTGCCCTTCCTGCCGATGCTGCCGACCCAGATCCTGCTCAACAACTTCCTCTACGATCTCGCCCAGGTCACGATCCCCACCGACAATGTCGACGAAGAATTCATCCGGACCCCGCAGCGGTGGGACATCGGGATCATCCAGAGGTTCATGGTGGTGATCGGGCCCATCAGCTCGATCTACGACTTCCTCACGTTTGGGGTGCTGCTGTGGGTCTTTCGCGCCTCCGAAGCTTTGTTCCAGACGGGTTGGTTCGTCGAGTCGCTCGCGACCCAGACGCTCGTCCTCTTCATCATCCGGACCGCTGGCAATCCCTTGCGCAGCCGGCCGAGCCTCCCGCTGGCGGTGACCACGGTGCTCGTGGTGCTGATCGGCGTGATCTTGCCCTTCACCCCGCTGGCCGCTACGCTCGGCTTCGTGCCACTCCCGGGCGCGTACTTCGTGTTCCTCGGCGGAGTCACCATGACCTATCTCGTCCTCGTGGAGCTGGTCAAACGCCGACTGATGCGCAAACTGCTCGGCATCGGCCCCGCAACACCTGCGGCGAAATCAGTCACGCCAGCATCATAGGTCCTCTCAGGCAGGAAGGTACGATCGTGGAGGGCATGAAATGGCCACGGACGCCGAGATTCAGAAGTTCGTGCAGCATCACCACGGCTTCATCCCGAAAACGGGGTGGATCGCTCATGTCAAGGAGATTCACGGCATACCGACGCTGCGTGGGGCGAACCGAGCCCGTCGGAATCGTGACATCGAGCCATGCCCGCCCGAAAAGCGTGAGGCGATCGAGGAGGCGCTTCGGCATTTCGGCATGATTTGAAGGCGAGCGCCCAGCGGAGACCGGCGACCCATCCGACCAGCGACGTCTCAAGCGCCCAGAAGAGCGGGAACGCGACGATGCTTGTGAGGACGGCGCTCCCACGCTCCCACTCGCCAAGCTAGAGGCCAACGAGAGCCATGTCGAAGACCTCAACGCTCTCGCCCATTTGACTCGGCTGCAGGTCTTCTTCTTTCTCGCCCGAGCCAAACGTGAAGTCTCAGTGAGCGAGATCCAGGAAGCGGTGGAAGTGCCAGGCCCGACGCTCTCGCACCATCTTGACGTGCTGCGACGCGCGGGTCTCGTCGAGAGCCGCAGGCACGAGCGGTACATCTACTATTCGGTGCAGCGCGAAACGGTGACCGCGTTGGTGCGCCTGCTCACCGCGTGCTGCTGAGGAGGAGTCTATGGGCTCGAAGGTCCATGTCCACATGCAGGTCTCGGATCTGACCAAGAGTCGTGCGTTTTACGAGCGGTTCTTCGGCGGCGCCCCGGTGAAGATGAAACCCGGCTACGTCAAGTTCCTGCCGGACTGGGCGCCCGTGAATCTCGCGCTGTCTCAAGGCCGCGCCGGTGGAGAGGGGACGGTTGATCACATGGGCATCCAGGTGGACGCGCCGGAGACTGTGATGGTTCAGCTTCAGCGTGTGAAAGCGGCGGGCGTAGCCGTGCGCGAGGAGATGGGTGTCAACTGCTGCCACGCCAACCAAGATAAGTTCTGGGTGCAGGATCCGGACGGCGTGGAGTGGGAGGTCTACCACCTCAACTACGACCTGGAGGGCGAGCTCCGTGCCGGCGTCTCGGCCGAACGGTCTGCCAGTGGTCGAGGAGACCGGGTGTTGCGCTCCACGCCCGAGCGGCACATAGCGTCGCATGTCGCGTGAGCGAGGCGGCGGTCGCTGCCCGATGCTCCATCAGTCGGACTAGTGCGCTCAGCTTCAGAGGTTCGCCGAATGCCGGAGGGAAGGCCGTAAAAGACAGCGGACCTGTCCTCCGGCTCCGGAGCGGCGCTCAGACCTTCGTGAGCTTCCCCGACTGGTCGCTCTGATCAGCGCGGCCTCAATCCATCTCCGGGGCCGCCTGAACCTTTCCCTTTCGGGGGAGGTCAAGAGCTTTTGGGGTGGCTCACCCGGCCTCGCGATCGAACGCCGCCGTGAGACCCGCTGGTCGGATGTGTAGCAAATACAGCGTCGGACACTCGCGCCTCGCCCGGAAGCGCCCGTCAGAAACGGCAGACCGCTGAGGGTGGAACGTGGACCACCTGATTGATACAAAGGGGGCCGCTTCCGATGCGCTGGAAGCGCCTAATTTTATTGGTGAGCCGTCAGGGACTCGAACCCTGGCCAACCTGATTAAAAGCCAAGAGACACCATGATAACTCTTCAATACTTATAAGCTCCTACCGCGCCAAACAGTGTCAAACAACGTCAAGCTCCACACCTATTCCACACCATCATAGGTCTGCTGGTACGTGCGGGGTGAGCGGGCTTCGCGGTGATTTGAAATGACCCCGAGCCCTCATCGCGGTTTGCTTCAAACCCTCGAGGCTCTTCCGGGACTGGAGTGACTATGGCATCTGGCGGCGAGGGTCGAAGGAACAGTCCGATGACTTACAGCCTCAAACTCGTGTTTCAGCCTTGAGAGGGCGAGCCCACGGGTAGTGATTTCATCAGCTTCGACGGCGGGTGCCACGGCCCGGTGCCACTCGAGACCGCGGCCGGCTCCGAGAGGCCGATACCGATTCGATGATCTCCAGACGCTTCATCACATCACGTGCGATCACGAAACCTCGGTTCGTGCACCGAAACCCTGTCAGGACCTCTCGGCCCATCCCTGATTTGGCGAGGGGTTTTCTTTTCTCCCGTTGACTCGAGTTGGGTCATTGGGGCCGCGTCTGCCACTGTCGCGGGCACGTTTTGGAGCGCTGCGCGCTCCAGTTGGTCCCGATATCGTCATGCGCCCTTCGCTAGAAGGTGGCGGCTGAGCCGTGGCGAAATGGAGCAGATCAACAACTACCGCGAGAGCTCCAGACGCACGATGGCCCAGCCCTGCCGTCGCAATCGGTCATCGATCAGAGGTCGTGAGCGACGATCGGCATGCCGACGTTCTGGCCTCCGAGTACTTGGCGTCTTCCGACGTTCGGCCGAGCGGCAATCGAGGATGACCGCCACTCTGCGATTGTCGGCGAAGGCCGTCTTGAGGTGTTCGTAATAGTCCAGGGCGTCACGAGACACGATGAAGAGCAGACCTGGACCTGCGGCGGATGTTCCCTTCCGATCGCGTTCACGACGGTGCCGTCGCGAGTCAGTGGGCATCGCTGTTCCATCGAGCAATCGGAGTGCCAATACGGGAAAGCTTATGATCCGTCGCCTCCTTTCGTAGATCACCAGCGCCAAGCCCACGGCTCGCGCTGGCCCATTCGGCACGAGCGCCCAACAAGTCGGGCTCGATTTTCCGGAAATGATCAGCCCGGACACCTGGACCGCGGAACCGTGGATCGTAGGGTCCCAAGGAGAATCCCCGAGCCATCTGACCATGACTGGCCAAATAGTCTGATCAGTTCGAAAAGCGCAAGAGAATCACGACGGACGAATTTGTAGAAGGGACAGGGGTGCCGCTTGACGTCCATACGGGGCGCGCGGATCATCGAAGCTTAGCGCAGCGGTTCGCGGGGGCCGTAGAGTGAGATGTTTGCGCGCCCGGCGTGCGAGGGAAGCGCGGCTAGCGAGACGCGGCGCGTGGGGGTGAGCGTCCAGTACCCGAGCGAGACGTACCGCGCTGTCTAGCGGGAGGGGCTGAGCGCGGTGGACAAGCGAATCGCATCACCCAAAGGAGCGACATGAAAGCGGGCCGAGTGGACGGCAAGGTGGCGCTGGTGACCGGCGCGAGCCGAGGGATCGGGCGGGAGATCGCGCTGACGCTGGCCCGGGAGGGTGCATCGGTGGGCGTCAACTATCTCGCGGATCCGGAACAGACCCCGCTGGCCCATCAGGTGGTGGACCAGGCCCGGCAGCTCGGCGCGAAGGCCCTCGCACTCCCGGTCGATGTCAGCGACGCGGCGGCGGTGCGGAAGGTCGTCACGGGGTTGATCGACGCGTTCGGCCGGATCGATGTGGTGGTCACGAACGCCGGGATCATCCACCGGCGGCCCCTGGTTGAGGTGACCGAGGCCGAGTGGGACCGGGTCATCGCCGTGAACCTCAAGGGCACCTTCAACACGATCCAGGCGACGCTGCCACACCTGATCCGGCAGCGAAGCGGAAAGATCGTAACGGTCACCTCGGAGCTAGCCCTGGTGGGTCGGGCGGGGCTGGCCGCATACGCGGCCTCCAAAGCGGGCGTGATCGGGCTCACGAAATCCCTGGCCCGCGAGCTGGCGCCGCTCGGGATCAACGTGAACGCCGTGGCGCCCGGGCCGACCGACACCGAGATGCTCCGCTCGAATCCGGCGTTCCGGGACGAGAACAAGGCGAACATCCCGCTCGGCCGCTGGGGCCATCCCCGGGACATCGCGCTGACGGTCCTGTTCCTGGCGTCGGCCGACAGCGACTACTATGCCGGCCAGGTCCTGAGCCCGAACGGAGGCGTCGTCATGTAGATCCGGTCCCGACGGCGGCACGCCACCGGATCGAGCAGAACGCCGAGGGCCGTGCTCAAGTGCACCTCCGTCACCGCGACCAGGTCCTCGATGGGGATGAACTCGTCCGGCGCCGGCATGTCATTGGATTGACGTCGTCGCCGGTGCCCGGCCCCCGCGGCGCGCTGCGCCTTTGGCGACCCAGGCGGAACTGGCTCTAGCCCTTCTCGCCGATCCGCACGTCGCTCGGCGCCTCGGGCTCACCGATCACACAGGCCTCGCCGGCCAGCTCCGACCGGTTCTCGGGCAGCCATCCGGTTCTCCACGCGCCCTCGGCAGCCACGCTGCCCACGTGGTAGCACGAGTTTCGCGGGATGCACGGGCTCGGCAGGGCCTACACCTTGATCCTCCACCTCGGTTCAGCGGCCGGCCCTCGCGCTTGCTGATGCTCGAGGAGTTGCTGGACTACATTGCGGACGTTCCCCGGCCTATGGTTCACACACGGCCTTGAGCTGACGCGATGGGTGGCGAGCGAGGCGTCCGGAGCGGGCCTGAACGGGCAGCCCGTCCTCGTGCCCCCGCGGAGCGGAGCATCCGCGCCGCCCCGGCGACCTACCGGTCGCTCCCCCCGGCCGCCAAGTGCTCGATCCAGTAGTGGTGGGTCTTGGCCACGACCGTCACGACGTTCTTGATCTCGCCACTCAGGGTGAACCGGGGACCGGCCGGCAGGTAGAGGATCGTCCCTTCTCGCCGCGCCAGCACGTTCTCCACGACGATGGCGCGCATCAGCCAGATCGCCATCTCTTGGCTCGCGCAGACGATGCCGACCCAGCCCGGCGGCCCGTCGGCGACCACCTCGAGCCCGGTCACCATCCGGATGCCGCGCTCTAGCTCGCGCACCACCTCCGCGTATCGCGTCCCATCCGCCAGCACCTCTTGCCGCGCGGCCGGCTCCAGGAGCGTGCCGCGGTGCGGCGGTCCACCCGCAAGCGCCAGCTCGCAGAACCCCTGCCACAGCCGGTCCCACGCGACGCTGCCGTCAGCCCCGAACTCCAACCCCGCGGTCCCCATGGGGGCGGAGCTCACCGTCACACTCGGGTCGCGATACCGGGGCGGCAGCATCGCCGACATGCGAGCCTGGAGGCCGGCGAGCGGTCCGAAGTCATGCGAGTGGGCGCTCCGGAGCACGCGAAGCAGAGCCGGATTGACGTACGCGCTCTCCGCTCCGTCGCCGGACGAGAGTGCCTCGAGATGGCGCCGGACGAGCGCCCAGACGATGGCTGGATGGGACGACAGCGGCCGCGCCACCGAGACGCTCACGCCCGAGGCCTTGGCCGCGCCGGCCGCGTGTTCCGCCAGACCGCGAAAAGCGCGGCCCGGGAATACGAGGCACGGCACCGCGACGATGAGCTTCGCGCCGAGCCTCGCCCATCTGCCGATGACCTCGCCCACACTCGGCCCGGTCAGATCCAGGAAAGCATAGTCGACATCCCGGAAACGGTGTGCTTCGTACACGAGCCGGGCCAGCCCGGCCAGCTCGGCATTGGCGGTCGGGTTGGCGCCGCCTCCGCCCACGATCACGACCACGGCGTCCTCCGCAGGAGCGCGCCCCTTCGTCTCGCGAGCTCGATCCCCCAACATGCGGGCGAGGTCATCGGGATCGAGCGGCGCGCCTCTATGGACCCGTAGCTCGGGCCATCGCCGAAGGACGCGAGCGATCGCCCGATCGGCCCGTGTGTCATCGCCGCCCGTCCGGGCCAGGCCCAGGGACAGCACGACGAACCGGGAGATGCCGCGCTCGATGCCCCGTTCGACCGCAGCCCCCAGGGGGTCGCCCGGGCCGTCCAGGAGGCATCCCTCCACGTCGTGACCCAGCTTCGCGGCGAGCCGGCGCGCCAGGCCCGCCAGCGATCGTCGGGGCACGGCGTCGCCGTGAGCGAGCAGCAGGGTCAGGGGGGTGTCCATGGCGGTTCCAGCATGCACCGAGTCACGTACGTTCACCAGACCCCGGTGGCGCGTCCGGTGGTCCCGGTGATAGGATCGGGCGCGGCGTGCCGGCGCGTCTGAGCGGCTATCGGGCGCCGTTGAGAACAGGAGGCCACTGCTCATGGCGGAAGACCGGCTGAACCTGCCCTTCACCGGGCTCGTGTCCTTCATGCGCGCTCCGACCTGCGATGACTTCGACAAGCTGGACGCCGACATCGCTATCCTCGGCACGCCGACCGACGAGGGGTCGCCGTGGAAGCCCGGCGCGCGGTTCGCGCCGCGCAAGATCCGGGAACTGTCGGTGAAGTATGCGGGCTACGGCCCCCTCCAGCACCAGAAGGGGTACTACGACATCGAGGAAGACCGTCGCTACCTCGAGTACGAGCGCCAGCACCACCGGATCGTCGACTGCGGCGACTCAGACATCATCTACACCAACGTCCGCAGCACGTTCGACAACATCACGCGGGACGTTAAGCGCATCCTCAAGGCCGGCGCCTTCCCCGTCGTCATCGGCGGCGATCACGCGGTGACGTACCCCGTGGTCCGGGCGTACGAAGAGCGGCTGAACGTTGTCCACTTCGACGCGCACATGGACTACCGCCCCTTCGTCCACGGGGTCCAGTGGGCGAACGGCAACCCGATCCGGAACGTGGCGCAGCTCAAGACCTGTCATCACATCATCCAGGTCGGGATCCGGAGCCTGCGCACCAGCCAGGCAGACGTGGAGGATTCGCGTGCCCGGGGCAACGACATCGTCACCGTGCCCGAGTTCCGCCGCCGCGGCGCGAAGGCCATTGTCGACCGCCTCCCGAAGGACGAGCCCGTCTACGTCTCGATCGACATCGACGTACTGGATCTGCCGCTTGTCCCGGGCTGCGCATCCTCCGAGGTGAATGGGCTGTCCTACGACGAGCTGCGGCAGACGCTCTTCGCCATCGCCCGGGCTCGAGAGGTGATCGGATTCGACTTGGTCGAGGTCAACCCGATGCTCGACGTGGCGTCCCACAACACCTCGCAGATCGCGGCGCAACTCATCATCGAGTTCCTCGGACGGATCGTGGAGCATCCCGGGTACCGGAAGCGTCACCGGAAGAAGCTGCCCGCCCGGGCGGCCGTCGCCTCGAACGGTGCCAGGCGGCGGCCGGCCGCGCGCGGCAAGGCCTCCGACGGACGGCCTGCGCGGGTGGGCGCGTGACCAGCTCTCCGCGGGAGTTCGTGATCCCGGCCGGCCACGCCCGGATGTGCCGTATGCGCGCCCGCGAGGCGGTGACCATGAACCTCTTCGCGCACTCGCCAGTGCTCCCGGAGAGCCGCTATCTTAGTGCCGTCTCGCCGGCCCGCCCCGGCGACTCCGTCACGCTGCTCGCGCGCAAGGACCTCATCGCGGCCCGCTCGGCGTGCCCGCAGGACCTGGCGCTAACCGACGCTTGGCGAGTGAGCGACCTGACGGTGCGGCTGTCGTGAGAGGCGCCACCCGCCTTGACGCCTCGCGAGGAAAGATGCTTTACTCCGGCTGACTCGCTGACTCTGACTAGCCTCCCGAAGGCCGATTCGAGGAGACCAGGCGCATGCCGAAGCAATTCATCCGGAAGTTCGACGCCTCCACCTACAAGCACGGGGCCCGCGGCATCTACTCAATGGCGATCCGCACCCGCGGAGACTACGTCTTCCTCCGCGGGCAGACCGGCTTCGATCTCGACGGCAACTTCGTCGGGAAGGGCGATCCCGGGGCCCAGGCCGAGCAGGCGAGCAGGAACATTAAGCAACTCATGGAGGAGGCGGGGGGCAGCATCAAGGATGTGTGCAAGCTCACCGTCTACGTGACGGACGTGTCCTACCGCCCAGCCGTCTACAGGATGATCGAGAAGCACTTCGAGGGCGTCCACCACTGCAGCACGGGTGTCGTGGTGCAGGGGCTGGCGCTCCCCGAGCTCATGGTCGAGATCGACGCGTTCGCCGTGATCGACCGGTGAATATCGCGGGCCGGCCGGAAGACGAAAGGAGGCTGTGGCGATGACCCGCAACGACGAGCACAGGGGCGGGACGCGGGACGGCATGACGCGACGGCGACTCTTCGAGTTGGCCCTGGCAGGCAGCGCCATCGGCGTGGTCGAGCCACTCGTCAAGGATCAGGAGCGGGGCCGGGCCTGGGCCGAGACGCCACGCTCGGGCGGAACGCTCAAGATGGCCTGGCCCAGCTCGCCCCGGACGATCGACCCCGCGCTCACCATCCAGGGCGACGAATACATGATCACGCAGAACGTTTACGATAACCTGACCCGGGTCGACGAGAGGCTCCAGGTGCAGCCGATGCTGGCCACCCGGTGGAGCTCCGATCCCCAGGCGCGGGTCTGGACGTTCCACCTGCGGCAGGGCGTCAAGTTCCACCACGGGCGGGAGCTCAAGGCGAGCGACGTAGTCCTCACGTTCGAGCGAGTTCTCGATCCGAAGACCGCCTCTCCGGGCCGGACAGCCCTGGGGCCCATCGAGAAGGTCGAGGCGGTCGACGACTACACGGTCCGGTTCCGAATGTCGGCCCCGTATGCCGACCTGCCCGTCAACCTGGGCGTGACCTTCGGCCGCGTCCTCCCGGCGGACCGGGCTGACAAGATCGTGAGCGAGCCGTCCGGGACGGGGCCGTTCCGCCTAGTCGAGTTCAAGCCGGGCGAGCGCACGCGCCTGGTGAAGTTCGCGGACTACTGGGACAGGCCCCGGCCCTACCTCGATGAGCTGTGGCAAGTGAACATCCCGCAGCACGCCACCCAGGTGGCGGCACTTAGCGGCGGCGACGTCCAGATGATGTTCGAGGTGCCGGTGGCTTTCATCGGCACCCTGGAGCGGGCGCCGGGCGTCTCCGTGGGGTCCGTGAAGAGCACGTCGTTCCAGCCCGTGATCCTGGCGACCGACCACAAGCCCTTCGACGACAACCGGGTCCGCCTCGCGATGAAGCTCCTTCTGGACCGGACGGCGGTAATCAAGGCAGTGTGGCAGGGGCGCGGCACCGTGGGCAACGACCATCCGGTTCCCGACATCAACCCACTCCACGCCCCGCAGCCGCAGCGTACGCAGGATGTTGCCCGCGCCAAGGCGCTCCTCGCCGAGGCGGGACACCCTCAGGGCTTCAGCGCCGAGATCTGGACGTCCAACGAGCGGGTGGGCATGCAGGAGCTAGCGGTCGTCGTCCAGCAGATGGTGGCCCCGGCCGACATCAAGCTGGAGGTCAAGACGGTCCCGTGGTCGGTCTTCAACGCGAACGTTTACAAGAAGAAGGCCCTCTACATCAACAACTGGTTCGGACGGGCGACGATCGACGAGACCGTGTATCCATACTTCCACAGCAGCGGTAGCTGGAACGAGGGCAAGTACTCGAACCCGAAGCTCGACAAGCTGCTCGAGAACGGCCGGTCCTCGACGGACCCGGCGAAGCGGAAGGAGATCTACGCCGAGCTGCAGCGCGTGATCTCGGACGAGGGCCACTACGCCGTCACGTACTTCACCCAGTATGTGAGCGCGGTGCGGTCGAACGTCAAGGGGTACACGCTCCACCCGCTGCGGTGGTGCGACTTCCGAAACACGTTCCTGGAGGCCTAACGCCGTAGTGCGGGCCGATGCGGGTCTTCGTTTTCGTCGGCCGGCGGCTGCTGCTTCTGGCGTTGGTGATGGCCATCGTGTCGGTCCTGATCTTCGGCATCGTCCAGATCCTGCCCGGCGACGTGGCGGTGATGATCCTCGGGACCTCGGCAACTCCCGCCGACCTCGCCTCCCTGCGGCAGAAGCTCGGCCTCGATCGGCCCGCCGCGCTCCGCTACGCGGACTGGGTGGGCGACGCGATCCGCGGCGAGTGGGGCACCTCCCTACTCTACCAAGTCCCCGTCCGCCCGCTCGTGCTCGAGCGGCTCGGGAAGTCGGCAGTGCTGGCGCTCGTAGCCCTCGCCGTCGCGGTGCCGCTCGCCATCGCACTCGGCGTCCTCTCCACGCTCCGGCGTAACCACTTCCTTGATCAGGCGGTGGGCCTTGTCACCCTGGTGGCCGTCTCGGTCCCCGAGTTCATCACGGGCACGGTCCTCATCCTGGTCCTCGGCCTCCAGTTCGGACTCCTCCCGCCGTCCAGCCTGATCGACCCGCGGGCCAGCCTGTGGTCGATCGCACCGAGCTTGGTCCTGCCAACGCTCACGCTGGTGCTGGCCCTCCTTGCCCACATGACCCGCATGACCCGGGCCAGCATGCTGGACGTGCTGGAGAAGCCCTACATCCGGGCGGCGCGCCTCAAGGGGCTCCGCCCGCGCGTAGTGATCCTCCGGCACGCGCTTCGGAACGCGCTCTTGCCGACCGTCGGCATCGTGGCCATCAACGTCGGCTTCCTGATCGGCGGCATCGTGGTCGTGGAAACCGTCTTCGCCTATCCGGGCCTCGGCCGGCTGATGGTCGACGCCGTGAACCACCGCGACGTTCCGGTGATCCAGATGGCGGCCCTCGTGATCGCACTGACGTACGCACTCGCCAACCTGGCGGCGGACGTGGTCTACGCGTACCTCGATCCGCGCATACGGTACTGAGCGATGTTCGCTCCTCTGGGTGTGCCGGCCGAACTCGCTCCGGGACCCGGCGCCCGCGCCGCGATCTGGCGTGGGGCCGAGGTCGCGTGGGCCCTTCTCCTGGGGTCCCCCGCAGCGATGGTGGGCGCCCTGCTCCTCGTCATCCACCTGGGACTGGCCGTGTTCGGCCCGGCGCTGGCCCCCTACCACTTCGCGCAGTTCAACATCCTGCACACGCTCGAGACGCCCTCGCGCGACTTCCTCGGGGGCACCGACCAGTTCGGCCGCGACCAACTCAGCCGGGTCATGTGGGGCGCGCGCTCGACGCTGCTCCTCGCGACGGCGAGCACGCTGCTCGGCGTCGGCCTGGGTGTCGTGGTGGGGATGGTGGGCGCCTTCTACCGGGGATTCGTCGACGAACTGCTGATGCGGATCATGGACGCGCTCATGGCGCTCCCGGCGCTCCTGCTCGCTATGCTCCTCCTCACGACGGTCGGGGCCAACCCGGTCTACGTCGCGCTGGGGATCGGCGTCGTGTTCATGCCGCGGTCGGCCCGCGTCGTGCGGGGCATCGCGCTCAGCCTGGCCGCCGCCGAGTTCATCGACGCCGCCCGCGCTCGCGGCGAGCGCGGTCTCTACATCATCTTCGCCGAGATGCTGCCCAACGCCTGGGCGCCGATCATCGTCGAGCTGACCATCCGGTTCGCCTACGCGATCCTGCTGGCGACCTCGCTCGGGTTCCTCGGGCTCGGCGCCCAGCCACCGGCGCCGGACTGGGGCCTCATGATCAACGAGGCGCTCCCGTTCCTCGCTCAGGCGCCGTGGCTCGCGATCCTGCCAGCCGCGGCGATCTCCAGCTCAGTCGTGGGCGCCAACCTTCTGGGCGACGCGCTCAGCGACCTGCTGGCACTGCGCCGCCGGGGCGAAACGCTGTGACCCGGGCCCCAGGGGGCGAGCCGGTCCTCGCCGTGCGCGACCTGCGGGTCACGTACCGAACTGGGGCGGGCCCGGTCCGTGCGGTGAAGGGCGTTTCGTTGGTGCTGCCGCCTGGCCGGGTCCTCGGGCTCGTCGGCGAGTCAGGGTCAGGGAAAAGCACGGTCGCGCTCGCGGTGATGGCGGCCCTGGAATCTGAAGCCGAGGTCACGGGCGAGGTGCGCTTCCGCGGCGAGAACCTGATTGGGAAGCCCGAGCGCGAGCTGCGACGTCTCTGGGGCCGGCGGCTCGCGATGGTCTTCCAGGACCCGACGAGCACGCTCAACCCGGTGCTGACCGTCGGGGACCAGCTCGTTGAGGTCCTCGTCGAGCACGAGGGGCGCGGCCCCGCAGAGGCGCGGGCCCGCATGCTTGAGCTGTTCGCCGCCGTCCAGCTCCCGAACCCCCCGGAGATTGCGCGGCGCTACCCGCACCAGCTCTCCGGCGGCCAGCAGCAGCGGGTCTCGATCGCCACCGCGCTCGCCTGCAAACCCGCCCTGCTCGTCCTCGACGAGCCGACCACCGGGCTCGACGTGACGACCGAGGCCCGGATCCTGGACCTGGTCGACTCGCTCCGGCAGCGGACCGCGGCCGGGATCCTCTACATCACCCACAACCTCGGCGTGATCGCGCGGCTCGCCGACGAGGTGGCGGTGATGTACGCGGGAGAGATCGCCGAGCAGGGGCCGGTCGGCGCCGTCTTCGCCCGACCGCGGCACCCCTACACTGTCGCGCTGCTCGACTGCCTGCCGCGGATCGATCGCCCGCCCGCCACGCGGCTTCTACCGGCCATCGAGGGCACCCTGCCCGACCCACGTGCCGAGGTGTGCGCCTGTCAGTTCGCGCCGCGGTGCGCGCTGGCGCAGGAGCGGTGCCGGGGGGAGCATCCGGGCTGGTTCGAGACCGCGCCGGGCCAAGGCGCCCGCTGCTTCTACTGGGAGCGGGTCCCGCCGCCGGGCACCGTCCGGGCCCCGGCCCTCGCCAAGCCACGCGGCCGGGCCAGCACGCGTCCGGTCCCACTCCTCGAAGTCGTAGACCTCGTCCACCACTACCGTCAGGCGGGCGGCCTGACCGCGATGCTCGGGCGGGCGCCGATCGTCCGGGCGGTGGACAGAGTGTCGCTCGGCGTCGTCCCTGCCGAGACCCTCGCGGTGGTCGGGGAGAGTGGGTCGGGGAAGACGACGATCGCTCGCTGCGTCACGGGGGTCCTCCAGCCCACCGCCGGCGAAATCAAGGTCGACGGCCGGCCGGTGCCCCGCCGGCCGGCGGCGCGCCCGCGGAAGCTCCGGCGGCGGCTCCAGATCGTCTTCCAGAATCCAGACCTCACGCTGAACCCTCGCCGCACGATTCTCGAGGCCGTCGCCCGGCCGCTCCGGCTGTTCGGCCTGGTTGACCGACGCACGCGCCGAAGCGCGGCCGCCCGACTCCTTGAAGCGGTGGGCCTCGAGCCGCGCTACCTGGACCTGTTCCCCGCCCAGCTTTCCGGCGGCCAGCGGCAGCGCGTGGCAATCGCGCGGGCCTTCGCCTGCCGGCCCGACCTGGTCGTCTGCGACGAGCCGACCTCCGCCCTCGACGTCTCGGTGCAGGCGACCGTCCTCAACCTGCTGGCCTCGCTTCAGGCTCGGGAGCACACGTCCTATCTCTTCATCTCGCACGACCTCTCAGTCGTACGCCACATCGCCAACCGTGTCGTCGTGCTCTATCTCGGGCGCATTTGCGAGGCGGGCCCGACCGAGGAGGTCTTCGCGCCGCCCTGGCATCCCTACACGGAGGTGCTCCTCTCCGCGGTCCCGTCGCTCTCCGCCACGTCGGTCACCGGAACGATCCGCCTGGAGGGACCGGCGCCAAACCCAGCAGTGCTGCCGTCGGGCTGTCCGTTCCATCCCCGCTGTCCGCGAAAGCTGGGTCCCATCTGCGAGCGCGAGATGCCGCCTCTCGTGACGACCGACCGTGGGCACGCGATTGCCTGCCACATTCCCCGGGCCGATCTGCTGCGCCTGCAGACGGCAGCCCCGGTTCCGGTGTCCTGACATGGACATCCTCGAGAGCTACCGGGCGCGGTCGGTTCCCAAGGAGATGGCGTTCTCGGAGGTGGAGTACCGCGGGCGGCTGGCGCGGGTCCGCCGTGGGATGGACGCCCAGGGCCTCGACCTCCTCCTGCTTCATCACTTGCCGAGTGTCTGCTATCTCACCGGCTACCAGACCCCGGTCTCCGATTGGTACAACTGCCTCATCGTCGCCCCTAACGGACCCCTCACGCTCCAGGTGTGCGACCTCGAGGTCGGCCTGGCGCTCGTGCACACGACTGTCGAGCGGATCCTCAGCGTCGGCTGGAACCGCATGGACGAGGCGGCGGTGCAGCTCCTCGACCTCCTGCGCGAGGTCTGCGTCGATCGTCGGCGGATCGGGATCGAGCCGAGGCGGACGGGTCTCAACGCTCACACATACCAGCTGCTGCGGGACACGTTCCCGAAGGCCGACCTCGTGGACGCATCCGACCTCGTCCCGCGGGTCCGCGCGGTCAAGTCTCCGGCGGAGCTCGAGTGTCTCCGGCAGGCCGGGCGCTTCTCGGTGGCCGCGATGGAGGCCGCCGTCCGGGCGATGCGTCCCGGCGTGACGGAGAACGGCATCGCCGCCGCGGCCGTGGCGGCGATGATCGAAGCCGGGAGCGAGTTCTTCTGCACGGACCCCTGGGTGCGCGCCGGCCATCGCTCGGGCATCATCCACGCGACCTACAAGCGGCACTTCGTCAAGCTGGGCGATCCCGTCATCATCGAGCTGGGCGGGGTTTACCAGCGCTACACGGCCCCGCTCTACGCGACCGCCGTCATCGGCCGGCCGTCGGATCGCCTCCGGCGGCTGGCCGATGTGGCGCTCGCGACGCTCGCGCTCCTCTATGAAAACGTCCGTGCCGGTCGCACGGCGCACGAGGTCGCGCGCGCGGCCGCAAAGGGGCTCGCGGGCGTCGATCCCGAGGTGTACCTCAGCGAGTACCACGCCTATCCGGTCGGCCTCGGCTTCCCGCCCGAGTGGTCCGAGGATTCCATCTGGATCGTCGAGGGCTCGGAGGAGTCCTCCAGCCCGGCACGACCTTCCACGGAGTGCGGTCGCTCCGGATCCCGGGGCTCATGGCCGCCGGCTTCAGCGAGACGATCGCCGTGACCGAGACGGGCTGCGAGATCCTGACGCCACACCGGCGCGACCTGATGGTGGTGTGAGGCTCGCTCCCATGGCGTCGAGCGCGACAGCCGAGCTGGCCCGGTTCGCGTCCGCCCTGTCGCTCGCCGACGTGCCAGTGCCCGTGGTCGGGGCGGTGAAGCGCCTCGTCCTCGATCACCTCGGCTGCGCGCTCGGGGGGAGCCGGACGCCGCTGGCCCGGGCCGCCGCCGACGTCGCCGTGGCCGACCGCGGGAGCGGCGCCACCGTGATCGGCACGCGCCGGAGGGCGGCGCCGGGCCCGGCCGCATTCGCCAACGCGATGGCGGCCAACGCCCTAGACTACGACGACACCGGCGCCACGGGACACCCGGGAGCGACCGTGATCCCGGCCGCACTCGCCCTCGCTGAGGTGGGCGGCCGGTCCGGCACCGAGCTGATGACGGCTGTAGTCGCGGGCTACGAGGTTTGGGCCCGTATCCTGGCCGGGGTCCAGCCGAGCTGGGAACGCCGCGTCCAGGTTTACGGGAGCGGCGTTACCCAGACCTTCGGGGCGGCGGCCGCTGCGGCCCGACTCCTCGGCCTGGGCTACGAGGAGATGCTGTGCGCGTTCGGCCTGGCCGGGGCGTTCGCCCCCCTCCCCCACGAGGCGAAGTTCGGCTGGAACGAGGACCAGCTCTCCTGGGTCAAGGACAACGTCGCCTGGCCCGCCGAGGGGGGCGTGCGCGCGGCGCTGCTCGCGGCCTCCGGGTTCCGGGCGACACGGACCATCCTCGACGGGGATCGGGGCCTCTGGCGCATGCTCGGCTCCGACCGCTGCGACTTCGATCGCATGGTCCACGACCTCGGGACCGACTGGGAGCTGCTGCGCGTCTCGCTCAAGCCGTACCCGTGTTGCCGGTGGATCCACTCGACGCTCGACGCGGTACGGGACTTGGTCGCGGGGCAGGGCCTCCGCCCGAGCGACGTGCGGAGGGTCACCGTGCGCTCGATAGAGGCGTTCCGGGCCTGGTTTCACTCGCGGCGCCCGGCCAGCATGGTAGACGCGCAGTTCAGCGTGCCGCACGCCGTCGCAATGGCAATCCTCGACCGGCCCCCGCCTGAGTGGTGGTGGGACGCCAACCGGACCGACCCCGCGGTCCTCGACCTAATGGACCGGGTGGAGCTCAAGACCGACCCCGCCGCCCAGGACACGTGGGCGACGATCCGCCACTCCGCCCGCATCCCCGCCACGGTCGTCATCGAGACGCCGGGCGGCACGGTCGAGGCGAGGCGCCGGCACGCGCGGGGCGGTCCCGACGAGCCGATGACGAACGAAGAGACCGAGCGGAAGTACCGCGAGCTGGCGGAGCCCGTCCTGGCGGCGGCCGGAACCGCCCGGGTTCTTGAGCTCGTGGCCAAGCTGGAACGCCTCCAACCCGTCACGCTGCTCACGACCGCGCTCGCGCCAGATGGAGGAGACGGCTGATGCCCGCGCCGTTCGACCGCTCCGAGTACGCGGCCCGGCTCCGCGGCACCCGGGCCGCGATGCGCGCGGCCGGCCTCGACGTCCTGCTGGTGTTCCACCAGGAGCACATGCTCTACCTCGCGGGATACGACCAGATCGGCTACTGGGTCTACCAGGCGCTGATCGTGCCGGCGGCCGAGGAGCCGATGACGGCCGTCGTCCGCAAGGTCGACGAGTTGCTGGTCCGCGAGGGCGGGATCGTGGACGACGTGCGCCTCTGGCTGGACGATGCCACACGCGATCCGGCGCAGCAGACCGCCGACATCCTGGCCGAGCGGGGGCTGATTACAGGGAAGCGCATCGGGATCGAGCGCAAGAGCCACGCTCTCCTGCCCTACTACTACGACCTCCTTCGGGACGCCCTCCGCGGCGCGGAGCTCGTGGACGCCTCCGATCTCGTGACGGAGCTGCGCCTCGTGAAGTCCCGGGCCGAGATCGCGTGCATGCGGCGGGCGGGCGAGATCATGGACGCCGGCGTCGAGGCCGCCTGGGAAGCGCTCCGCCCGCGCGTCCGCGAGTGCGACGTCCACGCGGCCGTGGTCGCGGCGATGTACCGGGCCGGCGGCGAGCACCCGTCGGTCGCGCCGCCGATGGGGACCGGGCCGCGGACGCTGACGCAGACCCACGGCGGCGCGACCACGCGCGAGGTCCAGGCGGGCGACCCGTTCCTCCTCGAGGTCGGTGGCTGCTACCGGCGCTACCACGCGGTCTGCATGCGCACCGCCTCGCTCGGTGCGCCCGGTGACCGCATGCGGTCAATGTACGAGGCGATCCGCGAGGCGACCGACGCGGGTCTGGCGGCGATCAAGCCCGGTGTCCGGACGGCGGACGTCGCCTGGCTGGTTCACGAGACGATGGCCGCGCGCGGCTACTCACGCCGCGGTCAGCACGTGGGATACGGGATCGGCCTCGGCTATCCGCCCACGTGGATCGACAGCCTGCGGATAAAGGAGACGGACACCCACGTCCTCCAGGAAGGCATGACCTTCCTTCTGCACTCGGGGCTCCTTGCGCCCGAGGGCACGTTCTATGTGGCGCTCGGGGACCCCGTGCTCGTCACCCCCGCCGGACACGAGCGGCTCACGCGGCTGTCCCGCGACCTGGTCATCCCGTGATGTTCGACCTCGTCGTGAGCGGCGGGACCGTCGTCGACGGCAGTGGGGCACCCGGGTACCACGCTGACGTGGGCGTCGGCGGCGAGACGATCGCCGCCATCGGGGACCTGGGGCGGGCGGAGACGCGCCGCGTGATCGACGCGACGGGCCTCGTCGTGGCGCCCGGCTTCATCGACCCCCACACCCACGCGGAGGGGGCGCTCCTCACGGATCCGCAGCACCCGATGGGTCTCCGACAGGGCATCACCACGGAGTTCCTCGGGATCGACGGGATGTCCTACGCTCCACTCTCGGCGGCGAACTACCGCCTGTATCGGCGCTGGCTGGCCGGCCTTCTCGGCGATCCGCCCGAGGACCTCGACATGTCCAGTGTCGCCGCCTTCCGGCGCCACTACCACCGAAAGGTCGCCGTCAACACCGCCTACCTGGTTCCGTTCGCCACGGTGCGGCTCGAGGTGCTCGGGTTCCGGGACGCGCCGCTCCGCGGCCGTGACCTGGAGGCCGCCGGCCGCCTCGTGCGGGAGGGCCTCGAGCAGGGCGCCGTCGGCTTCTCCACCGGCTCGAAGTACTACCCGGGACCGTGGGCCGAGACCGCCGACCTGATCGCCCTTTGCGAGCCGGTCGCCGCCGCCGGCAGCGTGTACATGTGCGAGCCGCGTCGGGCGAACCTCGAGCGGGCACACGGTGGCGACGGCGTCGCGGAGGCACTCGAGATTGCCAGACGCACCGGCGTGCGTCTGCACTTCGCCCACTACCGGACGGCGCCCGAGACCGCCGGGCGGATTGACGTGATTATGCGGCTGATCGACCCAGCGAAGGCCAAGGGGCTCGACGTCACGTTCGACATCTACCCTTACCCCTCGGGCAGCACGATCGCCGTGAGCTATCTACCGGGCTGGGCCCAGGAGGGCGGGCCCGACGCCCTCCTCCGGCGCCTCGCCGACCCGGGAGACCGGCGCAAGGTCGCGGAGACGCTCGACCACGACCCCTCGGTGCCGCTCGACCAGCTCGTCTGCTCCTACGTGGGCAAGGAGAAGGCGCTCGAGGGGATGAGCCTGGTCGACCTCGCCGCCCGGGCCGGCTGCACGCTCGGCGAGGCGCTGTGTGACCTGCTGCTCTCGGAAGAGCTGCGGGTGGGCCACGTGGCCGCGCCGCCCCGGAGCGTCGCGCTCTGGCGCCAGGTCAGCCGGGACTGCATGCAACTGCTCAGCCGGCCCGACTACATGGTCTGCAGCGACATCACCCCGGCAGGCAGCGTGCCGCACCCCCGGTCGTACGGCGCCTTTCCCCGGTTCCTGGGCCGGTTGCGACGCGAGTTCGGCGGGCTCTCCCTCGAGGCGATGGTCCACCGGATGACCGATCGACCGGCGCGCCGGTTTGGCCTCACCCGCCGGGGGCGCATCGATCGAGGCTACTTCGCCGACCTGGTCGTCTTCGACTCCGAACACGTCATCGACACGGCGACCTACGACGATCCTCGCCAGTTCCCGGTCGGGATCCCATTCGTGGTGGTGAACGGTGAGGTGGCGGTCGACGACGAGCGGCTGACTGGCGTGCTCGCGGGGCAGGCGGTGCCCTAGGAGCCTGTCGGAGAAAAGTTGGTGACCACATGCACGGGCGCCGCTAACCTGCGGTCTATGGTGAAACCGTTCCGCCCGTACGACCTGGACCAGCGTCTGCTGTTGCCGCCGGATCTGCGCGAA